>JAAUYG010001085.1_pt1 | contig 13864 bp, 9 predicted proteins | sample 7278091 | NCBI WGS metagenome assembly JAAUYG01 (sample SAMN14350201, study PRJNA611818) | marine sediment metagenome | isolation source: surface marine sediment (0.6m) | place: French Polynesia: Moorea | collected 2018-08
CCCCACACAGACTCTGGGGTAAAGGCTCTGGGAACACGAAGGGCCGAGGTTTGATTTACCAGATGCATACGAGGTTCAGGGGCCATAAGAGCCTCGAGCATCTCCTGAAGAATGTGATTGTCCAGGGCCAAAGCCTCAACCTGGTTGCCTTGGGGCTCATCAGGAAGTAGGGCCCAGAGTGAAAGAGGAGGAAGACCTCGAACAAGAAGGTCTGGCATGCGGACTGCATGCAGCACCTTCCATAGTAGATCCACATATTGAGTACTGGTCCTCGAACCCAGACTAGGGGTATCCCTGTAGGTCTTGAAGTGCCTAGGAGAGGAGACCCCTGGAGGAGACCTGGGTCGGCTCATCAAAGTCTCTGTACTGTCCTCCTGCAAAGGACGATGAGTACCACGATACATTCAGGCTACTACTTCTAATGACCCCTGAGAACAAACTCCTAAAGCTATGAGAAAATGGGGGGATGCTGTCCTACCTATCGAGAAATGGGTATTTTCAGGAACCTTGAAGGCATTCTTCTCACGAGTGACGGGGATACTGCGGGCTATTTTTAACTCTGCATTTAGTAGCAATGTATAGGCCTATTTACACACTTGGCAATATAAAGACTTGCACTGTAGTCACTATAAGCAATGTACTACCGGTAGTATGATCATAAAGGGTCCAATAAACTCGCATAAATTGTTACTGGAATAGAATTTATTTAATGCACACTGTATGCACAAGCAGATACAACTAAGGACATCATACGCCTCCACAATCTACAGGACATAATAACAAAACCTATTCTGCATGATATAGGTGCTGTACATCTTGCTACATGTATACCCTAACAATTATTAAAGAAAACTACAATAGTTCATAACTAAAGTAAACCACACATGCTACTAGTGTAGTCCTTACACACAAAACACTAGGATGTGTACGGAACCGCTTCAGCACCTTTTTGAGTAAACCTCACCATATGTAACCAACTCTCGAATAGATATTGGGTAGAAACATATACATGCTATACTATCAGCTGAAATGATGTACATTTACATATATAAACAAAACTTCAACAAACACTGCTCTGAGCAACTGTAACAATGCCAGTTCACAACATATATTTAACAAACATGGGATAATGACACCACTGTTGACCGATTAGAATTCTCACCCAATAATATAACAGCGTTTATGTAGTGTAAGTTGAGAACGAGATCCAAGAAGCTCTTACACAGAGACACATAAGAGCGAGATGTATATCACCTACTGTACTCAACTTAAACTTACATTATATATCTGTATACGGTGCTGATGCAAAGGATGCCATAGCGCTCGGGTAATATTTACAATGATTGATAGACTTAGAAAAGGTCCCTTCAAGACAACCGACTGCGTGATACGATGGTATAATATGCCTGTCTGGAGTTTGTGAAGCTGCCAGATGTCTTGAAAGGACGTTATTCAACTTTTCTAGGCAATGGCTAACATCTTAAAAGCTACACGTACACGTATATTGTGAAAGCGAATAAAACAATTAACTTTAATAACTTCTTTTCCCAACTGCATGGGTACACAGAGAGACATAAACTATACATACGATATATATTTACATCAATGGCACATCATTATACAGTTCAACAAGATATTGTTTTGTTTGCTGTTTTATTTCTTGCTTTGTTCGTTCCTTTACTCACATACAGCTTGCTTGCGGAATCTTCACATGTTAAAGTTCCGCCAGCAAGAGCTGAAGACACACCTACAGGCATGGAACAAAACATCACGAGGGGATAGCGATGTTTTGTCCCAAGTGTAGTTAAGTTGTGTCACGAAAACAATGGAACAATTCATTAACCCTTCCTCTTGGCCTGATTCGGGACAATTCACGATTTTCTCAACATCCGATCATTTCAAGAAATGCAAAGCATGTCTTACATCCTAGTTGACATTTCCTCCTCCTTGATGGGATATTTATATACATTACATACCGTGTCAACCAAGAAAGCTGCAGTAACATATTTATAGACATGATTGTGTACAAGTAAACATCAAAATCTGCTGCATATGAAAACAATGGACAAATACATCTTCTGTACAACAACTGAACTATGAGATAGAAAACCAATATCACAGTCACCGTATGACTTAGCACTTCTTTATTTTTCTTTTACACTATACCCTCATGATTAATAACATGTATATATATCCAGTGTAACCTAATATAACTTTGGACGTAAGAAGCAAGATCTCAGTTAGGATTGAAACAGGTCCTTCCTCAAAACGGTGGTGGTCCATCCATATACTGCAGCATGGGGTCAAACGAGCGTCGGAAGTTGTTGGCTAGGACACAACTGTAGTCTTCCTCCGACATCGGAACCACGCTAGCGAACCCTAATAACAGCAACATGAGGGCCTGGATGGGGAGGGCCATACAGCACACACGCGACCACAGAGTCCGTCTGGGGGAAGCTGCCTCAATGCTGGAACAAATACGGCTGGGTTATGCATTTGAACTCAGTTCTGATGATACCAATGTGAGACCTAAGTGATTTAAATATTTCGGAAATCGCTATTATTTGGCAGCATGTAAAGAAACGCAGAAAATGAGGTTCAGTTTCGCATTATCTGCAGAATGTTATGTAAATAATAAAGCACTATCCCTTAAAAGCTTAAATTTAACATATATACTAGCACTTCCTATTTTATCATGATGGACCCAGGTCAACTGAAAATTAAAGATAAGCTGAACATAATTCCTACTTGTACGCTAATTAAACCAGGCTGCATAAAAGACTGAAATACATATTGCCAAAGACAATAACACTAACCATTAAATTTTAGTGACACAGTAAAATTTGTAACTGAATTGACTGGTCAATAATCCAATGATTGAAAATGTGAATGTGTTTGTATCTTCCGGCTGAATGTGAGAAAACATGTTTGTGTCCTCAGGTGACTTGCCTGATTTTCATAAAATAATTTCTTCCAGTTAATAACTTGGTACATGAAAACTAAATTTTCAATTCCATGGTGTCACACTAGTACACTAAATGGTAAGATTTTTGATGGAGCTTTAGCTATCTGATATCATTTCATGGTTAAATGAATATTTTATATCTAGAGATATGCTTCTTTTAATACTCATCACTCAAGCATTAAACTGTAATTGCAACAGAATATTGATAGATGTTTAGTCTTGGTGATAAAAAATGTATACCACATAACTTCCACGTCCTCAATGGTGGAATATCTTGTGTACATGTAAATATCAAATCGAAAATGCACATTGCTACTGTAGCAAACTTCTGCAGAAAAAAAAACAAAACATAACACACACAAAGGAGCATGTCATTCCCATACATAGATCGCCCACAACCAGTAAAGTGAACCCACTACCACTGCCCAACCACAAAATACATAACACGTTAAAAGTTTGCAGTATTAACCCTCAAAGGAAAATATATACATGCACATTTGTATTAAAGGTAAGTATCCTGGTATGCTTGTATCATTATGTTTGATTCAGTCAAAATGACTCAAAATGGGATATATCTTTGCAACATATCTACCATGAGTGTTGAAGCTGAACAAAGAAAGGTTAACATCGTGTACTTTTACACAGTTTAACTTGAAACGATATATTGATCCATCATCATGCATCTCTAGATGTTCTCAAACATGAAAAGTTTTAATCTTCTTTGAACTTGAGTTAAATTTAGTATCGTAAATGCAAAACCGAGGGAGAAACCACCAAACCAACATTAAACAGTACCTGTCACCTACAGAGTAAACGAAACTTGAGACAACTTGAACTAAATGGTGAACAGGTAAAACTTAATTGCGTGCACAGTTTTTTAACCATGGTATATGTGGGCGCTTATCTAAGGAGTTGTGTGATAATTCTGTACCTAACACTGTGTGGTTGGGGATCTGGTGTGTGACATCTTACTGTGGGGGAGCGATCAACTGAAGTACATCCATTCTGACATGCAGCTATCTGGATTGTTAATAAAACAAATGGAAATAGCTCGAAAATCAAGCGGCAAGCACGGCATTTATATAGTACAGCACACGTCTGAGCTATGGGTAAATGGCAAAGGAGGGAAAGGGGACAACGAAAAAGAAAGAACCAAAGGAAGTCTACTTCGAGTGTAGATGTATACAATTATCGAATGAAACATAGGATAAACCAACAAAGAAATTGTCAGTTCCTCAAAATTCTCATGTCTGAAAATGAACTTAAGCAAGCAGGAGACACAGCAATAACTGGCATGCTAAAGATTCGTTCTTGGAGTTTTAAGATTTATTGAAAAACTGATGATGGTGTGAACATCAAATTAGGTATAGTGACTGAACAAAGCTAGTTCTGAAACCATGCCACTACGGTAACCATGCCCAAAGGATGCACTATTAGCGACTACTTTTGCTTTTTTTAATGGTACAGGAAAGAGTTATTCTGATGTATACAAGTTTTCCTTCGGCCAAAAAAGTTGGAAAGCACTGACTAATGAATGACCCATAGCCATGACGAAACAACCACTACACAATATTGATGTTAAACCCTAACACCCATACAGGCAAAACAGGAGGGGAGAGATATCACTAAATATAAAATAGTCATTCTCCAATGCAGGTCAATAAAGATATACATTAAGCTCGAAGGGTGGCAAGAATATAATTATAATAATAATAAACTCGTCATTACTTGTCGCCTGTTTCGGGTTCCACAGTGAATGAGCCGGCTGATGCCGTGGCAACAAGCTACAAACAATCAAGAGAAAAGGTGACTGCGGGTTAGAAATGGAAGCGGCTAGCTACTGTTGACTATATGAGATGAAGGGCGGCATAGTAAAGACGGACACAAAGTTATGAATGGAACATAGAAATATAACTGTATACACAACATTGGGCCTTTCTGGCTGATTTGACATGCGCTGTTTAATATTAATGAGGCAAATTTTTTATGCAATACTTGTATAATTACGGAGCACTGAAAGCAACACTGCAGCGTTATATGCGCCGTCACACATTTCAATTCCATACAAGGCTAAGGTGTGTAGTTTTCCTTATTATACGGAACATATAATAAGCAAACTTTTGTGTACCTTATCTGAAATAATTATGTAAATACTGCTAAACTACTTCATGTTTCATCTACTGGGTACAAGTACACTACATTACATACTAGACTCATAAAGACTATAGCTTTCCATAAACTATATGAGCCAACACTGAGGCCATATAGTGCTTAGGGGGTATGTAACGCTAGGTCTCAGGAACGAAGTACAAAATACAAGAATAGCAATGAAACTTTATCTACATTATTTACACCACAGGAAGCTCCACAGAACGGTAGCCTTCACTCAATACACTGCTAAAAGAGTTAGGTCTTCATTTTTGTATTAATTGCAATATTTGTTACTTTGTAGAGAAAAGGCCCCTTACTCTGGATGAGAAATAAGATCGTGGCCGCCGTGTAGGTGTCAGACCAGAAGACGTGCGGTACGGCAGGTGATGACTGTCGTCAAATGTCAGCCGAGAGAACTATAAGAGAGTGAGAGAGAGCAAAAGAAAATTCAAAACATTGAAACTGCTGCAAAAATAGATTGAGATCAATTAAGTGGAACCGAAAAAGTAGAATGAACAAAGCAAAATGTGAAAAATTTCAAATGTAGGAAGACCAAGAGTCACACCTGATATCTGGATAATAGGAAAAAACACAGCAATTTGTAAATAAAGAAAACTGAATACAAATCTCCAATCCAAGCAAATAGTCATGAACATATACTGAGTAGCAGATGCCACGTACGCGAATAGGCCAATATATACAACTAGGTTAAACTATTATCAAAGACTGGACTAAATAATGTATTTGTGTACAGTTTGCTGTACCATCAAACCTCAGAATTAAGACTGCCAGTGGGATTTATAAACTGCTCTTTATTATGAGGCGGTCTTATCTCTGAGGCTACTTGAGATTAAAACTGCTATTATTGCTATTGCTGGGAAGTGTACTATATTCTGAGACGGTCTTATTTCTGAGAAGGGCACACAGTGGAAGTTCCACTATATGTGTCATTATATTACTTGTAATAACAAATTTAATTTAAAATTGACTAACGTTTCCTGAGCTGTCACTCCTGTCCAGGCTGAGCGGAGGGACTATTCCTTCTATCCGTGACATGTACAGGTTGCACTTCTTCAGCAGAGCCATCAGCTGACTCTTTATGGCCTGCAGCCGCTGTCTGGTGGTGATGGAGTCGCCGGCGCCGCCAAGGTCCGAGTCGGCTAACAAGCTTTCAGTGGTTTCCTGGATTGATACAACCTTATGCTTGCCTGCTTCCAGCTCAAACCGCAGATCCTGAGAAACAATTATGGTATTAAAGGATACTGCTTGGAAAATTAACAAGTTATAGCACAACTGTAATTTAATACCATCTGGTGGCTTATTCAAATTTTATATCTGTAGGACTCTAAAAACTGGGATTATAGATCTATTAAATATTACACGTATTCTCACTGCTGAACAAATCCTTTTGGGTCAAGTTTGTACAATGTAATTTATAAAAGTGCTTATAACTTTACTTACAATAAACTTCACTTATTCCAGAGATTGTGAAAGCTAACAATATATTTATGGCACAATGTATCCTGCCACTCTTCAAGCATTGGTGAAATACCAGAGAAATTAATATATTAACCGACACTCACCCTGAACTTCCTGTATTTTTTACTGAGTACATCATGCGGGGCTGTGACGTCGACGGGTTCTTGTCTCTGGATCTCTGTCTCCATGGTCTGGATCCACAGCATGAGGTCAGCGACGGTCTTGCTGAAATCCTGACACTGGACCAGCGCAATCTGGAGCTCCTTCTGCCACACGGAGGCGCGGGCACACACCTTGTCCCACTGCTGGTTGACGGCAGACAGGCGGTCCCACAACTCCCGACTGTCGGGCGTGGCTTGTGACAGCAGTTCCTTGCTGAGGAGGTTGACGGACAGCACCACGGGTTTCCGGCTTTCTATCTGCATCAGGAATTCCTGGCGGAGAGGAATGCAAACATACAGACCTAACATATTACTGACTTCCTCATCTTGGGCAGCATTTAGTCACAGTGGTGGGACTTCCTCTCACAGACAGCAAAACACCAACTTATGACCACCCCAAAATTACGAGCACTTTTTGGCCTTGATATTGTGTGGTTTAATTCACATATTCCACTGGATACTGAAACTGTGAGGAAACACAACAGTAGAGAACTACTACCATATTATATTTAGTCCCCCTCTCATAGACACCTCTTCTGCCAAATAATTCTATCCTCTTTAGAGAGGTGTCCTTTGGTGAGAGGGAAGATTAAAGGCATTCACAGTACTTGCTGTCAAATAATTCTGTCCTTATTACAGAGGTGTCCTTTAGCGAGTGTCCTTTAAGTGAGGGACCACTGTATTCACGGATACAAAACTCCCATTATCTCATTCATCTATAGTTGAGAGTACTCCTTGTTTTACTGTGAACACTATTAGCCAATAGTGTGTTCCATATTTAATATACAGGTATGAACTGCATCGCGTCAGTTAATTCCTCCCTGTGTATCAGCGTCTCTCAGTCCCCCACCCCCACCACTCCCCCCCATACCCTGTGTCTGCGGATGGCTATCTCCAGCAGCTGTATGTCCCCGGGCGGGTTGGTCTGGGTGGCCTGGACCTGTCTGGCCTCAGTCAGCCACTCCTGTAGGTTAGCCAGGTCCTGTCTGAACTGTAACCACTGCTGCCGGTTCTGCTGCAGGCGGTAGTCCTTCTCTATAGCTGAGGTGTGTAGGTTCTGCCATCGACGTACCGCGTCTGGAAACATGCAAGAAGATATCTCAAATATTTATCGACTTGCATAAACCAATTTATCAACTAGGAAACTCAAAATGTTAGGACCAGCCATTCCTGCAACCACTCTAATAAAATAAACATACTGAATAAATATCCCTGCATTTTAAGATCACCTTTAATCTAAGCCCCCCCCCATATATCTGGTTGCATGGGTGGTTTTAAAATGCAGGTGCAACTAAACCGTGGAACCTCAGAATAAAGACCACCTGTGGGACTGTGATAAACTGGTCTTAATTGTGAGGTGGTCTTATTTTATTTCTGACTCTACTCGACATTAAACACGCAGTTTGGGTTCTGCTGGGATGCGAGGGGTCTTTATTCTGAGGTGGTCTTAGTGGCGGTAAATCTACTCTGAGGTGGTCTTAGTGGCGGTAAATCTACTCTGAGGTGGTCTTAGTGGTGGTAAATCTAATCTGAGGTGGTCTTAGTGGTGGTAAATCTACTCCGAGGCAGTCTTAATGGTGGTACGGCTACTCCAAGGCTGTCATGCGGTCACAAAATGAGGTTCCAGTCATATTCCCAAGTGTTTTTACAAGAGGCTGTACAACACCTTGGCTAACATGTATCACAAACAGTAAAACCTAAGAGTTGTTTGTATAAGATGACAGGAAAGAAAAAGGAAAAGAAGCATTACAACAGAAACTAAGACTACATGTATTGGAATTGAAAAGCCAGGAGTGGCACAGAGTTGAGCCCCTACCAGATATTGGTTGTTCAGCTCCATACAGACTGGACAGGCCTATGTCATGTTTGAAGTTCTCCTGGAGCCTGCGGAGAGACTCTACGCTGTCCTTACAGGAGGCCACGCTGCTGGTCTGCAAGGTCAAACATCACACAGTGATACTAAAATGATTACATTAAGTTATATGCAGCAGCTATATTTTTCAGTGAAGGGGTTTCAAGAAAACATACCATAAATGCCAGTACAACAAATACCAGTCATAGTACATACCTCTGAATATAAAGCCATAACCATTATTATGAACCAACTCATTAGTGACACCTTCTAATTGTATAAGTAACATCTCGCTCAGAAACAAACTCTTCAAACTCATATTTGAAATATGCTCCAACAGGGAGTTACTCCATTTGAACTAAACATTGACTGTGCACATGTGCAGGCTACATTTTTTATGTGTGAGTGGATCCTTCTGAACTGTGTATTCATAATATGAGAAGCATGAGAAGAGACATGGTACTGACAGTTATAAGGGTCTATTAGAGTTTGGGACAAATTCTACACAGTATGTCATTACCTTTGTCTACGGTCATCATTTTCTTAAACTTTAGTAACACCCGCACTCTCTCGTTTCTGACTTACATAGCCTCCAGTTGTGATGTCAGCCTCAGGTCCAACTGGAGTTGGGCTCCGTACGAGTTTCTCCGACCGTTCCAGTTTCTGGGACACATCCTGGAGGGTCCTCTCAAGATCCTGGAGGTATTTCTCCACCAGTACTAGTCTCTCGCGGCCAGATCCCGCATGTTGTCTGAGACGGTCCCTCCACAAGGGGCGATCTGAGATGTCTCGGTCAGTGTCGTACCATTCCTGGTCGTCGTCCAAGGGTGGGCTGAGTGAGGGGGTGGTGTCCGAGTAACCTTCCCACGGCAGGGGGCGTCCGGTGTCGGGGTAATCCTCTGTTAGGGTGGGGGGTAGAGCTGCTGCTGTGGGCTGGAGTGTGGGGAGGAGGGGGGGAGGAACTTGTTAATGTTCTCTAGTCATGATTGTATAAATTACATACATTTTGTACAGTTGGCAAAGTCATTCAACAAACACAATATGTACCTAGTTTGACAAGAAATATCAAGATAATGTGCTTAGGTGTGCTTAATCTTACCTGTTTTCAATAAACTTTCATACAGTAACAGACATAGTAAGCTGGTCCTTAAATACACATTCTGGTATACATGTATATACATGCATATTATGTTCTTAAATATACTTGTTAATCTTATAAAGCTGCTACCATTACATTACTACATATACAGAGACAAAAAGACATTTGTTGCAAATATAAATACAGTGCGATCCTGTAAAACGGATGCAATCAACATGATTAAGGTCTCAGGATTGAATTAAAAGTATAGAGTATAATCAAAATGTTTGCAGATACATTTATTCTGTAATAGTATAAAGGTGTCAATAACAACATTGCATACACTGGAAGAAGTGCTTAGCAGTATGTTGAGAAATATAACGTACTAGTAATATGTGCATGTATGTTTACACTAAATTAAGTTAGGGTAAATACAAATGATAAGATATTGTGGTACACTACGGGCCAGTTTCTCAAAAAATCTTAAGTCCTGTAGTGATCTTAAGCATGGAGGAGACAATGGTTGCCATGGTGATTAGTGGACTTAAGTCCGTTTCTAGACTTAAGATTCTTCCAGAAACTGGACCTACATCTTCACAGAGACTGTTTTGTTAGTAAATTTACATATACCTGGTGGAATGAATTAGCTCTAAAGTCTACTAAATTTCACTGTATATATACACGTAATATTCATGTAATAATGCCTTAGGACACAGATAATACTGGTGAAATGTGGTAAAACAGAAATACATACATGTGTAGGGTGTGTGTGGTATGTATTACAAACTTTAGCTCCTTATATATCGGTGGCTCGATTTGTTCAAATTGCTGGTCTTAAGCAATTATTGCTTCTAATTTTAAACTGCAATGTATTTGTATTAAAAGTAATTAGGGTGAATTACAGTATACTAAACAACATGCCTGAACTAACAAATGTATCTCAAAAAGCAACTGTTTCCAAATGGGTCTGAAGGAAGAAATTTAGACTGAAATGTGAGACTGAATTTCAATTATCTAGTCTGAAACAAAATGAACAGCCAAGTATGGTCATTGATCCTGCTGAAAATGGCCTACAGTAGTCTCTCTATTTTATAACCCTCTATTTTAAGACCAACCTTGATTATAAGACTGCTTGACTTGGTCCCAAAGGGCAATTTTCTGTGTTAAATGACCTTTATTTTAAGACCACCTGCAATATAAGACCATGTTTTCTTGGTCCCATGGGTGGTCTTAAAATAGAGGGACCACTGTACTTTCACGAGGAAGCATAGACCTTGGCAACTTACAAGTAAGAGGTCATCATCATCACTATCATCAGCCAGCCTTTCTAGCTGTTCAATGTCTGGCAGCGCCTCCGTGAATTCATCATCGGAGACAGTCTCCTGGTTGAGCAAGAACCAGCACCACATGTATACAGTCACCCTTAGGGCCATATGCAGAAAAGCCTTAGGTAAAAGCACCCAGCTCCAAACTAGTGTACATGTACCTACGTAGCTATGCTAAGCATAAATCTATATGTACATCTATAAGCTACTTCCATGGCCTAAGCTACTAACTCACGTTAAACTTTGCAAATAATTTTGGACCACAAAATTAAGGTCACCTCGACTAATTTCAATCATTATAAATCAATCATTAGATATGTATTGCATCATTCCATAACTTTTATTATAAATTATCACAAGTGGGATTTTATAAGTTATCTCAGACTGAAAACCATGATTGTGAGGGAGTTTTAAGAATGCATATGGTCCTTTGAATGACTACTATAAATGTTTGTTTCAAGATAATCTTAATTTCATGGTCACAAAGATCAAGCGCATTGACAAAAATTATATATGACACTGTACACATGTACATTATATATTTTACAATATACATATATTCCCAAAGAAACTGTGAAGTTGTCTTCATAATTGCAACAATTTTACAACCACATCATGTCATCCATTCAATAATTTGTAAACATTTTCCTCTTCTTTTACAGCCCTGTTTTGCCAATTGGGAAATCGAGAAAATATCGGTATGTTCTTTCAGGCTATTAATACAGTAGTTGCATACTAAACAGAGCTGTCTAATTACCAATATGTAGTGATGTAGTGCTAAATGTCTTTAAAATTTCAAATGGTGAGAGTTGATTCATTTGCTTATAATGGTAGTAACTGTGAAAAGGACATGAAAATGCTAAGACTAATCATGTCTACTAAAACCCCAAACTACTAGACTCGACTGAATGCATTCTATTCTACTTTAGCTGACTATAATATAGGTGCAGAGGGAACGGACTGAAATGTATGAACAATTTTAAGGCTCCTGAGGCAGGTAAAGTCACTAATTCAACTACTATACTAGACTAACACTATTTATATACATAGGTGCCACATAGTTGTGACTTATACTCCCATTGTGGAATTTTACCATGAATATTAAATTGCATACTTTGACATATTCTCCCACTAACAAAGATGAACAAAGATGATGCGTGCAGGTTTCCTTAAGCTTTGGTAGTTAATACAAAAATAAAGGTCTTTATCAGTATGAAACATACATGTAAGAATTTAATCTTTGGTGTATTTTTAGTTCCATGGTAAAATTCCACCACAACCCATTTATAAGTTACAGTCTTTTTTTTCCCTAGTGGGACAGATACAAAGCAACTAACACCTATATAAGCTAGCCAATGGCAGAAACTGAATATGCAAAGCGAACTGCTAACCTCTCCTAGGGAGATCTTCTGGAGACGGCTCTGGATTTGGTTCAACCTGGTGATGATTCCATCTACCAGTGTACGGAAGTTGTCCAGTTCTCTCTGGATCCGTGCGGTATCAGAGTCATTTCCTATCTGGATCAGGACATTCCCTGCTTCTTCCACGTGCATGAGACGCTGGGCGTTGTGGTCCATCTCCAACTTGATGTCCTTAACATTTGTATAAGAGGGCTATAAGTTAAAACTCTTCTACTTGGCAAGTTAAAACAGAAAGTGAATCATATCAATGATCTTCCAGACACTTTCTTCCACTCTTGCTTAGGCAAGCGATAAATATGTTAACTTAGTAACTGTGTGTCTGAACGACAAGAATAAGCACTCACCATGGTATAGTGGTAAAATTAAAGGCTATTTTCCATGAAAACTCTCAAAAAATTTATTGGTACCGGGGTAATTAGCCAATATTAATGTTTGCGCAAGTTACCATTTAAGTTTATGTCGGCATGTGTTCTACTGCACATCCACATATTATACATATATATTGTGAGCCCAGTTTTCTTTAAACACCCCCCACAAAGGATAAATACTACCGGTAATCAGCATTGTCTCAGATAATTCTATTATTCCGTGGGGGGTGCGTTCTCTCCTTTAACCCACCTCCAGCTGTTCCAGTCTGACAGTAACAGGGGTGCTGCTGTCTGCGTAATGTTCTATGCCAGTCACACGCGAGTTCAGATCAGACAACCAAGTCATGAGGGATTCTCGATTGGATTCAAACTCATCGTGTAACTCGATTCTGTGTCGCAGTTCCTTCAGCAAGGTGGCAGTGCGCTGCGACAGGTCGTCCCACAGTTGGTTGACGTCTTCCACCCGGTGTTTCAGCTCCCCAGTGGTGTCTGTTCGACCTTCACGTGCCAGGCGTCTGTAGTGTCGGTTCAGATCTTCTAGCTGTCCGAGTCTTCCATGCAAGCTACGCTGGAATGCCTGAGAAGATAAACGCAACAATTTCAGGTACTGTGGTAGTCCCTCTCTTAGTGGCCACTTTCAACAAATGCCACCTTCTCTAATCAGGCCATAAATCTATTTCGCTACTACTATCAAGATATTTACTTCTCCCTCTCACCAAAGGTCACCTCTCTAATGTGGCCACAGTTTCTTCAGAAATAGGATGGCCTTATTAGAGAGGGAGCTATATATATATTAAGAAATTAGTGTTATTTCTTCAATCATCACATCCAGCAAAGTTGATTCTTGGTTTGGTCACCAGTGTAATTTCACAGTGAGTCTTTCTTCTAAGCAGCCTTTATTTGCCAGTAATAAAAGTATTTCCCCTCTAATAACGTAAGGCCACCATATGTACCAACAAGAGGTCCAAGGACCTTGGCGCTCTGCTTGACACCTGCAGTTGGTATGACAAATGGCAATTTTCTGCAGACTTACTATATTAAAAACTCATGAAATATAGGCCTTC
>JAAUYG010152414.1_pt1 | contig 13864 bp, 9 predicted proteins | sample 7278091 | NCBI WGS metagenome assembly JAAUYG01 (sample SAMN14350201, study PRJNA611818) | marine sediment metagenome | isolation source: surface marine sediment (0.6m) | place: French Polynesia: Moorea | collected 2018-08
ATATCGAAAAATGTTCCCCAGCTACAGACATGATAGAAAACCATTCCCTAGCTTAAAACATGATAGAAAACAGTTCCCTAGCTACAAACATGACAAAAAACTGTTCCCTAGATACAAACATGTCAGGAAACTGTTTCCTAGATACAAACATGATAGAAAACTGTTTCCTAGTGACAAACATGATAGAAAACTATTTCGCTAGCTACAAACATGAAACCATCTCATATCATGATAGAAAACTGTTTTGCTAGCTACAAATGTGGCACAAAAACCGTTCCCTAGACATAAATATGATAAAAGTACTGTTTGTTCTGCATGCAAAAGGAGAAAGTTGCATAGCATTATGTCTCCACAGTACTGGGGTAAAAGAAGTTCTATAAAACACACACTGCTTTTTACCTCTGTCATTTTACCAACAAAAGTAAATTTTAATGTTTTGTAGTCATCTACTTCCAGGCCAAGGCCTTTTTTTTGGGGGGGGGGGAGGGACAATCCTTAAAGCGTTTCTGACACATCCTCATTTATGGACCCCAGAAGATTATCAGTAATTGTAGCAATTGTCGGGGTTGTGCTGATTGGAGGCTTATTGCAGACAAGGGGTAGGATGTCCCACGGCTGTAGCCTGGTAACAACGGGGATGGGGTAACGGTGAATGGTTGGCAGATAAATCAGCACTGGGGTTGACATGGAGAATTGTTCCAGCAAGCACCATGGGTTGGGGCTGAAGGGGGCCATAACCCACCATAAAGTGGGTAACCGTGGCAGAGCGGGGAGTTACAGGGACACCCGGAGAAGCCTCAAGTGGTCCTCTGGGTAACATTTACCACCAGGATCACAGTGATACCTCTTAATCACCAAGACACTTGCAATCCTTGGGAATTTGTCGGGCTGTTTCGCAATTCTTGTATTCCCAGAGTTCAGAACAGTGGGCAAACCACTCCATTGCCAGTTTTTGCTAAATCACTGCCTAGGGACATCAGAAAGTAGAAGTAGCCGGGTCTCAGCTCTGGTCTCCGGTTACCAAGCAATGTGTTCTTCCGCAGTCTAAGGTATGGCCACTTTGTGGCAAAGCAGTTGTGCAATATTAATGACTCAATTTGTTGGCGAGATTTATTTCAGATCAGGAGCGGTACTTGTGTTTCTAAGCAACACCTCTGGTTGGAGGATCCCTGATCAGTTTACCCAATCTGAAGCTGTATCCTCCGTCATTGTGTGCTCTCAGCGGACATTCTCTATTTTTTTCTTTCTAACATTGTCACATAGCCAAGTCTTTCACACGTCTTGTCGCCTTTTAATTCACCGAAATCATCTGCCAAAGCTGCTCCGAGATCAGGTCAAATGGGAGTATTATATCTCCCCCCCCCTTCCAAGGACAAGGGAGAGAAGACAGAGCATCATCTGCTAACAGGAATTGTCTTGGAGGGTAATCCATCATTTCCTGAGACAACTCACAGAGGGCGCTCTGGGATTTAGCTGTTTCAGTGCCACTGATCAATGTGTCACAGAACTCGCGTCCCAGGCATACTACCGTATGTTCATGTGAGGTTCTCTTTTTTATATCATACACATATGCAGTAGTCCCTCTATTTTACAACCCTCTATTTTAAGACCACCCTTGATTATAAGACCACTTGGTTTGGTCCCAAAGGGCAATTTTCTGTGTTAAACAAACTTTATTTTAAGATCACCTGCAACATAAGACCACATTTTCTTGGTCCCATGGGTGGTCTTAAAATAGAGGGACCACTGTATATAAATATCTACACTAATTTCATTGCTAAGCTCTTTTATATATGTACTAATTTACTACCCCGATAGCTATTAACAAGAATATAAAAGACATTCTCATTTCTCTTTAATAAAGGCGAGAAAGCTAGAATGATCCCGCACAAGACATCATCACTCATAAACAAACTCTTAAACCATTAAAGCTGATGTTTTTCTGTTTGCATTTACTTGTTTACAGGCACCTGTCAAATGTTATATTCCTTGACTTATCACCTGTGAGGTCATCTTAATCACCTGTGAGGTCATCTTACAAAATTAGGTAAATAAATTACTAAGTTATTGTAATTAATTACCATAACCTATACTGCCTAAATATTCCAACCAGTTTGGAAAGCAGCAGTAATGTTGTCAAAGTCGGAATAACATGGGTGTCCTGGTAAAAATGACTGCCTAAATACACCTGTAATAATATTAATTACTACCATAAAATGTAATTTAGTAATATTTGTAGGGATTGCTTCCTACTAGAAGCTTCATACTCTCCTGTCAGATCACCAAATTACGTTTTGCAATAAAATATTACTAATCGTTCGCTATCTTTGAAATGTTTTTTCGCCCGCCTATCACCGACCCATTCAGGCGAGGAGAATTCATGACAGCACACAATGGCAAATTCATGTAGCTGGTGCCAAACACCTTTCCACACGCCCGAATCGATGGCCTATATCAATGGAGCGACATGAGACAACAGCAATACCTCATGCTGGCAGGGAACACCATGTTTTTCTTCTTCTGAACATTTTTCTTCTGCAGGGAGTGCAAAACTTCACCCCATTTCTGTTCACAATTATGAAAGCCTACATTGTGTAAACCATCTTTTTTCGCAGGTGTTTTTTTTTTGTTAGGGAGACCCATCATGGAAATTACACTCATGGAAATTACACTTCTTGGCTTGTTCGAACTTGATGTCAAATTAGCATGCATCGATCCAACAAGGATCTCATTTTCTTTGTAACGGTTATTAAATCATATCATGGCACCATCACTAAAATAAAAAAATTGTGATATTTTCAAAATTATAATATCATTTTCAAAATGTCCACAGTATGTTGCTATATATATGACCTGCTGGTATAAAATGACCCCTCCTCAACTGCTACTTCAATGGTATATATAGTGGTCCTGGCGATTTAAGACCCCTCCACTTAACAATTCCCTCCATTTTAAGACCATCTATCAGTGACACCATTCTTATATTTTTCAATATAAATATCCCTCTGGTTTAAGACCAACTCCAAGTTAACAGCATATTTTTCTGGCCAAAGGGGTGGTCTTATAATGTAGGGACTACTGTACATGTTAAATACAGAACGAAAAGATGATCTAATTCAGAGTGGTCTTACTTTTGGAGATCTACTGTACAGTACAGCCTCATTTTGCAACTACCTTGGTACTGTGGAATTAAGATCAGCTCTGAATAAAAGCCACTTTTCGAGGTATCAAACCTATATTTTCCAGGTTTAGTACTATCAATAGTTATTTAAAATTTCCAAATCCTTATAACAGCTAAACGATAAGAGGCAGAACTCAGTGGTCACTATTAAACACTAATAGGAAGTCATATAAGGGAAGTCCAACTGCACCATAACATTTGATCTTGAGTGACCTTGAAAGGCCAAAGTCAAGGTCACTTAGATTTTGGGTGGTTGGAGATCTGTATGTTATGTATTTGCCAGTAGTATACATTAGCGGTAATGTCGATGTGACATAAGAGACATTGTGCGCGGGCAGGGTTTGCCACTCTCCCAGTGGTCTTTCATGTTTTTCTACAGATTTTTAACCTTGGGATGTTTTTTAGCCTGTCTCCAGGATTCCCTACACCACAAACATACATTTCCAACACAAAGGCACTGCAAATAACCAGGAACTGGTCAAATACGAACCGCGGGAGGTGTCCCTTTCACACTGAATTTGCACATTTCAATATTGACACAGTTTCAGTTGCCTCCAAAAAATGCCACTGCCCTTTAATGGGCTATGACTTCATTTTTGCCAGCATTCATATTTCCTGCAAACAAACATACTTTTTTTCTGAAAAATCAACCCGCCAACGCTAGCTAGTACTATCCTGTGGATATATACGTGCATGTTTGCTCGGCATTCAAAGCGAAGGATTACATAGGCTGCTGCAAAACTAGGTAATATACCATGCATGGACCGGTCTGTACTAGAACACATAAATCATGAGCCTTATAAAGGAAAGAACAATTTAAAAAAAAACATTATGTCAACATTAATTGTTTAGCCAATCATATATTTGATATTCATACACTCACGACAGCAAGAATTCCCACACAATTTTGGAACAAGTCAATGCTCGCTTCAAGGACACTGGGCTTAATTCAAATAATAATAATAATAATAATAATAATAATAATAATAATAATAATAATAATTTGTTTTATATAGCGGCTGTCCACACGGGTGGACTACTACCACTATTGTTGTTAAAAGTTTTGATACTGGATCTTTATTGTGTTCTTACCCAGACATGAGAATCCAGATTCCAATCAAGCAGAACTGTGAAATTAACTTTCGAATCTTTCCAGATTCTTCCAAAGTTGCAAGCAGAGATCTGTGAATGTCACATCAAGACATTAATTTCCGGCCACTCTATTTCCAATGCTATAGATTACAATGGCAGTCACAAGCAGAAAACACATACTAATATACCGGTATTATCCAAGAAATATGTGGTACAAGACCTACGTTGTTCCAGATATAGTTAAGTGTGTTGTGTGAGCCACTCATTTTCTATACAGAGTCCTGGACAGGTCCAATCTATTAAACTGATTGCCATTCAGCAGTGAAGCCATTTGAGTGCACCTTTATCTTTGGGGAGTTCATACTGTATCGCTTTCTCCGCTGTTGGTTTACTGTTTTCCGAATTCGACACGATACCCCCTTGACGTAGGTAGGGCAGGTTAATTTATCCTAGAATCCAATGGAATAAATCATTCATAAACACTGACAGAAAGCCAATAGGACTGGGAGAGGTGGGCCCCCGTACTGTTTTACTAAACCCTAGCTAGTGGCTACTGTCTGGAATCCCACTCTCCAGGTACATTAATAAGGCACGATATCTACCTCAAAAACACCATTCACCAGGATTGCACGAAAAAGTCCTAGCACAATACCGGGAGAGGATCATCCCTTTGACAATCTGTCAGACAGTATGAATTTCATGCTACAACAAACCAGTTGAATTTTAGTCCGCCAAGCCAATCGTTGGTATTGGTGAAGCTGTATGCGCACTTTTCCCTGTGATCTTATATATTTATGAGATCATTGCTCCTGGGACTTCAGGTCCTGTGACATTAATAAATGTACCTTCTATTCCAAATATGGTGTCTATATCAGTTCCTGATGATGCTCACTTTCCCAGACGATCAATGCACCACTGATACAGCAAAACGACACAATGTGATACAATCCTTGAATCCATATAATCCAGAGAACAATGAATTGGGTTTGGCGTAGGTTTATATCCTATAGAAACATTTAGTGGGAGGTCTCTCTCTCTATATATATGTGTAGATGTACTGCAAACAACAGGCCAGCTCACCCCTCAAGACCTTCACACCTAAGAAGGAAACATTCTGTCTTCACCTCACAAGCTGTGAGTCTGTCCGGTGCAGTGCGGTGCGGTGGGTGCGGTGTGGCACCTACATCCTCTAGTGTCTTCCCCATCTACTTGACTTTCCACTCCTGCGGTTGCACTGTGATTATATACCCGCGAGATGTGAACCTCACTCTGTGGTGCTAACAAACTCACTTGACTGCATCTTGAGCTCACCTAGGCCAGACTGTGGTTAACATACTCTCTATACAGTGTGGCTGGCACACATTTGGTTTGGTTGCTTTCTTTTTGGTCTGCAACCATTCTCTGCCAGCCACAGGTATGTTGTATGCTGACAGGCCTCTCCTCAAACCACCATTCCCGCTTGTCCATCACGAGGCAATCGTCAGTTCGGTGACATGAATACGGGGTGATTGCCCTCCAGCTATTTTATACAGTGGTACAGTGAAACCTTTCTTGAGCGACCACTGCCATCAGAGACCACCTGTGTTGAAAGACCACATAGCTCTGGCAGAAAGTTCTACATTTCAGTGAAACTGCACTTGTCACCAAGGAACACCTGTCTAGACAGACCACCCTTTTATGGTCGATGGGCTGGTCTTTGACGACAGGTTCCACTGTAGCGATCCTTTTATACTAAAGAATTCCCTGCATTTTAAGACCACTCATCTACAACACCATTCTACTCTTCCTTGTCAGTATAAATATCGCTCAATGTTAAGACATGTACTTTAAAAATATAAATACAGTAGTCTCTCTCTAACTATAGTCCACCTTATTTGTCAAGAACCTGCAGCCACATTAGAGAGGTGGCCTTTGGTGAGTGGGAGAAGTAAATACATTGATAGTAGAAGCGGAGAAGATTCATGGAATAGTTAGTGAGGATGGCCTCTGTCGAGAATGGCCACTAAGAGAAGGACCACATTTTCTGGCTCAATGGGTGATCTTAGAATGCAGGGACCATGGTTGTAAATATATACCAGGTACACCTGCCTTGTATATAATTTATTGTAGGTTTGCAACTGACTCACTAATGTTTAAATTATGCGTTTATTTATCTTGCATGATTTTTTTTTGTTTGTTTTTGTTTTTCTGTGGGTAGGGGTCAAATGGTTTGAAAGACAAGCTTCTACATTAGCCTCAATATTATAAAATATATTTTTTAGGTTCTGCAGTTATTCTACATTCATGTCTTCACATTTTTGTATTGGGATGCTTAGCTGGCTATCATATATTTCCTTGTATGCATCTTTCTATCTCGACTGTTTTTGTCCACAGCTTATAAAGTATTATATAAAGTCAGACTGGTAATAATAACCAGTACAAGTTTCCAGGGTCCGAGTTCAGTTATAGTTTTTATTGTAACAAGATCTTAACTTTTTTTCCCATTAATAACCCACCAGAATTCTGCTCTGAACAAAGTATAACGCTCAATGTCCTAAGCCAGCATGCCCTCAAGGCATCTTTCATGGGCCAGATATTTTGTTGAACTACTAGAAACCTCATCCACTTGGACAAGCTTTTAATGGTTTAAAATACCACCAGCAAGTGTTGCTTCTTCTATGTAGGGTCAGATTGCTGCACGAATCCCTAGAAGGATCATGTTTAGTAGCCTTTGGAGTATAATGTAACTGACACCGGTTATGATAAGCCCTTAGGAAAATACATTCACCTTTCCCATCCCCGTGGTATGTGGTTTTCTGATAGACCTAGCTGAAAAGGTATCACCAACACCTGGGACTCTACTCTAGATCTTTCACCACGTCACAGAATGAAATACCGAGTGTATGTTTTTGATAACTTTTATTTCTCAAAATGAACTTTTGACTAAATAGTCAGATTCTTAGCCAATGACATTATTATTTGGTGACTTAAGTGAAAATTAATAGACTTAAGCATGAGAGCTCCAACCCTCAGAAATCATATGCATGTACAATTATGTTTATACATGTACATGTATAGTCTTCTTGAGTACACCAGTCTCAAGTATCTGAAAATTATAACATTTAGGTGATTTTTCATTCCTTGTTTTTTGACAGTTTAACTGTTTGACATTCTTTGTTTTTTGACAGTTTAACTGTTTGAAATTCTTTGTTTTTTGACAGTTTAACTGTTTGACATTCTTTGGGGTTTTTTTTGACAGTTTAACTGTTTGACATTCTTTGTTTTTTGACAGTTTAACCTGTTTGACATTCTTTGATTTTTGACAGAACATACAAAAAATATATGGGTACAAATGTCCAAAAGTTTTCTAAATGAAGATGATCAGAGACACAAAACTCACAGTACTGGTATAGTGGTCCCCCTCTAACGAGGACACCCCTTCTGACAAACAATTCTGCCCTTATTAGAGAGGCGTCCTTTGGTGTAAGGCAGCATGACTGTCATCACATGTATTCACAGTTATGACTTGCTGCCAAGAATTTGTGTCCTTTATAGAGGGGTGACCTCTCTCTAGAGGGACCACTCCACATGGGTGATGTCACCAAATACCAATTATATCCATGACCCCGGTTCTCTGTAGCTTTCCTGTGAGCTACTTCACACCTCTTGTCGCAGTACAGGCTGCAAAATGCACTCTACCAGACTGCCATCACAGAATTTTTTTGTTATCTTTACTCATTGAGTGGCATTTTTCAAACCAATCATTCGCCACGTTCACACACTGTGTGTGACCTTTTCAAGTTGCCCCTTATTTGGGCACTGGAAGCCCATGCGTCTGTTTCTTTTGTCACCGGGCATGTATTTGACCAATGTTCGCTTCCCAACATGACATTTTCTCCCATCAATTCCTCACGCACCCAGCGACCATGCTGACCCCACGACCCCTGATTCACGCTATTAACCCTGGTGTCTTTTGTTGCAGTGTTTTTCGTGTCACCTGGTAAAAATGCTTCCTTCCCCAGAAAAAAAAAACACAACAAAAATCTGCCAGGAATAGCACACTGGGAGGTCCAAAAACATACTTGGAAGAAAAAGAAGCAAAAACCTGACACCCCAGGTCCTAATGTGAATCTGCCGGCCTTCCAGTGTCCATTGAAATAATACGGTGCGGCACTAATTAATTATTCATGTTTCATGCATCTGTTTACAAATCTAGAAGGCAGTATCATTAAAATAAAAATGGCCATCAACACATCGTTAAAAGTCCTCATTAGATGCTAAAGACCTTTAAAAGTGGAGATTTTAGCCATCAATTAGACGGGGGGTGAATATAACGCAAATTCTTTCATGGAAAAAGCACTTCGTCAACTTTGTCAACCAAAACAGCGGTGTATATTACCAGTGGTGACAGTCACAGCCTGGTGTATATGGATATGGACCAATAGTTCTAGGCTGCCAGTCTTTAAATTGCCTTATTACGCCAGTCACTGGGGAAATTAACACCCAGGCAACCATTTCATCTGAAGTAACATACTAGTATACATGTAATCTGAAATTTAAAACATGTAAATGTTGTATATTTTTTTATGAGACTTCAGACACACTGGGACCAGTTTCTAGGAAAATTGTAAGTCTAAAAATGGGTTTAAGTTCACTAATCACCTTAGAAATCATTGTCTTTTTTGTGCATCAGAAAACTAGCGGACTTAAGAGTTTTCAAGAAAATAGCCCCAGATCAATCAGAGCAAAAAATACTGTGATAAAACTTCTCTATAAGAGAAATTTGTAAAATAAAAAATAGCCTTTAAGTTCTTACCTTTGCTGTGTACTGAAGTTAGAAACAATGTTTTATTCCCTCTATGATGGAACTCCTTTATGATTTTTGCTCCGTATAAGGAATAAGACTGAAGGAAAAACGCAACTGTTGTGTATCCATTGAACTGGATATAAAAGTTTGTCAGCATTCCTCAGTGAGTGATACCTGCAATACTAGCCTTTCAGGTGTGAGTATTTGTGCTGATCCTTAACAGCGGACTACTCCATCCCCTATCCTACACAGTGATGTGGGTTCGCGGGGTTTTCTTTCCATGGTTTGTAATACACTGTCACTGATAGCTATGACACTGCCAGCTTACAAAACACTGGTCGCACCACCCCTCCTCGAAAAATGACCTAAATTGGACGGCTGCCCATCCGCTTTGACTGATTGTGTAACGCCTCAAAAGGTGGCCACTTTACAAGGCCTCCTCTGGGTGACTTTTCATTTTTCAAGGCCCCAGTATTTAATTAAGGCGATGAATTAAAGGAGGGAGAAGAATGCACTTTTGAAAGCTGTTCTGGTCACTCAAGCTACAGAGAAGGCGTGGGTAGTAACTGGGCAGGGCCGGTTGTCCAAACAGTAGCCGCAATAAGCTGTAATTAATCTGCACCTGTGTTTGGGCAATTGTTAGCCAGCTGCATTTATAGGACAGTGGTGGACCTTTTTACCTAGAAATCTTTACCCATGGCTGTTACAGCATCTGCGTAATTAATGGAACAACAGTTTACATAGGAGTTGAAACATGCGGTTGTGTTTCTTTTGGGGGTTGAATAATTCTTACTTCAAACAATATTTGCATGTGCAACGATTTAAACTATGAAAGCAATATACCTTCTAAATGAAACTCCTGAGGGTGACACCCAGGGGCACAAAACTCTTACCCAATTTTATGCTTCCCATTTAATGCTTCTCATGCCCTGTGTGGTCACCACAAATTATCTATGTGACCTTGACTATGAAGGTTTAAATACTTTACTGTAGTGGGTGTCTCTTTAGCAGCGTCAAGGACCTACATGGGGGAACCCACTGTCAAGGGATCGTCTAGCCCGGGACTCATTAGCAGCCATCTCATGCAATGCTGTGATCACCTAGAGGGGCGATGCAAGAAATCATCTATTGTGTTTTATTCAGGGGGTCATGTATCAATGTCAGGCTTACCTCCACCTACATGGAAGGCGAATTATGGAAAGATATTTGTTACAATTTTTACCTGATCACAGCATTGGCGGTCTGGTAACGGGGCTGCATATATAAGCCAAACAGAGATCAAACAGAATGCCTAAAGCATGTGCAGCTAACACAGAGATGGATTACCAGGTAGTGGGTACTGATGTCACACTGGTGGTGGTCAAATTCAACCTACACTGAAACTTGTATATAAAGACTACCCTAGGGACCAACAAAATGTGGTGCTTATACACAGGTGGTCTTTTTATGTGCAGGTTTAAGATGGAAAGTATACCACTAGGGACTTGTAAAGGTGGTCTTTATAAACAGGTGGTCTTTACATACAGGTGGTCTTTACATCAGGTTTGACTGTGTTCTTTAATACCAGAATTTATTTTGAGGCCACTTTACATCATTGTAAGGTTGTATGAGTATGCTGTTATGCACTAGAATTTACCGTACTTATTCTATTAATTACGTACTGGGTAAACACACACAGTGCCATTAGAAAAAAAAGTCAAACAGTGAGCACTGTCTTGAGAGATCACTGCCTTGAGAGACCACCTGTCTTGAAGGGCCAGATATTCCTGGCAGAAGGTCCTCCATTTGAATATTATTGAACCTTCCGCCAAAGATCACTTGCTTTGAAAGACCACATTTGTATAGATTACGGGTGGTCTTTCAAGACAGGCTGCACTGTACTTAGTAGAAACCCTTGCAACTAAAATGATTCGTGCACTTTATCTCTATCAGCTAAGGGGTTGGATGCTGCCAAAAGGACTAAGGGATAACCACAATATGCACTTATTGCAGCAGTGTGGACTAGATAAATACAGTAATATTCCCCCATCCACCCCACCCCCAATACTGTTGGCATAACCTGAAAGTGTTACAGCAGATAAGCACATACTGGACCTGCCACAAAGATATGAATCATTGAGACATCCATGGAACCATGAAAGAGTATCCAACTCTTGAAATATTCTCATTAAAATGTCATTAAAAACTTGGGTATATTTTGATATACAGTGAAACCTATCTTTTAAGGCCACCTGAGAAATAAGGACAACGGAGGGAACCTAGGAATGGGGGGCGACAGCTGCTTCAGTCTCTAGTCCTCTTGAGTTCAGTATATACCAGTAGAATTAAACCTGAGAATTAAGACCACCTGAGAAATCAGGCCAGTTTTTAGTATTCCATGGGGTATCCCTGACAATTCTAGGTTCCACTGTACTGTCTCCCTCTAACAAGGCCATGCTATATGCTCAGAAACTGTGACATTACAGTAGTGGCCTTTGGCTAGGGGGAGAACTAAAAGCAGTCACTCATTGAAGCACTAGTGTTATAAATTCTCCGCCTTTTACTGACTCTTGGCAAAGATTTCACTGTACTTGATCATTTAACGTAACATCTATGGCAAAGGTTACACTGTACAGCACTCCCTGTGATTTAAGACCCCTCCAATTTTTAAAATCCATGATTTTAATTAACATTACAGATTCGTGGCTGTACAGTCACACTGTAGTAGTCCCTCTGATTTAAGACGGTTAGACCCCTCCATTTTAAGACTCCCTGTATTTTAAGACTGCAGATTCATGGCACCATTCTTTTATGGTTTTGATATAAATACCCTTACATTTTAAGACCACCTCCAATGTAAGACCATATATTTCTAGCTGAATGGGCATTTTTACTACAGGGATAATTTGATCATTTAATCATTATATTTGATCGTTTAACAATTATGTGGCACAAACAGCAGAGGTTTCACTGTATTTGATCATTTAGCAATAATATGGCATCTATGGGAAAGGCTTCACTGTATTTGATCATTTAGCAATAATATGGCACCAGCAGCAAAGGTTTCACTGTATTTGATCATTTAGCAATAATGTGGCACCTATGGCAGATCATTTTTCATGGAGGCAATACCATAGATCAGAGGAGGATATCAATCACAGGATCTGTGACGGGGACGGCTTATGCATTCTGGGGAGCACTTTGGGGGAATGAACCCCGCCTGGCAGCTTAATGTGTTTATTAATGTGTTCCTGCCTCAAAGTTACAAATCAGAAAAGGAAAAAATATCAGCTTTGCCCGATTGACTAGAGGTAAATTATTCCTGTGGCAGAAAAGGTAACCTGCGTGTTCGGTCATGTGCGACCGCTATGCTATTTCATCCATCAGCACTATTGCTGCCATGAGCCTTGTCATCAGCTCCATGACGATGTTGATTGATTGTCACGGCAATGACCCACTGGAGACAACCAGTCTGCTTTTTGGCCAACTTGTCACGATGATTTAGGCCGGTCATTATTTTGGATATCAAGGTTGTCGAACCATTTATTCAACACAATGATCTCAGAGTGATATACCTATGAATGGTGTGAGGGAAAAAAACCTATGTAATATTGGTAATGTATCAATAACTTTTCGCTGCCTGTTGCTTTCAAGCGATTCAATACAGTACTTGTATTATCACTATAAGCTATCCAAAGAAAAAGAAGAGGCCCTAGGGGCCTTGACACTCTGCTTGACTTAAGCCAGATGAAACCAGGATAGGTTTATGGCTAATGGTAATGTAGCTGAGGTGAGTTATCTTCAGAGCACTGTTGTTTAATTTGGCAGATATCCAAAAAGGTAATACTGATTGCCATACTTTACATAAAAGCATGTTTGGTTGAAATTGAGTGAAAACTGTAGGAGTAGCCTTTTGAAGATCATAATGTTGGAAATTTTGTAAAGTGCACCAAATGACTCCAAACTGAACTCAGAGAATCAGACATGAAGCTAAAAGTACCTAGATACATATGCAGTTCCTACAACCATGAGTCCAAAATTTAATCTGTTTTACTATACGATCAGCCGTTTTTAAGATATTGCACATTTTAGGATTTTCTCATTGCCTCCTATGTTAAAGCTTCAAAGTGTCACAAAATGTTAAAACATTTTTTAAAATTTTTAGAAGTAGTACCGAATACTCCTTTTAAGAGGAGTACCGAATGACCCCAAACTGAACTCAAAGAATCAGACATGACAAGTACCCCACAATACAGTATATAGGTCCAACTACTGTGAGTCCCAAATTTTCATCAGTTTTGCCTACGATCAGCTACTTTCAAGACCTCACGTTAAAATTTCAAAGTGCTATAAAATTTTAAAACTTGGCCAATCGCCAAGAAAAGTAACAGCCAGTATTCCCACAAGGTACATGTAAGCAAAATTGTCCTCATACAGTTTGGCTGAGATGGGGTGAAAACTGTAGGAGTAGTGGTGTTTGGAAATTTCCAGCCCATATGGTCCTATGTTAAGAGGAATTTCAAAGTACCAAAAAATTTTTAACTTTGGTGAGATTGCCAAGAAAATTAACATCCTATATTCTCCCATGACTACCCATATTTATCATAAAGCTTGGTAGAAATTGGATGAAAACTGTGGGAGAAAAGTACCGTCTTGAAGCTTTCACTCCCATCTAAGGATCCCATGTTAACAAAAAAAAAAAAAAAAGAAGAAGAAAGGAACAAGAGGTCCAAGGACCTTGGCGCTCTGCTTGACAGCTGCAGTTAGGATGACAGGTAATTTTCTGCAGACTTGTATCAAAAACTCACTGCTGCAGACTAAATCAA
>JAAUYG010086366.1_pt1 | contig 13863 bp, 5 predicted proteins | sample 7278091 | NCBI WGS metagenome assembly JAAUYG01 (sample SAMN14350201, study PRJNA611818) | marine sediment metagenome | isolation source: surface marine sediment (0.6m) | place: French Polynesia: Moorea | collected 2018-08
CACCTGCTTATAAAGACCACATTTTACAGGTCCCCAGGTATATATCTTCCATGCTATTGAACCTGCATATAAAGACCACCTGTGTATAGGGACCACATTTTGTTGGTCCCTAGGGTAGTCTTTATATACAAGTTTCACTGTACTTCGAAGATGCATTGTAGGTGTCTTGCATTCATTTGCAATTTGACTATTCATAGCCACCTGGAATCTCAGAGTGCCCCAAGGTCTTTTGAGAAACATCCTGCGGCCTGACGATAATATCACACACATTCAAACCATTAAATGTAACTTTTCTCAGTTGTTGTCTCGATCCCAAAAAAGATCTCTCATTTGATCTCTCATACAGCCCATCTTAATCCATCTTCTCCATCTCTTTTAGACATGTATACATTATTTAGCACATTGTAAAAGCAATGACAAAGTTATGTCCTATCCTTTCATATACATTTTCAGATGGCACTGTATAACATTTTTACACAGGATTAAGCACAGGCATTTATATTATGTTCTCATTATTTTGGCATGTATTTTTTTCAGACGGAATACTGTAAAGTCATTAATGTTCACAGGGATTAATGTTTGCGTTTTTGAAACAAAACCATGTTTGCAGGGATTAATATTTGCGGTTTAGCTTAGGACTTGTTAATTATCTAGATACCTAAATTATGTTAGCACGTATTTATTTTTGTGGTTTAAAGGTCCTCGCGAAATTCGCCAAATAAATCCCTGGCAAACATTAATGAATTTACAAAGTATTGTCACATTTTTTTTACATCTGTGTTTCACTTTATAGCATGGGTAACGTACACCACATAAACCTTGCCCAAGTCTCACACCAGACGATGCAAACTGCTCAAGGTTCATTAAACTGCGAGAAAATTGCATCTTGCAGTGCGAAATGACGGATGTATGCACTGGTGGGTTGGCTGAGCCGGGAATCAGAAGGCTGGTATCTACAGCACCAGTCTGGGCCAACGAAAAAGAAACTGCTAATTACATTTCCAGGAAGTGCGCGTGGGAATGAATGCAGATTCATTCAAAGAAGCCAAAGGAAACCAAGCTTGAAGGTTCCCTGTGCATATTCTCAGAGGTGAATTTAAAGCAGGACGTCTACTGTCTACTGATTTAATCTGTTTTATTGTGGGCTACCACTCTTGTAAAATATTCTCCCCCCTTTCAAAATAATTCATAACATGGAGAGATTATTAGCCATCCATAAAACACGCACAGAAATATAAGCCCGAAATAAAAATGGCACAGACAATTTTCATTTCTTTCCCCCTATGTGCAATCAATATTCCTTTTTGGCTAGCCTACGCCCTCAATATCCAATGTGTTGGCCTCTGCGGCCTTGCAACTGCTGCATTCAGGTCGCGATTTCTCTGCGGCTTTTCTATTCTCTGCAAGTCGGCTCGGTATCTCGGTTACAGCGCGGGCTGGCGGCCTTGGCTGTAGTGCCCAGGTCCCCATCCTTGCCGGCTGAGAGCCATTTCTTTGCATCGACGTCTTATCAGGTGCCTAGCACGTATGAAATGTCCTTCTCTGTGTGCATGTAGATCAGCTTATATTTAAGATGTTTTAATTCCAAATAATGAGTTGTTGACTACGCTCGTGTGCAGTAATATTAGTCATAAATTGCATACAGGCAAGACAAAAACAAAGGTTTTTTTATTAAATATTTGTTCATACCAGGTATATTCAAAACATCAAAATGGTGAGATAAGGAACTCCAAGAAGATTTCATATTAGAGGCTTACAAATAACCATGTTTCAAACATAACCCAATAGGTAAACAATATACATACATCTTTTTAAGCATTGCAAATGGAACAGAATTTTTCAGTAAGCTTGTTCTGCAAAATATGCAGCAAAATGTCACACGCATGTTATGGCATAGAGTGGAAATTTCAATATCAAAAATAAATATGATTTGTGCATGACATTCCTGTGAAACTTTGTGTAATAAATATGATAAATACAATTGCCATCAGCCAAATGAGTCAACTGTCAATCATCTAGAGAAAAAAGGCAAAACAAGGTCCATTTTCAAAGAAAATGTTGGTCCTGATTTTTTTTTAGCAGCTGCAAGATCACCTAGACAGGAAGGAAGAAAGGTCTCATGTACTCAGTCCAGGATACCGCGGTCGCAACCTTGCCTCCGATTACAATAGCCCTCCCCAAACCCCAAACCAATAAATAATTAATGCAATTATTGTGAGCCTCATGCTGTGATCAATAATTTATGTCTCGTTCTGGGGAAGGGGGCTAAGGCCGCACCTCAGGAAGAGCGTCTGCTCACTGGTGATCTTCGGAAGTACACTCCTGCCAAGCTTCACGTTGGCAATCAATCACAGTTTCTACAAATTTAGAGAAAGCTTCCATATTGAATTGTAGTATCAGGCTGTAAAAAACGCCAGTTAGATTAGCAAAACCTTATTTATCACAGAACTGCGGATCAGTCTTTTTTCAGGTCATTGGATTCTTTAAAGCAGTTTTCACCCATACTGAAGGCGGAAAAGTGTAGCCCAAGATCTGATGGATCCGCGACTGTCTGAGATCAGTTAAAAGAATTTTAACCCGGGGACTTTAAAAGCAAATCAGGGTTAATTCTCACTGCCTTTGAGAAGGTCCTATGGTTCTACACATGACTATTTATGTTATTTCTAGAATAGAAATTTTCTACATACAGTTCTAAAATCATTACAAATGGCATATACCGTAATATCAGGTGACAGACACTAACATAGACCTCCTTCCCAAAAGTTTTTTTTTTTTTTTGGTGCATATACACTTACTAAAGTACTTGTATAAATTGCGGGATATGCTGTGAGCAAACATTGGCGGTTTATCACTGAGAAAACCATGAAAATACATGTGGAAAACAATATTATGATATGTTCATCAACTTAAGTAAAAGTTTTTAGTACGGTAAATTTTATATGAAATATTCCTGTCTTTTACACAGGTAATGGTTAGATGCACCGGATATCTTACTCTGACTCTACATTTGTGATAAACATGATAAAATCACCAGCGTTTCTGCTGTCGAATGTTACCCAGAATGCAATGTGCAGATTATAATTGCATGCAGAATCACTCAGAGCAGAGACCTGTGCCTTCACCCAGGTGTATGTGATCTACAGTTATTTTGTGTGACATGGTGGTGAAATTCCACACTATTTAAGATACAGGTGCAGATACAAGATAATATACTACAAAGGGCATATAGTGCACTGCTTAGGATTGACATGAACTGTACAATATGTATGACATGTTGTACGTGTACAGTACAACCTATCTTGAAAGACCGCCTCATTGGCCACGAAAATATGGTCTCTCAAGATTGGTAGTCTCTGGTGAAAGTTTCATGGTAGTGCGGGTCTCTCAAGACAGGTTTTACTGTAGCAGATAATTATTGGTAGTGTCAACTGGGAGTCCCAGACAACTCAGGTTAGTGCTTCTACCATCACCGAAATTTGCAAAAAAAAAAAAAAAGTGATGCGGCGAATATGGCCAATAGCTGGTTATATATAATATAACTCAACCATGTAAAAGATTAAGTCTCTACACCCTGATAAAATAAACACTGCCAGTTACTTGATACATCCATGTTAAAATATAATTATCATTCTGAAATGGTTATGATTCTTGAAAAAATATAGGGAAGATATGGGGGTAACATGACTTATTTTGACAGTCAGTCTCCAATGTCCTGACTAGTCTATATGAAAAGACTGCCATGCAGTAAATATATTATTTATCAGCATGAGGATTAAGTTGGGCCATTTCTCAAAATTGAATAGTTGAGGGAACAAAATGGTATATTAGGAATGAATGTAATTCTAGATCCATTAACCAAATCAATACAATTTTCTGAATCATGATTATGCCTATATTTTTGGTCCCTGCGATTTAAGACTGCCCATTCAGCCAGCAAAATATGGTCTTAAATTGAAGGTGGTCTTAAAATAGGGGGATATTTATACTTAAAATATACAAGTGGTGTTACTGATATCCGCTCTTAAAATGTAGGGGGTGGTCTTAAAATAGGGGGATATTTATACTTAAAATATACAAGTGGTGTTACTGATATCTGCTCTTAAAATGTAGGGAATTGTCAAACAGAGGGGTCTTAAATCGCAGGGACCACTGTAGTGGCCACAAAATAAAACTTGTCCCAGGAAGTACATGAAACGTAAGTTTTCAAATCCGGTCCGCACATCTTAAGAATCATATACATGTAGGATTGTAGGTGACAGGGACACACTGTGGCCTGATATGTGGTTTAATATCCTGTCAAAAATATGGTATTCCACAACCCCAAAGCACGAGTCTATGATCTTTCTTAGACTACTGTAAAGAAATTGTTGTCAAGGAATTTCACAGTTAAAACAAACTCACAAACTTTAATCCCTGGCAATGTACACAGATACAATTATTGTTACTGTATATTAATGTTTCGTGGCGAACTTATATTCCAGCAAATATGAGCCCACTCCAAAAAGGTGTCTGAACATTTCTTCTTCACAGTAGTCTTCTTTGGGTCACAAAAAACTGGTCAGACAGAAAACCAGCTTCCTGCAAGTTCCTTTTGATACATTCACACTGACATAGGCTCACCCGCTGTGTCAACCCCAAAATAGAAATAGTGTTGCCTCTATTTTACAACCTTTTAGTATAATAAGACCACCTTGATTTTAAGACCCCCCTGTTTTGTCCTCAAGTTAAATTTTGCGTACTACTGAACCTTTATTTTAAAATAAAGACCACCTGCAATATAAGACCACATTTGCATGGTCCCATGGGTGGTTTTAAAATTGAGGGACCACTGTAGCTGCAGGGCAGAGATTTTTCAGGCTAAATAAAAGCAGACTCCTCACCAATAAGATCACCAGGGTACTGCACCATATGCTTGGCTGGGATAGGCAGCAGAGTCGAGTGTCGGCCCTTTCCAGGACACCAGGTCTGACGACGCTTTGCCTGGAACAGCACATAGTGACAGTCGCATCAACACATAAGGCTACGAGCATTGTAATAACACGTTTATTGCCAATCTGAAACTAACTCGACATAAATGTAAATTATTTTTTATTGTTAATTACTTCTGAAACTGTAAACTCATTAATGCTTGCAAGGGATTAATGTGGCGAATTTCGTGACTATTAAATCGCAAACATAAATTCACGCACACATAATTCATGTGTACCGAGATAATTAACAAGCAACATAATCTGTTTCATCCCTCAAGGGTCAAATTCCAGAAAAGGTCTAGAGACAGAATCAAGTGCAGTCCCTATGGCAACTATTAGTCTTTTTCCATGCCTAACTGTTGGTGATGGAAACTAGTTCCAGATGCTTTTAGCTAAAAAGACACACCCCTACATTTTTCACATATTAGTATGGTACAAGGTTTGGCCTTCAAAACATCGACCGTGGAACCAAACCAACCTTATGTTTGAAGGATTCCCTGGACTCCGCTGGCTGGATTCGGCTGGAAACACAGATCAGCTTGGTTAGCCTCTCGATAGTCTCTTCCTGTGCGAGGCGGATCGCCTCAGTCTCCCCGAGACGCTGATGTAATTCCTGGTTCTCCTCGCTGAATTTCTGACTCTCACTCTGCGGCGAAACATGACACAAAAAGTGTATAAAATATGCTAATGGTTTGAACAAAGAAAATACAATTTCGGCAATCTCTGTAAAGGATTTGACATAAAAAAACTGGATCTTACCTCTTCCAGTTTCTTTTGAAGATTCTGCACCTCTCTGCGGTATCGCCTGAGAAGGGCTTCGTCAGAGAGGACTTCGTTAAGGATGGGGTTGTTTTTGATTTTCTTGGCTCTCGTGGCGAACTGAAAATGGCATGCAACATATTTATCGGACATATAAAATAATCTATCAAGATCTAAAAACGGACATCTGCTATTTATCTGCTAGGATCCAGAAAACTTTGACCAAGCAGGAATAGGTGTTCCAGATAGCCCTGGTCAACGTATATGTGCTTGAATATTCCTGTTGTATTGTATAATTAATAACTACGCTATACCACAGTTGGCACCATGTACACACCTCCCCCCTCCCCTGCCACACTTCAGTCTGACACCCCTGTACCTCTGTACTGTATATACTGTTCATGATAAACGTTCGATATGTACTGATAAAGCAAAAAGGTAACCACATCTAGCCAAAAAACAAATGCCATCATCCCCTTACACGTAACGTCGACAGCGTTTCCTCCAACGAGGCTGGTGTCACGTTACATATTATAGCGGTTTTTGAGTTCCCACCCAGCGCGTTTTGCAGGATCCTGGTTAACTTTGAGTCCCGGTAACTGATGAAGCTGGAAACACGGAAATAAGACGGATATCAAACTTTGTGTGGCAACAAAGTACTTTTTATCAATACTATGACACAATATTCCCAATGGATCGTACTCATGGTGCAGGAGCTGTCAAGCCAGTGATCAGAGGAAAATCGGAGGAAAGTTCAGATTATCATTATACATGTATACCCGAATGATTTCCCCTATACTTTAATACTATTATTACAGATACACTGTGCAGCTATTTGTGAACTGCATGGTTGAATTACTCAATGACGCATTAATAGTTGTTACCCAATGATAGGCGAGTACGACAAAGGCCATTGATCCATTGCTATAGCTATAGGCATGGTTACATAATCATCAGACCATTTTTAGCAGTGAACTACTGCCAATATGGGGTCTTCTGGGGTCTTTTCGGTCCTAATATAACACTTAAAATTATGCAAAACTTTTCTAAAATGAGGGATGAGGCATATAATAATAGGGTTATTGCATGAGTTCAAGGATTAATTATGGTATGGCCAAATCACAGGCGAGGAGGTGATATGGCCATACCAAAATTAATCCATGAACTTGTGCAACGACCTTTTATCATTATCCCTATTGACATTAAACTACATTGGTTTTACAGCAGCATGCTGTAGTACCAGTAAACTCAGAATACTACTCGTCGACAACACTACGAATACAGCCTGTGAAGCACCCCGGCATAACATGCGTACAAACTAAGACCGCTTATAGGCAATATGGAATTAGCTCATAATGTCATAACAGTGGGAACTTAATTTCTCACCTTGAGTTGTCACTGAGCTGACTGATAACGAGACCCAACGTGGTCAGACTCCGGTTGATATGGGCTCCCTCGGCCAGTCGCTGACCCGTGGCTCCGGTCTGTTTGGCTTTCTCTGAGCCAGCTAAATCTACCAGATTCTGGATGCAGGCAAAACAACATAGGCTAGACACGGATACAATCTGACATTCAGACTGTGTTAGACATGCTACAACGACAGAAAATCAATGCTGGGGTAACCATGTACATGCTGTAATAAGGAAAAAGCTATATATATTTTTCTGATGTTGCAGAATCACAAGAACTATCCTGTAGTTGAGAACCATTCACGTGCAATTATTTGGAGTTATTAATTTGTGCAAATTTATGAAGTTATTTCCATTGAAGAAACATGCCTAAAGCACCCAAAACATAACCCTAACATTCAAGTAAAATACACCACAATCATATCTATGTCTGTCTATTTCGCCTACAAATATCAAAAACAGTGACACGTTACTTTTTACCAGAGTTGTCTCAGTCAGAATCACATGAATCATGGGGAGAAAGATTTTCCGAGGATCCAGTGTCTGCGGCTATCAAAATACGTAAGCCATCAGCTTTTAAAACCCAAAGCAACCCGGACTTACCAGGTGGGCTACATTAACAGCATCATCTATTGAGCGTCGGTCGTTGCCAGAACGGTCTCGGCTTTCAATGATCTGAAACAAAGAATGTGTAACATTGACTCAAAAAAGGGGCAAAAAAAATTCGTTAAGACATCACAATATTGCTCTTGCTAAATAATTTGAATTCAAATGAACAGGCACCACAATACTCTTAATTCATATGAGAAAATAAATCGTAATTGCCCAGTGGGTGATAGAATGATTCCAAAGTATAACCTGCGTCATATACCACATTGAAACTATCCAAGTATATAGCGGAAATTGTAAGCCATGAATCACCAACAAATTTTAAATAGATTTGGAATAATACTCACCAGTCGGAATATGGTATGGGACCTGCTACTCCGCTCATTCATGTTTGTCTCACCAACATGCCTCGCAGCTATAAGTAAGAATTTTCAAAATATTACTGGACATTGATCCCTGCGATTTAAAACACTATACACACGCACTTAAAAATTCCCTCAATTTAAGAATGGCAAATTAGCGATACAACCTTCATATTTTCAATACATATTTCCCTCTACTTTAAGACCACCTTCAATTCCAGACCATATTTTGGGGTATGAATGGGTGGTCGTAAACATGTTAAAATACAGGGATGGCAGACTAATAATTTTTAACACAAAAGTTTGATTTATTCGGGAATCCGTGACTAGTAGTTGCTTTAATAAGTTCTGGAACTCACAAGAAGGGAGGTTTTTTTAGGTTTACAACTAATTGTGGCAGGTATATTACTACAACATGGAGTCAGGAACTTAACAGGTACCATCCATCGATTTGACAATAAATTCATGTACTGTACATGATGTAACTAATAAAATGCATAAACCACATCCAGATAAACACAATCACTGTCTTCCTACTAACCTTGCCCCTGCTTCATCCACTCATATATCTGTTCTTCTGTAGTTACAATTTCTTCTGCAATTTTACTGACATAGACCCTGCCCTGGTGACAGAGACGAAAAATAGTATTACGTGTAGCAGCATTGCTCCATGCCGAATGCAAATGAAAGGAAACAAAAATTTCAAAATGTTTAAATGTTTTCCGGACTCGGACGCGTCCTTATATTGTTTATAACTACACTCACTTCAAATCATTACTATGTTAGCTGACATTATGATTTGATGTGAGCGTAGTTATAATCATTAGTACATCTGACTATTCAATGAACCAACAAATCAGACAATACCTTTTCTTCTCGTATTTCGAGAAACTTTTTAGGGTCCCCGAGGAGGTCGATCACATTTTCATTGTAAATTTCCAGGAAGGAGACGCGAAGAAGAAATTCACGGCCTAGTGTCTGAAAAGGAACAAAATTATACCGCATTTTGACTCAACTGTCTCAATGAAGGCTATAGAACTGATAGAAAACCTACAGAAAAGCTCTACAGAATGCAAAACAAATGCAACAATCGGATTTAATAAGATTCTGTAGGTATAATAGAAAAGAATTGACGCTCCAGGAATGGCTACATTTTAGACAACCCATTCAGCTAGAAAAACATGGTCTTAAAAACTGGTGGTGACCTGAAATTGGTGGAAATTAAGTTCTGTAACTGGTGGTCTTACAATAGAGGGAAGTCTTAAAATGGAATGGTGTTAAATCACAGGGTTCACTATATAAGGTAGACTTGGACTGTACTGTTGCTAATAAACCTTCCTATCAGTGTCTGGTTTGATACAGTGCATGTTTAGTTCGGTAAAAAATGAATGAAACATCACAAATTTCCCTACAACATGTACAATCCACACCAGAATTGTGGTAAACATTCCGCACAATGAGATCACTGCCCGGCATTCTAACACGCCAAATGTCTCGACCTGTGCTCGTTACAAGTATTATTATTACATTTTCTATGGTGCTGAAAACCTCCTTCATGGTCAGAGGGATCACCCCGGGATTATCAGCGTCTCCCATCATGGTAAAAGTCTTCCCTGATGATGTTTGGCCGTACGCAAATATGGTGCCTGGAAACAGATAAAGTATTCAGTGATGTCAGAAATTGTCAACATATCAGCATTGCTACATGAGGACAAAAAAAAAAAAAAAAAAGACCCAGGCACTTTTTCGCAGTGTCAAAGGGGAACTGTCCATTTAACATTCGGTCCTACAAACACACCACCTCTAGCATCAGTCAATGACATGGCTTAGTAATTGCACATGTAGCCGAGTACTATATAGTATCAGCATTGTACCCTAGCCCATTTAATATATCTGTATTTGAGTATTAAAATTTAGGTGAAGAACTTGTATGCGTGGTAAACTACACATGCAAAAATAATATAATGGGATTCCACCTAAAATGCAATCACCTTGAGTGCACAAGTTAATGTGTTACTACTAGTATGTGAGCCATGGACAATACAAAGAGTTTTACAAATGCTTTAGGGATGTTGGGAACTCCCCGGTCTGCCAGCCGTGTACAGCACAGAACAATGCTAAAGATTACTACGATAGTGCCGATTTCTTTTAAAGAACTTGTTATAATAACAAGAGCAGACATAAAAACCATGATGCTAGTTACCATGGAAACCTTCCATAGCACTCTCAACGATCGGAGACGCGATGGAAAGGAACACATCCTCACTCTGGATCTCCTGGTCGAAGACCTGATCTGAAAACAGCAACATAAGGAAGATGCCAACATGCAGCAGTCACAGGTCTCAACACGGCCAGCATGTCGTCTGTCACCTTACAAACATTTACAGTCCATTCAAATGCTCAAAAATTGCATGTTGTCGTGCTATTTTAACTCATTATTATTATTATTATTAATTTCAATGCTCTTCACTATACATTAGTACGCTAATTATAGATTTTTTGTCTCTGACCACAGGGATGCATAGAAATTTGCTACTAAGCCAGGCAAAACAACAACAACAAATCTATAAATAATAAATATATTATTCAGTTGTAAAAATGTCTTTTGGAACTGAAAGCGACAACAATTAAGAAACTTTTCAGGACTGATATTATTCACTTACCAAAGGAGAACGGCTTTCCCACACCATCTCTCTGCCTTATGGTATTGCTCTCCACAGTCCATTTCAGGCTGCTGTTGCTCTCTTTTTCCCTGCAAGCAATTTATGCATGCAAGCAAAATGACCAACTGAACTACGGTAACACAAGAAAGGCATTAAAACACAGTAACAAGAGAAGCTCGATAAGGAGATTGTGTTGACTACAATCTTTGTACCATGGAACAAAGGTCACATTAAACAGGTTAAAGCTTAAGGGAAACTCTCACAAAGCTGATCTGCTCTATGGTTGTGTACGCAGTACAATTTGCAATAAACAAACTACTGCATCTTGATTACTGATCCCCCCAGATTTCGTTTTTTTTACTATTGCTGAAATTATTGTGATAAATTTTTCAACCCATTCCTTGTACTAGTAACTATGTCAAAATTTGTCACACACCTGGGTGATGTTGGCTCCATACACACCAGTCCCAGCCTGTCTTTATTTCGCTTTTCAGGGTCCCTAGATTTTTAATAGGCCTTCGACACCAGAAAATCAAAAGGGTCTCTGGAGACACACCCCCCCCCTCCAACAATGACACAGACTGGGACCACATACAGTACATAACAGACAAGTTACTAAAAGTAAACATAACTACCCAGTAAGTAGGCAGTAACTACCTAAAACTTGTTCTGTTTGGCACTTCTCTCTCAAGGTAACCCAACTGACATGTTTGAAGTGTTACCCAATCTATTTTTAAAGAGACCCACATCGCTTTATATAATGTAGTTTTGCAGACCCAAAGAGTACTGCTCTTACCGCTGAATAAGTGGGCGGACACGGATGGCTACTTTGATGTTATCATCCATTTCATAGCCTGCAACATCCAAACAGATACACTCAGTCAGGTAAAATTTAATATTTTTAACATAAACATATAAGTACCAGTACAACCTGCTGCCTGCCAGTACAGAGTACTAATACATGTACCCATGGTACCGTATTATGCTAACTAGCAATGCACAAAATGATGCACCAAAAAAAATCACTTGGATGGCAAAATATTTCCAACAATCGATTGGACATCCCAATATTGTGATAATACAACAATTCAAAATAAAACCACGGTGATCATGCATATATTTGCATATTCATTGAGTTGAAGTATCATTCACCGCTGTCTGAGATTAGGAAACTCGAATCTCTGTCCCCGACATATCAATAAGGCATCGATAATCGTTGACCAAAACTCCCTGATATATAAATATTAGGTTGATTCCCATCACTAATGCTACCACTTTTGAGGACAACTGGGGTCAAAATTAACTTAACTTGACAAAGGAGGCTAACTTCTTAGAAGACACACTAAACTCAGCAAGTTAAACATAGCCTTATGACTTTAGCCTACTAAGACATTTTTGCAAAGTATTTCAAAGTATTTCTCTGGCTGGGTATATAAATAAGTATAAAAGAGTATAGCCCATTTAGTAGCAGGAGTACATGCTGTTCCTGTATGTCCAATCCAGTTCCAGAGGCCCCTGGTAATTGCTACTTAACACCTCAAAGCAATTGCCATACCCTGGCTGATATGCCGATACACGACATTGTGTAAGCATAACCACGATAACTAACAGTACTTTCCAGCAAACCTTCGACCAGACACATGCTAATCAACATGATCAAGGCCTTTGTTTTTAAAAATGCTTTGGTTATACAGTGGCCCCTGCATTTTAAGACCATCCCATCAGCCAGAAATTTATGGTCTTAAGTTGAAGGTGGTCTTAAAATGGAGGGATGTTTATATTGAAAACATAAAGGTGGTGTCACTTATAGCTGGACTTAAAATAGATGGAATTGTTAAATACAGGGGTCTAAATCGCACTAACACAGGAACCACTGTACAAGGAAGGGCACACATGATATTCCATTTATGCTTCCACCTGCCTCATGTGCCTACCCCCAAGGCCTGGTCTTAGCACAAAGTAACCCAAAGGCCTTAAAAAAACATGACAAAGGAGATTTGTGTGCTATAGGATTAGGATCATACCAGTAAAGATTGCGCTTTCTTGGTCAATTTACTGGTGTCAATGAAAACCAAATATAAGGTCAATTGTGATGAAGATGATCAACAGGAGGAGGTTGCTTCGATTCACTAAAGGCCCTGGTCACACTGCAGCTGGTGCTTCTTTTTTTCTAAGTTCTGGATTAAATTTTGGTCAGAATGCGTTGAACCTGCAGCACATATATCATGGAGTTGCGCCAGTTTAGTTACTATCCACGACACAGTTACAAGCGACACTAGCCCAATACAAATAAAGTAGGACTCTCTATATGTGATATAGACCCCAATAGGTATTGTAACAAATCTCGGACTGGGACTATTTTCGAAAAGTCGCAACTACATCGATGGGTTCACAAATGCTATTGAAGCACTGTTTAGCACACTAGATAAAACAAACACTATCAAAACCACCTCAAAAAGTTATACAGGTGTGACTAGCATAACTTTTGGGTGGGAAACCAGCTTTCCAAACTCCAAATCTCGTTGAACTACCTGCTCCCTTCCAGTCGCTAGGTGTCGCGATGACGAATAACGGAATCTTTCAAAGGGGTAAGATTCAGCTAACATCATGAACGTGTTAATATAAAATATGCCTGGATTCTGGTGTTTGTTTTATCTAGTACACGGACGGTTCAACAGTATCGGTAAATACTATGTAGGGGCCTACCGTTACTGCTGAACCGTCCGTGGCTTGGACCACGGACGGTTCAACAGTATCGGCAAATAGTAGAGAAGGATGTGTCACGAAATACCGGGCAAAATTTTTAAACAACTCTGACTGTCTGCCATTCGAGAGAAGCCCAACCAAACATGTGCTCACTTTTGTCTATACCTATTACTCTCTATGGAGGCCCATCTTAACAAACTGAACTCACCGCATTTCACAGGGAATTTACACTTTTTATGCACAATTTCCAAAACTAACAACTATCCGTTGCAAATGACATGGGTTTTTACCATGACGTCACGATCATACACGTGATTCCTAAAAGGTACTGTCGCATTCCAAATAAGAGTATAGGCGTAATAACAGTATAGGGCTGTAAAATTTC
>JAAUYG010093937.1_pt1 | contig 13863 bp, 8 predicted proteins | sample 7278091 | NCBI WGS metagenome assembly JAAUYG01 (sample SAMN14350201, study PRJNA611818) | marine sediment metagenome | isolation source: surface marine sediment (0.6m) | place: French Polynesia: Moorea | collected 2018-08
ACCCGCGGGCTTGGGGAGAGGGAGAAGGAGAGGAGACAATGGCGACTTGAGCTGTGGGTGTTATGGATTTGTCTGTTTCTCTCTTGTTACATTGAATAAGGGATTATTAACGGCTTCTCGTGTCACGTTGACTTACACCTGCATCCAGTCGCCACAGTATATAGAAAAGAACCAGATTATTAACAACTTCATTGACCGCTGCAATAATCAGCACTACTGAAGGTGATAAGGGACAAATGGGACAAACCAAAACGACTGTTTCGTGTAGTTGATTCCCTTCTTGGAAAGAAACGCTAATGAACACAATGCCAACATGACTCAGATGGAACGAAACGTGATGAGATGAGTGAGATGGTGGTAATAACAAAGCAGATGAGAGTGATGTTCATGCTATATGATGATCATGAGACATATCTGAAACACATATACTCTAAATAATTAGCCCTTGGTTAGTGATTGACGAGAAATGTGCAATTAACAAATAGTTAATGAAATAAACAAAAGTATGGATGTTGCTGAAGGCCTTTTTTTTGGGGGGGGGGAGGGTAGAGAGTGTTCTATTTGAACGTTTCTGCGAATGCCAGAAACGATCCTTGAACCGAGCGGTAAGGCACACGTTCTTCTCAGATGGAAAGTTCGAATTCAGTCTGGGCATTTTCTTTCATCTTCCGGTCAGTTTTCCACCGCCCCCGCGTAGCACCGTTGTTAGAGCGTCCGCTCGGGGTGCGGGAGGCCGGGGTTCAATCCCCGGCCGCTTCACACCAAAGACGTAAAAAATGGAAGGTTTGCGCTTCTCAGCTTGGCGCTTGGCATTAATGAGTTTGGCATCCGACTGGGCGGGTCGGAGTCAGTATAAATGGTCTGGGTGATTCATTTCTGCTCACCTGTGGCGGAATTGAATCAGTCGCTTGGCAATTGTCGGGCGTAGATCGTTCAGCCCAAACAGGACAGGTTCACATTTAAAATCACCACACACCACCGAATCCAACTTGCAGTCGGTGATATGATCATGAGTGGTTGAAAACCGACTATAAGCCTGATTCATCCATCCACCCGCTCAGTTTTCCGTGTGTTTCTATGAAACGTCAGCCACTTTACTTGATGCCGTACTATACATATATAAATAGCATTATTAACACTATTCTATTTTAGATATCAAAGATTGTCCCGCTGATTGCGTTGGCTGCACACATTCATGTGTCAGAAAAGGCTTTATGCTTCAATGAGATCCCCGCATAGCCTAGAGGTTATTCCCTCCGGCTTTTGTGGCGTGGAGAATCGGAGCGTATGAAAAATGCCGGTTTTTGCACGATATACGGTGTTCAAAGTTTTAACGTCAACATGTAGCAATATTCACTCCCAAATCTTCAAAAACTGCCATGTTTTCTTTTAATATTATCTTAAATTTATAGAATAAACTCTGTTTCGCGGAGCATCTTCTTTATTATAAGCGATTTTGCCTGATATCAATCAAGGCGTTAGAACGTACGAGACTAACTAAGCTTCGTCCAGGAATTCAAAATTTAGGGAAGCAAATCATTGCCGAATTCGCCAAATAGCCCACTTATAGATATTCTCTGTTTTACGAGTTCAATAGCCAAGGCTTATAGCTAACGATCTATAATGGCACAGTCAGCATTGTCCTATTACCACAACTATGCTGGTAGTAAATACACAGCAAACACACAGCTTGATGTTACATGTACATTAATTATTTGTGGTGAAAATGTACAGTCATAAAGACGGACATCTATCCGTGCGTCGCTAATTAGGTGTTTGTGAACATTATATCTAAGGTCTCGCATTTCCAGCCAATTCAAGTGACTCTTCCACATGGTGCAGCCTTCGCCCATTCCGATGTACCATCCCCAAGAAATGCATTGACGGAGATTATCAAGGAAAAGACTAACGACCATATCTTTTGTCTGCTTGACAGCAACTGTTACATGAGCACGACTACTGCATTCATTTTCGAGAGCAATGTTGTCCCTATGCTTAATAAATGTGATCAAAATTTAATAGACTTTGCTTTTTTATCCATTCTGTAGATGTAGTCGCTGTTGGCAGCTTTACAGCGGAGCTACAGTAATTTGAACCCATTTCTGCTACTGCTATCAACGCGAGAACGTCGCTGGAACTTTGCTTGAATTACGACACTATTACTGCAATATACTACTTTCAATGCATGTTCAATACTTCAATTTGGTATTATATCACGGTTTTATGCTGCTAAAAAAACACGAAAACTATATTGTCCAGAATTTGTATAATGCTGAAGAAAATGCTCTTGGACCAAATAATGTCCAAGATGTAACATATCCAATGTCATAAGTCAGGTACAGCACGCACCACCAAAATTACGCATGGCGCAAACCGTAGTTGCTTGACCGTATCATCACCATTTAGCTTTAAATAGCATTTTTCAATTTCCCTACAAAATTCACAAAAAATAGAAAATTCTAACTCAACGAGTCACCACAGGGGAACTACAGGCAAATTTGCATTGGAGAAAGCTAATAACTGTAGTGACGTTAGGAAACGTGTGAAGTGGCGTTTAGCACTTAGAATCTACGTGGTGCTGTGTTATTTACAAAAAGAATTTTGCAGGCTTATTTTCTAACAAATGCACCGAAGAACTCAAAATTGCCTTCAAGAGTCTACGTTCACATCTAAAGACTTTAATGTTTAATGAGCATAGACCAGGGTTACGTCGTCGATTTTAATCTTAGAAGATCAGCTACAACTATATTGCTAGCTGTATTATGAAGATTTTCGCACAAGAATACAATAACCAAAATATGGCCTTTAGGTGTCTAAGGACCTTGATTTGAATCCAAAATGCTGTCGATTCTTGCACCATGATCAACACATTTTATAAGTTATGGGATGCTTTATTTTTAAATAATGAACTGAATGGTCCCCCAAATTGTCTTCACATTTACATGGTCAAACGCATCTGTGAGGATACACACAGAGCCAAATTTGTGTCCAGCAATTTCCAAGATACAAGCTGACTTGAAAGAATGGCCTAAATGTCCCTAAGCATGGTCTCGATGGAGTTATGTGTAGACTTAAGCACTCTAAGTACCGTGGAACATTAAGCACACCATGGAAATAAACTAATCCAGAATATTAATACCACTTCTTGGGCGCCCAAAAGTTGAAAACCAGTTCCATATTTTTATTGTTTCAGAATTAAGACCACCTCTGAGTCCGCATCATGGCCAATGGTCTAAGCCATTGAGGGTCTTAATTCTTGGTTTCAACTCTACACATTTAAGACAGAAATGTATCATCGATTAGAAAATCGAACAGTATTTTTTGATATTGGAAATTGAATATTATCAGAAAATAAAGTTCTAATATTAGAAAATGAATTTCTAATATTAGAAAATATTTTATAGTTTTAATATTAGAAAATACGCTCTAAATTCCACTTTGGCACCCCATACGCATCTGGATGAAGTCAAAATTATTTTCATCTGAGTCCAGTCAAACTTTCTAAAGACGTCGGTTGCCGTGGGAAATACGTGCTATTTATTATTGTTTACTGGTATTCGGCCTATTTGAAAAATGGGACACTTTTGAATTAGACATAAATCGAACGTTGGTTTCATGTGGCTCAAGCTCAGAAGCTCAAGTAGATCGTAAAAGACTCTGGACCTCTTGTAATTACAATGAAGCATCGCTGCTAAACCAAGCAGGGTGTAAAAGGATAAGATCATTGTGGCGTAAAAGTTTTATTTAGACCAATAGGGGTGTACTTTTCGCGAGTAAGCACAAATCGACTGGACAAGCTACAACAGCACATCACTTGGACGTGTCATACATACTGCCTAACTTAGGGCCTTTCGTTATACAGTCAGTGAATCACACATATATCGGATGCCATATGTCTATAAATCTGCATATTTTGTAGTCACACACGGGAATTAGGTATGAATATAAGCCAAAAAATAACTGTGGTAGGTTCTTTTCGTGCGTTGATCAATTTTGCAGGCATCTTTGACTAAGCGTTTATAAGTCAAGCAGTAAACTGTAAACTCATAAACTGTAAATATATGTAAGACATGCCGTTCATTAGAAGTATAGCATGTACAGACGCTAACATTCCCATACACCTGGTGTGACTAATACAATGAACTGGCTGCATCGCAACTCTTATATTACCCGCTATGTCAAGTACTGCTGCACAGTGCCCTAAATGTTGCGGTCAGCGTCCTTCCACTGGTTGTATTGCATGCAGCAGTTGAGGAGTATACTCGTTTATAATGTTAACAATTTTAGCAGCATTATGTACAGTACTGGAACAGCATTGTCACACACACGAGTTTTGCTCTTTAATCAATACATATTTCATTACAACTATGAAAATCGAAAACAAAAACACCTATCAAAATTGTCATTAAGAGATCATAAATGTAGAAGAAGCATCGATTTCAAAATTGTCTTTTCGGAAAAAATATCTCAATGACCACAAAAGGACCTTGAACAGTGCAAAATCAAAGTTAATCGAAATATATTCTACTGTTATGCAAAGGTCCCAGCTTGCTTCGATCTACCATTAGCTCTTTCAAATTTGCATGTTTTTTATTTTCCTATTGACCACAATTTTAAATTTCAATCTGTTAAGGTACATAACTTAAATTCAAAGAAGTATTTTGGTTTGGTTAAAAAGGAAGAGTAACTGCATAAGAAGTAGTGTTTTGAAAATTCTCTCATTGTGTGTTCCAAGAAACTTGAAAATTTTCAATAATTTGTTTGTGAAAGTCAGAATTTAAAAAAATTGTAAAAAGTAGTATTCGTGAATGTACCCATAGACACGTTTCTATAAATGTGCCATTGCGCTGATGTAATGACTATGGGAGGGGTCCCATAATTACGAAAAAAAAACCCTCTAAAAATGTAAAAATCCAAAATTAGGCATTTACACTTTTTTTAACTATAATGCCATTACATTTAGTCCCTGGCTACTGGAAGATGCCTGTCGAGAGTGAAGAGTATCAGGCACAGCACCACTCATACTGCTGTTGCTCCTCACTCGATGACACTCAGTTCGGGTACCTGACATAAAGTGTGTAGAATGGCGTCCCACGCTCCCATGGAAATTATATGACGGAACAGCGAGTCCCTCTGCCATATCGTCTTGGCAGCGATCATTTGTACTCCTATGCGCTGACGTGGGGCTATCACAGTCAAGCATGTCTGTTCGGTAAACGAGCCCGGGTTCCCTTACAGCTGCAGCAGCTCTGTTTTCCATGAAGGCTGTGTTGTGAGGGTATGGAGTTCGAGTCCCGCTTTTGCCTCGAGCGAAATGCCGTCTACGTGAAGGTGGTAAGGTTTGGGTTCTTCTGAAGCGGTGATGAGGTTGCCCTGGTGTGAAACTTTGAGAGAGGTCTTCTTGAAAAACTGTGGCTGGCAGTCCGGCTGGGTGGTCCACTTCTTGGACAACAGTAACATGTGGATTTGTATGATTATCCGTGGTTGGTGCATTGCGGAAGTGTACTGGAGACATTGATTCCCCGTGGAAGTGATTTCCATGAAGTGTCATGCTATACAGTCTTTGTCCTAGTTCCATGCCTCTGCAAAAATCACAGTAGTGGTGAATCTGACAAACGGGCGTGGCCTGCCTTGTGCAGTGAGGACTGCACATACCGTGCACACGAATGGTGCCACCACTGCAGACACAGCTTCTCAGTGCCGCAGAATTATTGTAACATGTACGACAATTTGAATGCCTGGAGGTACACTCCAGGTTGACATGAGAGCTACCGCAGACTGTCGGCACTGCAGCATGAAGCTCGTTAAATGCGGGAGGTGGTGAAGAAGCAGAAAGTAGCCTACATGTAGTAGTACGCTCTGGTGTGACATTGGAGCTATTGTAATGTATAGCTTCTCTCGCATCAGTGAACCGTGGTTGCAAATTGTCCCTAAAGCAAGGGATGGCCATAGAGCTATCACCTGCCAAGGGATTATGATCCGCTACGTTGGCGTGCTGATCCAGGATATGACGTTCGTTAGACACACTATCACCATAGCGTGACCACGAGCGTGTCATGGAGACTCCGTTGTTTGCATAATCATCAGTCGGCTTGCTGTGTCGTCTCTCCAGGTTTGCCATGGTGTAAGAAGTTCCAGCACCTATGGCCTGTCGGTTTGTCACTGCAGGCACTGGGGTGGCTCTGTCGCTACCAATGGATCTTTTGGCGTTTAAGTCCTGGATTTTGTCCAGTAGTTTGGAGCAGAGGTCGTTCTGGAGCTCTATCCAGTCTGAATTCGTCATATTGGGCACGCTTCTCTCGGCATAGGCACTGATATTCGGTTCGCAAGAGTGAGTGTAACACTTCTTCATTTGTAGAATGTTGCAGGACCGTATGGATCAAAGCCAAGCTGGGAGGTGAATGGTCATCATCGAGCAGTGAACCACTGAAGAAAAGGTCCAGCACAGCATATTTTACAACACAGGATTTGGTTGAAATACATGGCTGGGACATTTCATTTGCTAGGGAAAGGGTAATCGGGTCCACTAAACCCCAGCCATGCAGCATCTCTTCTCGTAAGATGTCTTCCACTCCATACCCCGGCACCATATTTTGGGGGGATGATTTGAGAACTTCAACACAGGCCTGGTGAAGCAAGACCATCTCTCGCAACTTCTTTTGCCTCGCGAGGTGATGAATGTGCCGCAGAAGGGTCCCTTCCTTTAGATGTTTCTCGGCAAAACGAATCATGCACAGCTTCCTTTTAGCTTTTCCCCTTTCAGTAACCTCTATCCGTACTGTGAGATGTTTATCGAGAAGACTTTTTACTACCTGAATGGTTCTGCGTGCCTTTCCATCCGGCGCGAGTTTTTTCTCCATATAATTGGCCTCTAGTGTGGCGGTCGATAATCGCCACAACAAGCGCCTGTCACCAGGAATTAAGTGGAGCTGGGCTGTAGCATTTTCATTGAGATGATCTGACATGAACGGTGGCCACTTGATGTTTATAGTTTGCTGAATGTCGCAAAGCGACACCGGAAGGGCTGGGCTTACGTCAATGGTGATTAAAACTTCCTCGTCTTCACGATGTTGAAAGTAAATAGGTATTGTGGCCGCAGGGCCACATTTGCATACTCCACTGAACCTTGGGCTGCAGAATCCAGCGTGTCTCATTTTGGAAGGCAGTTCTATTGTTGCCAAAGCTGCGTTCACGTGCCCCGCGAATGTCCGGTAAAACCTGTCAGACACCAGACAACATTTCCCTCGTACCTCCTCACATATTTTGGAGAGCGCGCCATTAGGAAAACAGTCGGGCATTACTTTGAAAGTGAGATTCCGTCGATTGTCCAGTTGCATCTGAAAGCTTGTGTTCCTTAACTGGAACAAGAAATCAAATTCGTTTGCTTTCCCAATTTTTGTTCCATCGTGATAGCTTCCTGTGCCAATTATCTCTCCAGCGAATTCCTCGTGATTCTCACAAATCCACTTTTTGACTTCATCCAGTGTTTCTAGACAAGCTTGGTATGCCTCGACAACGGACGGGTTTCGGTAATCCACGAACGGTCCAAGCACGCCATGAACAGGATGAACCTCATTGATATTTTCCAACAGTCTGTGATAACAAGATATTTTTTCGAAAGACTCAATACATTTTTCTTTCACTGGCGCCACTTCAAAAGACTCTGGTGGAATGACAACTGACTCTAGTGCACATGACGAAGCTATTGCTGACGATGATGCAACCTCGGCATTGTACAACATATTTTCAAGGCTGCCTAGACTATCGGGTTCAGCACTTTCTTCTTCTATAAAACCAGCGCAGGGGACTTCCGTTTCCACACGATTTGTCGTCTCTTCCGTCGAAGTTTCAGATGTGTGATTGTGTGTCTGTGAAGTACGCTTTAACGAGGGCGAATCCCCATTGGTGGGAGAAGTTGAAAATTCCCTCTGGGATCTATCAGTTTCCGAGTCGCGCACGCTATGAAAGTTACACTCCACATCATCGTATAGCAGCTCATCTTCGTATTCGAGGGATGTTCCTTCACCGTATTTTTCACAGCTGTCCTCGATTCCGGCATCTGTTCCGGATGCGATATCTGGAGTTAGGAAGCGACCTTCATTGGCAGCTGTACCGCCATCCTCCGGTGCATCGCAATCGTTATAATAATCTTCATTGTCACCAGTATCACGTCTACCTGTAGGCACGGGGGGACAAGTATTCTCATTGTTAGGCTCCAGTCCTTCAACACTGCTAGGTGTTGCAACCTCATTGGTGGGAGAAGTTGAAAATGCCCTCTGCAATCTATCAGTTTCCGAGTTGTGCACGCTATGATAGTTATAGTCCACATAATCGTATAGCAGCTCGTCTTCGTTTTCGATGAAGTTTCCTCCGCCGTATTCTTCAGAGCTGTCCTCGATCCTGGCATCTGTTCCGGATGCGGTATCTGGGATTAGGAGGCGACATTCGTTAACAGTTATATCGCCATCCTCTGGTGAATCGCAATCGTTATAATAATCTTCATTGTCACCAGTATCACGTCTACCTGTAGGCACAGGGGGACATTTATTGCCATTGGTAGGCTCCAGTCCTTCAGCACTGCTAGGTGTTGCAACCTCTTTGTTACAAGCGGCAACATAGGGTAAACTTGGGGGCCTTCGCTTGTTACCTTTTCCACATTTCGGAAACAGTTTCATGAAGAATGCCTTGATTCCCTTTTTCTTTTTCTTGCTCCTGTCATTCAGATTTCCCGGCAGTACTTCATACACGTCGTCACTGTTGATTTCATCGTACTCGTATTCATTGGCATTATCTCCCGACTTGATGCTACTGTCCACAGGCTCAAGATACCCAGATCCAGATGTGTCGGCCGGCGTCCATGGCCCAACAACCGTGTCATCATACAAGTCATCATCAGAATGGTCCGATTCAGTTGTGATAGTATGTACTTCGCCGTTTTCGCGATTGTCCGCAGAAGCCAGAACAGAGCCAGAGTGACCTGCACTAGCTCCTGGCTTATCGTCTACCTTCTGGTCTGCCATTGACAGCAGGGCGCACATTGATTTAGCTTGGTCACAGCATTTTGGGGAAAGCCAAACCTTAGGTCCCTATCGCAAACCCCGAGTTCCTAACTTCGTCAATGTAAAGGCCACCCCAATGTCCGAAAGCAAACGCGTTATACCAGTTATTGCAACCAAGTGTCATCGTGGTTCGAATTCCAGTAACTAATGTCGCGTGACATTTCAGATACACTGGTTTAGTGCCGTACTTCGGGAGGGACACCTCTGCTGACGACGGTCAGTCGTCCCCATAAATCATTCCACGTTAGACATCCGAAAGTCACACAGTGCATAGATCCTACCGGCAAGCATAGACGCCTTCTGAAATGGTATTTTTACAATGTATTTGATTACACCCTGTCGTTATCACAAGAAATCTCTCTTCAAGTTTTTCCTCGCATGTCATGTTGTTGAACTTTGAACATACGTATTAAAAGAAGCGAACCGGCTGAAGACTCTTTTGGCGATATGACTAATGGCGTCACGATGTAGTGTGTAACTGACTGAAATACAGCGCTATTTATTTGTGTACTTGTGTTAAAATATGCAGCAGATGGCATTTGCCTGTAAATAAAATTAAGATATAAACCCTTTGGGATGGCATTTGCATGTAAACTAAACTAAGGTACAAGCCTGTAGGTGTTCAATTTAACAGATTTTTTGAAACTCTGAAATGGTAAAATAATAGTCTTCTAGTACAGATTTGGTCCTTTATTAATTGTCAATCAGTTTCATATTGGTTGAGTCTAGCCTGGTGGTCTGGGAGTCAAGGCATTTGTTGTTACAAAGCTCTGCTTGTGTTGTTTACGCAGCAGAGCGTTGTCCGATCGTTAACTCAAGCTTTGTCAGAAACCGCTGCATGGATCCACGCCAGAGTTTATGGAAAGCTACCTACCCGCTATATCTCCAGGCCGTTTTTTGTTGTTGTTGTTGTTGTTGTTGTTGTTGTTGTTGTTGTTGTTGTTTTGTTTTATTTGTTTTTTGTTTTGTTTCTTTTTTTTTGTTTGTTTGTTTTTTGTTTTGTTTTTTGGTTTGTTTTGTTGTTTTTTTCTTTCTTTTTGTCTTTTTCGTTACCATGGGACATTAAAATTACAAAACGGTATACCTCCCCCTTCCCCAACGTTAGCAAAGTATTGTAATCAAATAGGGATTCAGGCGAACATTTGGGACTCACGCTCTGAAGAACTATATGTATGACATTTTCCATGACCGATTGTTTGAGTTCAGTTTGGGTTATTCGGTGCACTTTGCAAAATTCCGATGTTAAGGGAAAATCCTTAAACCTAGAATATCTACAACATGACAGTGAGAGGAAAATAGAAGCTATTACCTGTTTATGGCAATCCGCCAAATTTAAAAGACATATGTCACTTGGAACATGTGAAAGACAAGAAACCTCAGTTACATTTATTCATAAATGTACATGCAACTTGGTTTTATCGGGCAAAAGGTCAAGCAAAACGTCAACACCCCTGCTTCCATCAGCAAAGTTGGCAAGGAAGTACCGGATGATTTTCTGGAAAGACCAGCTGTATGCACGAACAAACGTTTCTGAGAGGCTACGAGTCCTCAAACACGTGGCGCCACGGAAACTTCAGACAACTGAAGAATGTCAAAGTGTCGTAAAATTTTTAACTTGACAGATCGTCAAAAAGTAATAGCCTGTACTTCACCCTGAGTAATATACGTTCCGTAGAGATTGGATGAAATTGGACGAAACTGAGTAAAGTAGCCTTTTGAAGATCTTAACACAATAAATCCACAAAGTGGTGTACCGCCAATATATACCTTATAACAATATATACCTTAGCCTTACCCTTTCTGGGATATGAGGGTTTGAAATATGAGCTAGTAACCTTGAATTTGACATCTTTACGTTATTCAAGGCCACGCCATATAGTGCCGATAGTCTCCCCATATATGACTTTCTATTGGTATCCATACAAATATATTCCTTACCTCAGACTACTCTACTCTTTTGTGTGACTTGAGATATGAGTGATCCTGAATTTGATTTTTCCATGTACTGAATGGAATTGAAGTTATATCTAATAGAAGTGTAGTTATCATTGACATTGAATTTGACACTTTTTACGGTTATTCAAGGCCAAGTCATACAGTGGAGATTGTCTCCCCATATGTGACTTCCTATTAGTATTTAAATAAATATATCCCTTACCTTTACTCTACTCTAACCTGAATTAAATTTTTCAATGTACTGAATGGAATTGAAAGTTATATGTAATAGAAAGTGTAGTTAGCAGCTGTCGTTCTCTATGACTTCTGACGATCTTTAATAGTAAAAATGTGTCTACGCCACATGATTCCGTTGTTATAGCCACTTGAAAATGTTTCTTCTCTATACCTTGTCACTCGGCCAAACTTCGGACAAACACTCCCACTCTTTCACCGTAAGTGATAGTGGTTTTTTTTTTCAAACTTAATTCACCTCTTTTTGGGGGGTTAGGGGGGAAAGGTGAATACCACAAATAAAGTGCATCGGTCTAACATACTCTGAGATATGTAGTTTGCACAACCAAGATTATCATAATAAAACCCCTCACATCTGGAGAGGGGCTCAACAATGGACACTGTAAATGCTGATAACATTCGATTAGTACGTAGATAAAAATTAAAATCGAGTATTCAATTAGGTCCTAGATCCCAAGCAAGCAGTCGAAGAGCAATCACCTGGTCTAGAATCCTGCGCAAATGCATCCTTTTAACCTTTTAACTCCTACATATTTGCATAGCTGTGAATTTATAATGAAGCACTAAAAATAATACCATTGACGTCTGCATGGTCTAGTCAGAACTGAGAAGAGGATTAATCTATCAAATGACGCACCCGGCAGAGGAACAAACGCGCAGAACATGCAGAAACTTGTCGCTCGTGTCAGGACAACTCTCCTGTAAATTACACCTCGCAGGGCACATTGCTCTCGTCATCACGTCAACACCCATCTGCCTGATGCGTGGATTTTACGACACCATAAATGTCCAGTGTATCTTCTTGGACGTAGATTTTAGGCAAATACAATTGCATTCTGGCCTGTCATCGCTATCTGTAGTAATGGTGAGCAGTGGTGCCCCCTGGTGGCCTGTGCTGGCAGTATATGCACGTTACTATTTACTAATAGGTGTAATATTATCAAGTGGTATCTTCAAGTGGGAATTGTGTTACTGGGATATGGTATTGTTACTCAATATAGTAAGCTCCCTGACTGCAGTGCTTCAGCATTGCTAGCTGTTGCAACCTCTTGATTGCAAGCAGCAACACACTGCACACTTGGGAGGTTTCCATTGTTATCCTTTCGCCCCTGCGAGAAGAGTTTCGTTAAGAATGCCTTGATCCCCTTTTTCTTTTTCTTGTTCTCGTCATTAAACGTTGCTGGCAGTACTTCATACACGCCGTCGCTGTTGGTGTTATCACACAAGTATTCGTATTGAGCATCTCTCAACGTGAGGCCACTCTGCATGGGTGCAAGATACTCAGATGTGTCGGCAAGCCGCCATGGCGCAACAACTGTGTCATCGTACAAGTCGTCATCGAAATAATTCCATTCAGTAGTGGCAGTATGTACCCCATCGTTCCCTCGACTGTCTGCGAAAGCCATAGCATAGCCAGATGTAGCTCCACTAGCTCCAATTATATCATTTACCTTTTGGTTTGCCATCGACAGCAGGGCTCACCTTCATTTAGCTCGGTCACAAACAAAATTTTTGAGAAATCCAAAACCTTACAGGCCTATCTCTAACCTCGTCAATGTGTAGCTCACGCTGCAGTCGGACATTCAACCACTTATGCCCGTTAGTACAACCAAGTCACCTTTAACTAATACCCGTAGCATATATTCAGACACTCCGGGTTACGTTTACTACAGGCTTCAAGCTGGAAACGATGGCGGTCAGTTGTCTTATGTAGACGACTACGAGGCCGGTAAATAACAGCATGAACAGGGTTCCTGTAAAAATATGTACGCATGTTTTAGATCAGTGCAAACAAACATTCAAAACATACATAATATATGTCATGCAATAACGAAATGGACAACACACTGGATCTGGGCCGGATTCCGTAACTAGAAATGACCGTTACTGGACTACTGCTACGAGCATAGGTACAGATAAAACTACAATGCCCAGCCAGGGACGCCCCATAAAACAATCGAATACAGGAATTTTACAAATGAGTGCAATCACAGCAATTTTAAAAGAGAGAACATTTTACTACACTCTATACATACTAACCAATTTAAAATTTCACTAGTTCTCTATCAGCAATTGTTTCCTCAAACTGAATTCACATCGTTGTTGGCCATGCGAAGGGGTGAAGACGACAAATAAAATCCATCAGTCTAATATATTTGAGGCCCACAAAAAGCATTACACAATCAAGATTATCACAATAAACGCCTCACATGTAGGGCTAGACTTAACAATGCAGACTGAATGTTGATAGTACTAGATTAGAACGTTGATAAAACTTAAAATCGAGTTTTTATTGTGCCCTAGATCTCAAGCAAGCAGTCAAAGCACTTTCATCTGGTTTATAATCCTCTACAAATGCTTCTGTTTAATCTTTTAACCCCTACATATTTGCATGGCTGTGAAGTAATGAAGGGCTAAAAGTAAAACCATTATCCTCTAGTCAGAACTTCAACTCAAGAAGAGGTTTACGCTATCAAATGACACACCCGGAAGTGACAAACTCGAAGAGCATACAGAGACTCTTTGTCTATACCAGTACATGCGTACTATAAATTTCACCTCGGAGAGGACATTTATTGATCTCTTCATCACCTCAAGATCCGTCTGCTGCCTG
>JAAUYG010165726.1_pt1 | contig 13862 bp, 7 predicted proteins | sample 7278091 | NCBI WGS metagenome assembly JAAUYG01 (sample SAMN14350201, study PRJNA611818) | marine sediment metagenome | isolation source: surface marine sediment (0.6m) | place: French Polynesia: Moorea | collected 2018-08
TAATTGATATTATCAATAAAATGAAACCGAAGAAAAGTAAGGGACATGATGAAATTAACATGTCATTTATAAAGGATATTGGTTCCAGTGTAGCTGAGCCTATAAGTATTCTAATTAACAAGTCCTTGGAAACTGGGCATGTCCCAACCGATTTAAAAATAGCAAAGATCATACCCGTATACAAAAACCAAGGAGGACAATTTATTCACTAATTATAGACCTATATCTTTGCTTCCCATCTAATCAAAGAAACCGGAAAAGTCATGCACTCAAGGGTCTACTCGTTTTTAAAGTAGAACAATATACTGTATAAACACCAGTATGGATTCCAAAAGGGTTGCTCTACTATAGATGCAGTAACTCAGTTCGTTCACGACACACCTTTGGCTCTTGATAATAATTAATTTACAGTAGGCATTTTCTTTGATCTAAGTAAAGCATTTGACACAATAGACCACACTATACTCACTGAAAAATGACAACATTATGGCATACAGGGATTAGCATTAAAACGGTTTCAAAGCTACCTGTCAAATCGTCAACATTATGTTAAATATAACCAAACATACTCAACTATGAGAAATACGGACTGTGGTATCCCCCAAGGGTCTGTACTAAGGCCATTATTGTTTCTTATATATTTTAACGATTTTCCAAATTCCTTAAAAGCATTAAATTCTATTATGTTCGCTGACGATACATCAACTTATGCATCTCATGTAAATTTGCACAAACTAGTAGAATTTATCAATAAAGACTTGTTTATAATCGGTGACTGGTTCAAAGCCAACAAATTTGCTCTTAACGTTTCAAAAGCAAACTTCATGCTATTTACCAAAGCTAAGCATACTAGAATTAAATTGTATATCGATAATATGGAAATCGAAGAGAAACAGTCTACAACATTTTTAGGAATTATAATTGACAACCAACTGACTTGAAAAGAACATCAAATATTGCAAAAGCAAAATGGCATGCAGCCTATATGCCATGAATTCTTCCAAAAAGTACTTAAACTCAAAAGTCTTAATGATGTTATACTATACGATATTATATCCCTACCTCTCATATGGAATTCTGCTGTGGGGATCAAGCTATAGGACCTATTTAAAGGAAATTGAAGTTATGCAGAAAAAAGCCATTTGGGCAATTACTAATAATGCTTACAATGCAAAATACAAATGTGCTTTTCAAAGTGCTACATGTACTCAAATTAACTGATATTTATAAGCTTTATATAGATGACTACATGTTTTCACAATTACACAAAACTTTGACAACTCCTTTATTGATCGATAATGTGTTGAATCATAATGTACACCAATATGAAACGCGGGATCAACATAGACTACACATATAGTATGCTAGAACAAAAACTCTACAGGATAGCTTTCTTGTGAGAAGACCACAATTGTGGAATTCATTGCCCCCATATCTCACTAAATGTTTAAACAAAGATAGCTTTGTAAATCGCCTCAAACATGAGTTATTGGCATCATATTGATAGAATTCCGAGGGTTCTTTTTACTTGGATCCAATGGCCTGAATGTATTAAAGAAAGATTGTATTATTCTTTTTTGTAATTTTTTACTTACTTGTTGTGTATCTATTGCCAGCCTCCAGCCCACCCACCACCACAAAAATCATTACCGATTGCTGCATGTTATGGTATTTCAAATCATCTATGTAAAGTTTGTTTTTCCTCAATATTTATTCTTTGTAGGATCTACTATTGTCATTTATTTGCTCCCAGTATTCTATTCAAATATTTAATTTTCTTCTATTTCTTTTCCTCTCCCAGGCACACACCTACTGTTCATAAATATCTGTAACTAGATCACAGTTACCATTTCAAGCAAAGAACGGTTTACAGATACTGGCTTAGGTGCGAGTAGCCTTAAATTGTACAGAGAATTGTATATCATTCATTTACTTGATCTTGTGGTTGTTACTTACAATTTAGAAATAAACTACTAGCACTATTCTGGTGGTCTGCATACATCAAATTCTATACCAGTGACAAATATTTTATTTTGTGATCATAATTTGTCGAAATGACACTTGGGAGTGTGTATCCTTGTACACATTTTCTGCAAGTTATATTTGTTAGAATTACATTTGTGTATTTAACGATTTAACAGAGTTTAGTTATGTTTGTCCTCAGGTCAATATTTGCATGTTTTTGTGCAGGCTGTGTAACGTCAGAGTTGCTACCACATAACAGCTGAGAGTGTCGTCACATCTTTCGGAGACAGCTTTGTGATCTAGTTGGTAAGCAGATATAGCATCCGTATGTCTGGTTGTCCCTGTCACAAACTATTCATGGTCAGTTGAAATCAGTGAATTAACTTGAACAATTCTGGAAATATATTTTGTCAAACAACGGCTACTGTAACAACAGCATATACAAATTAAAGATTATCCAGCTGAGTGATATCAGTAACTGATAAAAAGTTACTGCTAACATTTGATTAATTCTTATACTTTGTCTTGCAGGCTGTCCCCACCCTGTGTTACCACCTTCGTCATAAGCTGTGTTGCTGTCCTGTAAAACTAGCCTGTTTCATCAGCCTGTGTCATCAGTCTGTGAGGTCTATGTCATCTCACTAATATCACACCCAGTATTCTGAATAGCAATGATGTATTGAGTGAAGTAAGGTGTACGTATATGTAGCAAATATTGCCATCGTGTTCCAGTGTGTGTGACAACCATCAAACATGTTCATTGGGTAATTACATAACTACAGCTAGGTCGCAAGTTTACATGATTTCATATAGATGGGCAGAATCACAGTACCACACTCCCACCCCACTGTATAGCATGTTTGAATACATTCAGTTATCTAATTATTTTACAGCAATATTGTTCCTACTGTCCAGCCTACTTCTTGAATTCGCCAGGTCATGTCATGTCCTCTCTAAATTAAAATGTTTTACAATCAGGTTATATTCAAGGAAGGATACGCATATGTAATGCAAGGATCAACAGTAGTAATTACCTTCACAACAACTGACTAGAATTAAACAGAATACAATATTCAATGTAATGCCTATGTGTAAAGGAAGCATAATTTAAAGTGACCCTTGTGTAGATTTATCTTGCTGCAGCGTGGAGTGTCGATATATTGTCATACAGCTTCATTTTATCAGAGATGGAGCCTGAACATGCTGAATCAGTACAGGATGAGAGACCTGCACTCATACATGGAAGTCAGGATGGCCACTGTGACATAGTTAGACAGCTGCTGGGGAAGGGTGCTACAGTAGATACAGCTAATAAGGATGGTAACACTGCACACATATGGGCAAGTGTGAAAGATCACTTTGATGTGGCAAAACTGTTGCTGGAGAAGGGGGCTACAGTAGACACAGCTAATAAGGATGGTAACACTGCACTCATATGGGCAAGTGTGAAAGATCACTTTGATGTGGCAAAACTGTTGCTGGAGAAGGGGCTACAGTGGATTCAGCTAATAAGGATGGTGACACTGCACTGATATGGGCAAGTCTGGGTGGTCACTGTGATGTGGTAATGCTGTTGCTGCAGGAGCGACAGTGGATACAGCTAATGAGGATGGTAGGACTGCACTCATACAGGCAATACAGGCAAATATGAAAGGTCACTCTGATGTGGTAAAACTGTTGCTGGAGAAGGGTGCTATAGTGGATACTGCTAATAAGGATGGTAACACTGCACTCATGTGGGCAAGTGTGAAAGGTCACTCTGATATAGTGAAACTGTTGCTGGGGAAGGGGGCTTCAGTGGATACAGCTGATAAGGATGGTAACACTGCTCTCATACTTGCAAGTAGGGAAGGGCACTCTGATGTAGTGAAACTGTTGCTGGAGAAGGGGGCAACAGTAGATACAACTAATGAGAATGGTTACACTGCACTCATATTGGCAAGTGAGCGAGATCACTCTGATGTGGTGAAACTGTTGCTGGAGAAGGGGGCTACAGTGGACACAACTAATAAGGGTGGTGACACTGCACTCATACAGGCAAGTGTGAAAGGTCACTCTGATGTGGTAAAATTGTTGTTGGAGAAGGGGGCTACTGTGGATACAGCTGATAAGTATGGTAACACTGCACTCATACTGGCAAGTATGAAAGGTCACTCTGATGTGGTGAAAATGTTGCTGGAGAAGGGGGCTATGGTGGATACAGTTAATAAGGAGGGTAACACTGCACTCATATATGCAAGTGTGAAAGGTGACTTTGGTTCATGTAAGTGGTTTCTGGAGGAGCTGGCAATAGTGGATACAGCTGATAAGCATGGACACACAGTACCCCTAGGGTCAAACGTAGGAGGTCACTTTAATGTAGTAAAATTGTTGCTGGAGAAGGGGGCTAGGGTGGATACAGCTACTAAGTATGGTAACACTGCACTCATTTGGGCGATTGTGAAAATCACTGTGATGTAGCCAAACTGTTGCTGGAGAAGGGGCCTACAGTAGAGACAGCTGATAAGCGTGGTAACACTGCACTAATATGGGCAAGTTTGAAAAGTCACTCTGATCTAGTAAAACTGTTGCTAGACAAGGGGGCTATGGTAGATACAGCTTATAAGGCTGGTACCACTGCTCTCATACAGGCCAGTGTGAAAGGTCACTCTGATGTAGGAAAATTGTTGCTGGAGAAAGGGGCTACAGTAAATACTGCTAATAGGGATGGTGACACTGCACTCATACAGGCAAGTGCAAAAGGTCATTCTGATGTAGTGAAGCTGTTGCTGGAGACGAGGATTAGAGTGGATGCAGCTAATAAGGATGGTGACACTGCACTGATATACGCAAGTGTGGGAGGTCATTCTGATGTAGGAAAGCTACTGCTGGAGAAGGGGGCTCTGATGGATACAGCTAATATGGATGGTGACACTGCATTGATACTGGCAAGTGAGAAAGGTCACTCTGATGTAGCAGAACTATTGCTAGACAAGAGGGCTATGGTGGATACAGCTAATATGGATGGTGACACAGCACTCATATATGCAAGTGTGGGAGGTCATTCTGATGTAGTAAAACTACTGCTGGACAAGGGGGCTATTATGGATACAGCAAATAAGGATGGTGACACTGCATTGATACTGGCAAATGAGAAAGGCCACTCTGATGTAGCAAAACTTTTGTTGGAGAAGGGGGCTACAGTGGATACAGCTAATAGGGATGGTAACACTGCACTCATATGGGCAAGTGGGAAAGGTCACTCTGATGTAGTGAAACTGTTGCTGGAGAAGGGGACCACAGTGGATGCAGCTAATAAGGATGGTGACACTGCGCTCATACAGGCAAGTGTGGAAGGTTATTTTGATGTAATAAAACTGTTGCTGGAGAAGGGGGCTACAGTGGGTACGGCTAATAAGTATGGTGACACTGCACTAATATGGGCAGTTGTGAAAGGTCACTCTGATGTGGTAAAACTGTTACTGGAGAATGGGACAATAGTGAATACAGCTAATAAGGATGGTAACACTGCACTCATATGGGCAAGTGTGAAAGGTCACTCTGATGTAGTAAAACTGTTGCTAGAGAAGGGAGCTTCAGTAAATACAGTTAATAAGGATGGTGATACTGCACTCATATGGGCAAGTGTGAAGGGGCACTCTGATGTGGTAAAATTATTGCTGGCAAAGGAGGCTACAGTTGCTGCAGCTAATAAGGATGGTTGGACAGCACTCAAGTATGCAAATCAGCTAGATAACTGTGAGGTAGTCAGGTTGCTGGAGGGACACACTGAACAGGATGGTGAAAGTGAACTCATGTCAGCATGTCAGCAAGGCCAGTGGGATACAGTAAAGGAGCTAATTAGTGCAGGTGCCAATATATCATATGTCAGTAAGGAAGGTGAGACTGCAGCAATGAACATAATGTTCGCACTAATAGCCAAACAATGTGATGCTTCACTTGTAAAAAGTGTAAAGCAAGTGATCCAAATGTCAACAGTTTCAAAGTCTCATTATGCTATGTCTAATGCTTCTTTTTCACTGATTGGGGCACTCTTGTATAATGCAAACAGTGAATGGTTTGACCGTCATTTTGCAAAAACAACACTTCAGGAAGATCTGTTGTATGCATTGTTGCCAGAATATGTTTTACGTCATGACAGGGATTTCACAATTCATGGTATCAAGTCTAATGGATACCTGTTTTCCCCATACCAAGGTGTGGAAGGCAAGATAAGCCTACACACTCTGGCTACAGCTGTAGTGTGTAAACTGCCTCACACTGTCTTACAGTGGCTGAAAACCCAACACAGACAAGCTGGTCAACATGCTGGGACAGACTCCACTACACCTTCTGGCTATGTATGGAGGATCTGCTGATGATATGGAACGGAAAATAGTCCTTCTGACAGAAAAAGTGGGTTTCAGTTTCTCAGACAGAGATAGCAGTGGCCGAGTGCCCTATCACACTGCCTGTCTGTGCTTCAACTACCAGTTCCTGTTGTGTGGCCAGAAATTAGACCCCAACTGTGGAATGAATATAATGATACAGGATAACCTGGACAAAACACCTACTTGCCTCCTATTCTATGCAGTTAAATCTTCTGAAATCCCATTGGAGAACTTGCCAAGTGCAAAAAAGACAATGATTGTACTGCAACAGATTATAGGCCCAGATGTAACAAGGAATATCCAACCACAGGCTTCCAGTGGTCATAGGACTTCTAACAATGCCATCAACAGTCTTGAAAAATGCTTTCAAGCCAAAGAGACTGCTGATGAATTACTCAAGATGATTAAGAGAGCCAAAGATATTTCCTTTGGCGCAGATGACATAGCATGGTTGTTTAAGTGCAGAAGTAGGGGTATTGTCAGCTTGAATGATAATCAGCATATAGTTATCCATGTTATACCCTTGCTGAAAATTATTGGCAGTGAAATGGGGAAAATGGATCCATTATTTGAGTGTGAGACTCAGTTGAAAGGCAGTGTACTGGAATATACCAAATGTAGGGAGCTGGATGAGCTAGATACATCCATGAAGCTTGTAAATTTTTCAGTTTACATTGGAATGGGTATTAAACCAGCTGGCATCAAGCACTATGCTAACATTACACCAGCAACAGATTCTATTCCATACTGGAGTACAGACATGTTTTTCAGGTGGAATTCTGTGCCGATTTTTGGCAAACATTTTTGAAAGCACTAGATACTGAACCAGTGCGAAATTACATTAAGATTAATGGTTTAATCATTGAAAATTGCCGAAGGAAGAATGGGTTTGTAGGTATGCTCATTATATCCTGTCGAGTTGGTGACAAGATACAGTTGGTATCTGTTGATATCTCACCTTGCATTGCGAGTGACACCTTGGATGGATACACAGCTCTTTTGAGACCACGAGTTTATGACAACAAAGTGGTAGGGGAAGAATTTTGCCAAGGCCTGGAACTGTCAAGTTCGCAGAAAGATTGGGAATTTCTCAAGTATCTCCAGGCTGAGGTGATGTGTGGCTATGCTTTGGTAAAAATACTCCGGTCTATGGCAGGCCCATTCCAGACAGAGAGAGGCAGAATGTACACAGCTGAGGACATCCTACCATCCTACATGGTGAAGACGTCACTGCTATGGATTCTAGATCCAGAGAAGCAGTTCTTCAAAATCTACAAAGATCTGGAATTAGACTCAGTTGTTGAGAGTGAAGACAGTAGTGATTGGCAGGCTGATGTTGGTAGTCTTTGCCAGGATATCTTACAGGGGCCTTATGTGTCTGCTGACAAGGCTGATGTGGCTAGTTTCCATGTGGATATTTGGGAAGATTCTCATGTGTCTGGTCTGGGGTTCCTTGACAGGCATGATGTGTTGGGAATTTATGAGGCATGCACTGCAGGGTATAATGTAAACGCAAAAGATAAAATCCTGCATTACACTGTGGCAACCAAGTGCTCTTGCAAACGAGAACAAAATGGAATCAATCTGGAATTGATGGAGGAAAACTGGGAACCAGACATTTCACACCAGTATGAAATAATCTACAGCAGAAAGGCTTACACAGATACAGAGGGTGAGAGAGCCAGGATTCAACACATAAATGAGAACAAAAGAAAAGGACATTTGAGTCACCACAGGATATCCTATCCTGACATCAGTGAGGAGACTGCCAGGAAATGTCGGGTTTGGGCCCTACGTATGGTACGACTTCTCCCACTTCTACTGAACTATGACGGACATACAGATGAATGGTGGACAGGTACCAAGGAGAAAATAGTTGGATTGAGGAACTACTACCTGCCACATCAGGAGATACAAGCCAAGGACAAAGCTTTGGTAGTTGCTCTGTGCAAAGTACTGGAAGCTGTGCTGGAGTGAGCACAGCTACATATACGTGTATTTCACTGTAGAATTTGAGGGGGGGGGCACTTACAATATAGCACTGACTAGTTCAGTGACTTATTACACGTACTACACTATAGTTTTCTTGTATCTAACACAAGCACTTATTTATAAGTTCATGTAAACATAATGATGAGAAACATAAGCTTGGATTAAAACTGAATGTCAGATATACACACACCTCCAATACTTAACCACATACTATGTATATTAGCCCGTAATCTCACTATAATATAAATATATGTGTCTGGGATGCTATCACATTATTCATTCCCTGTTTCTATTGCGTTTTGTTTCTTCAGTTAACATGTCTTACACAAAATGTAGGTTTGACTTCCAACCTCGGATTTGACTTCTAACCTTATAAAACTAAAAGTGCTGAATATGCTGTAAATATTGAAATATTTACTTGCTGATGACAAGTTGGCAGATCAGACCCGTAAGTTCAGATCCTAAAACTTATATCCGAGTTGAAATCTCGAATGAAATCCGCGCTCAACAGGCCTCAGTAAGACTCTTTTTATTCACTCAACAGAACTATGCCAAAAGCGTGCTGTGTCGTGTCATCTTCTATGTCTATCTCTATTTTAAGGTCACCCCTAGAACCATAAAAGTGTGGCCGTGGTCTTGTATTGCAGGTGTTGTTAAAGGTGCAGTAGTAGACCAAATCATACTTTAGGACCAATTTAAGTAGTCTTATCATAAAATTGGTTGTAAAACGAAAGGGTTGTGAAATAGAGGGACCCCTGTATTGACTAATATATCAGTTTACTTATATTTTGCTTCAGTACTATATCCATCTAAGCCACTGTAAAATACAACTGTAGATCTGTACATTGTACATAGTTATTATAGTTAGTGTTGCTACAATCTTGCAGAATTAAATGTGTAATTGTCTAAAATCTTATGTCCAAATACTACGGAGCTTATAATATAGTACTAGTAATGGATATGATATCATCATAACGAGCCCAGGTAGTGTTGTAGTATTTCTATGCCACAATGTGGTGGCACTGTTCGTTCTACAAGCTGTGTGCAGTTAAACAACAGCTGACCTTGTACACATACATACTATACATATAACTGAGGTATTAAAGTCTTTAGGAATAACGCAGGAAAACACAGTTTATTTGAAACATGCAGTTTATGAAGATTAACATATACTGAATGTGTACTTGTATAATGATAGTTAATAAAATATAATTGACAGCAAGTGTGTCAAACACAAAACACTGTAGTTCATGTACTGGGCTGTTGTGGTACTTGTACCGTGCTGTTGCAGTAACACGTGTGTAATTTAAACTAATCATATTCCTAAATGATCACGAATATCCTGTAATATTGAAACTGGTGTAACAATATTTTAAGTACACTTTATAACAGGCAATAGCAACTTATTTTGTACAGGTAAAAGTTTTTATTAACTTACAAAACTGATGAGGGTCACTGTATGTTAGGACCACTAGGAAAACGATGTATCTTTCATGGCAGATTTCGTAAAGATGAGAGCTCGGTGGCTTGCCAAACAGGCATTTAGGGGTTGAATTAAGTGGTGTTATGATCAAGGCGTTCTTAACATGAACACAAAGCATTGTAAAATGGAAAGAATACCATCTGTGCACGTGTGGTGTTTTGTATGATAAATATTTTCTCTCCTGCAACTAGCTTCAGTGTACAGAGTTGGTATTCAGACAGATATCCATCCTGGCACCTGCATCTTTAATAGGTCAGTATTGTATACCATTAAATATAAAGCTGGGCTATACCTTTTGCATGGCATTGTATTTTATATATCACTAGAGCTCTTACAGAATGTAAAACATTTATACATGTTTTATACTTTCGTGGGATATGAATTCATTGGGTAGACTAAAGTCAAGTATGAATGAATCCAAAAGGAAATTATGATTGTGAAAAATGTATTATAGTGGTCTCAGCATTTTAGGATAAGTGGGTTCAATCATGGGTAGTGTTAAAATAAATGTAAGTAATAAACTGTACGATTTTAAATCTATGTCATAGATATAAATAATGTTAAGTCATCTGGCCTGTATAGAGAGTGGACAGTAAGAGGTGGTCCACACTGCATGGTGTATATAAACCTGGGTGCACAGTGTGAGCGATGAAAGAGGGTGATTAATGGTTGAAGTGCCTTCAAATTCAGTCACTCGAGGATTTTGCTGCTAACGACATAACTGTATATTATGTTGGTGTGTATTCTCAGTGCATCTCCTATTACATTTGTTCAATGTAAAACATCATGCAAAATATAGTATTACACTGCGTAAATTTGTGGCATTACAATGGTAAGCCATATGTTCCAAAGCAGTATTTGTGAAATATATTACAAATACATATAATGTTGTGACAGCATCAAGTTATGGATCATAACAGACATTTCTTTACAAACAGCCAGACCATGATACTCGTTGCACTATGTGTTTGATGCATTGATATAATTTCCTGTGTTATCAGTAATTTGACAATATAACAGCCATCATTTGGTTGAACTGCTGTCGATATATAATCACACTGTTACATGTCTGCTGTATTGCGTGAGGTGTGATAACTAGTGTGAACAGGACCATTTAAGCCTGGTTCTCATATTGTGTTGTATTCAACCATGTGTGTTCTTCCTGCTGTCATGTATGCAAAACGCATATTAAATCCTATTCATAACTCATGCATCACAGCTATCAGCATGTATTGCCTTAGTATCATGAAAATTGCTCCAAAATAATTATCATAAAATCCATGATGCTCCTTTTTGAAACTGTATTTTTAATGCATACCTTATTCTGATATTATTTTTTGAACAAAATAATTTGCCTCTAAAGTTATTCAAGGGACACATTTTGTAATCAAGAGACAACCTCGAGCAACGTACTTACCAATTCAGGACATTGTAACTGTATTGCTGGAAAGGCATATTACCAGCTCAATTGTACAGGCAACATGTTCCCTCATTTCACTATTCTTAGACAATATTCTTGAGCTGATAGTTAGGATAGTGTAATATGCTGCTCTTGTAGTCTAACAGAATGACCCCCTTCTGTATACAAATATAACCGTCACATATTGAGACATGTGGCTAGGTGTTATATGTAAAAGATTCTATTTTCTAGACCAAAGTTACTTATAGATATCTAGTAAGTTCTAATGTTTCATAAAAGGAAGTCCAATTATTCTAATTGTGTTTAATTTAATATTCTAATTTATTCTAAGTTTGTATTACAACTTATAAATAAGACCATATTTCCCATGGTACCCACAGCGTGTGTACTGTATATTGCATGTTGGACAACTGCCGACTATTGTTTGTATGTAAGGATGTGTATGAAGAACATGACATATGAAGAATATTTTTAGGCATGTTTCTATGCTTGCTTTTTTTTTTGAAGTTTGAATTGTACCAGTGATATGATTGCGTTTGGCTTTCTGCATGTATTGGTGGCAATAGCCACTGCTGGGAGCTAAGGTATATAATTAAAATGAAGTATATGTAGTTTCTGCTCTCATAGATCAAATTGTAACATTGTGCAAATTACTAACAGAAAGTTGTTAGTGCATTAGTAAGTCTCACGTGTATTGCAAAGATTAATTTGGACTTTTTTGACCAGGCTTTTAACGGCCTTTTAGTATGGTGGCACTTGACAATATGACGATATACAACGTTACCTGAGATATGCAGATCTACCGTTCAAGTCTGCAGTACTGTATGGGCTTAACCATAAATATACGTTATTAGAAATAGACACAGAAGAGTGCTTGAGGCTTACAATCCAACAAAGGGTACCACGATAGACGAGCAAAGATGCTTAAGGCATAGATGGTTGGCTATGGTTAGGGACCAAACACGCTGATGTTATGACAAATTGTTTACAAGGCCAATCTCCGTGAGTGAAACATACAAGAAATATACATCTACATGCAACGGACGAGGAGTACAATACAGTGGAAGCTAATATTTTCTACCTAGATACTTACTCTCAATTCTTACTGATACGGCTTTGATTAGTTATTGCAGGTTTGCTTTCAGAGATGACAGGATTCAAAGTGACCAAGATCAACACTTACTGTTTCTGACCTGGCAAGTCATTGATACCTAGTTATGCTTTATTGATCAAAACCTCACCCAGTGCACAGTACCGTGCCGGGGGAATGCCGTGTTGGCAAACACTAACACACTCCATAACCCGAGAGCCCGACCCTGTAATATTTATATCACTCAAAAACGTACAAGAGCTTTCTTCTGGCTACAATATTATGCGGGCTGATTACGACTGCTGAAACATTGCATGACTTTGTATACACTAATAAGGGTCTACAGATATTCCCCCTTCTTAATAAGACGTTTATCTTTGGGCACTCATAAGCATAAAAGACTGCCCAAATAACGATGAAACCCAGTAATGAGGAAGGTCAGTGACAATAGGGTAAGGAACACACCGTTGGGTAAAAGCGCTCAACGTTAGAGCTAATTTGGATACACTTGCAAAGGGCTGACCATACGCTCAAATTTTTAAATACATATACACAAGCTTGTTACCATTTTACACCTTTAAAAATTACCTAGGTCGATTTCCCTTAAACCTAGCCTCATCACGACACTCCAAAAGTGAACGTGCTCAGCCTACTGGCAATTACTCGGGAAACAAATAAGTACTGGTAATACAACCCCGGGAATAAAGTCATTATGCACTGGCTATGAGCAAAATATGCAAACAACACATTGTAGCGGTATTCTAGTATGACGCCGTGGAGCTGGGCTAGGTAGTGCTAACAGGCGAACATGTGAAAATGTGCTGCCGGGAAGCATCCACTGCAATTACCAATATTAAAACTACTTCTACAATGCAATTACACTGCCCGGGCTTGTGCAACCCAATAGAAATTAGAGAAAAGAGAGACAGACACACTCGTCCTCATGAGCACGAACCACCCGAGGCCTTATGGCTACCTCTAATGTACCCACCCCCAACCCAACTTTTAACAGTATTTTAAGCACTTGCAGTACTGATCCTGAAGTATAACACAAGGAACACACTTACACTTCGCACTCATAATAAAACATGTGATACACCTGTTACAGATGGGCCCATACACTGTACAACCTTAGAAACCATGTTATACATAACACAAACTATATAAACACTTGCCCTCTGTAGCGGTACCTTATAAAACAGTATAACACCTGCATACCACTAAATAGTAGGTGAGTATCCTGACATATGCAGAAACTCTGACAAGAACTCTTTAACTCCCGCATGCTTTAAGATAACCAACAAAAGAAGCTGCAGCCAATGGAGAATGTTACGTGGCCCATCCTACTGAGGGTATAGATTTTTTTTTTTTGTAAAATGTCATTTATTCACAATAAAATACAAATAGAGTACATACACATAATTACATACATGTTAATAAAAACACACAGATATACATCACTAAGCACTTTCGTTGTATTGCTACTAGTACAAGACACCATCTAGATCTTCAACCGTTTCATTATTTCTCCAGCAAAATATA
>JAAUYG010139027.1_pt1 | contig 13861 bp, 10 predicted proteins | sample 7278091 | NCBI WGS metagenome assembly JAAUYG01 (sample SAMN14350201, study PRJNA611818) | marine sediment metagenome | isolation source: surface marine sediment (0.6m) | place: French Polynesia: Moorea | collected 2018-08
TAGTCGGCTTTCAACCACTCATGGTCATATCACCGACTGCAAGTTGTTGGTGTGTATGTATTAGACCCGTCTTGTACTAGTCCGACCTGCGGCCAGTCTTTATAGTGCTAGCCTACTGAAACACCACCCCACGGGTAAGCAGTGATGTCCCAACCCAGACCATTATTATGACTCCGAGCCGGCCAGACGGTCTCTAACTCTTTTGTGCTGAGCGCTAAGCAGAGCAGCATAACCTCAAATTTTAACGTCTTATGTTTGACGCGGCCGGGGGATCGAACCACCAACCTCCCGCATGCCAGGCGAACGCTCAACCACTACACTACCCAGCCGCGGTGTACGTGTTATGGTATAAGCTTTGCAGACCATCAGTTGGAGATTGTCAACATATTCCCCATAAGAAATCTGCTGGGAGCACTCCTCCATTGTGACCTGCACTGGGAGATTTACCTCTCTCCCTAACATGACCAAGTTTGGGGTGAATCCGGTACTTTCGTGAGGGGTGGCTCGGTATGCCCGTGTGAGACAGCCTACATGTACGTGAAGGTCCCACTCATCCTAATCCTTTATGTATGCTTTAAACATCTTTACTACGGTCTTGTTGAACCGTTCCACTTGGCCAATTCCTTGTGAATGTAAGGTGTAGGGGGCTAGTTCGTGTTTTTGTTTACATTCTAGCAATTTACACAAGTTTGTGAATAGCTTGCTCTCATAATTCCTGCCCCGGTGTGAATGAAGGTTAAGTGGACAGCCAAAACGACTAATGAATTCGTTGCGTATTACTCGTGCTGATGTGGTTGCAGTTGTATAACGTATTGGATAGGCTTCTACCCATTTTGAAAGTGAGTTTGTAACCACTAGAATGTGTTGATTTTGTGTAATGGGCAAGGGCTCCAGTATGTGTGTGCATATTCGATCTAGTGGTGTAGTGGAATGGCAGAAGAGAGAGAAGAGAGAGAAATGGCAGTCGAAAGAAGAAAGACAAGAGGGGTAACAGTCGAAAGAGGGAGGAAACTATGCTAAGTCCATGAGAGAGCGCAGCCACAGTGAAGATCGGAGGAACGAGAAAGGAACAAGTCAGGGAGCCTTCACCCTGTACAGAAAATATGCCCAACCAGTTGACTCTGCATGTGATAGATCCTCGATTTTTGTTTGCTTTCGCCTGCCGTACCATGAGTTGACAACAGCTGGAATGATGGTGTATTTCCAAGCTGCCTCCACATGTGACAGAAAGAAAAAAATTTGAGTTACCATTCATCATCATTGGTATGAATGTATGAGTGAGTCTGCAGAACGGACCAAAGTGACAAGAGCCTGTCAAAAACCAAAGGAATGCCGAGGAAACTCCAGGAAAACCCCACGACCGATGGAAACGTGGGGCCACAGAGAGACAATCAGGGACATCGAAAGGATACGTCCCCCCCCACACACACACACACACAAACCAACCCACACAAACCAACATGAGGGAAAACTTACCTTCGCCATAACCCTGCGGGAATTAGGACCATCGTTGTTAATTTACCGAATACAATAACTGTGAATTATTTATTTTGGGAACAAATTGCTACTTGGATGTAACATATCAGCTAATTGGGTGTACCATTATCTGCATTAAGCATCACTCAGTTTGTTTCTGTTCCAACGTTCTACATGGGCTCGATGAATGACCATTCTCCATGTTTCACCTCGTGTGAACTTCTCCTTTTCTAACTCAAGGACGAATGGCCAAATATTATGACAGTTGAAGGCCAATATATATGTTACTTATTGTCATCATGCTCTTAATCCCATGGCCCATTTTGAATAAATCATTAGGGTAATGACTCCCCCCACCCTGTGTGGGGATGAGGGGGACTTGTCAAGGACAAATGAGACTTGAATCGCCAGTATACACACTTGACTACTTGAACATTTCCTGTGCACGCAACATGAACATTCCGCAATATGAATCCAAACTTTACGATTCAATGTTTTGAGAAAGAGAACATGATGGAAAAAGAAGGACTCCCAGCCACGGAATGGGTCTCTTTTGGCATAAACCTGACAATAATGGTAGGCATATGTCTTGGCAATGGGCTGATAATTGCTACTTTCATACGGATATGGAAGGTACTTACGTTGTCAATTTATTTGATTCTGCAGCTGGCAGTGGCAGATTTTGTTCTAGGTTGTGCTCTTCTATACACTGCTGTAGCAACGGTATTCAGGAAACTCCAGATGAGCCATAACTTGTGCGCTCTACGTCAAGCAATGTACATGTTTCCTGGTGCGGCCTCGGCCATTGGGATATTAGTTATAACCTGCAATCGGTATCTGGCTATAGTACAGCACCCTCTCACCTACCAGGATAATCCCAGTCCCAGATATTACGTCATATACACGCTGATCATATGGATTCCATCCGCTATCATCGGGTTCTTGATTCCCATGATGTGGCACAATCTCTGCCCGGCAGCATGCATGTTTACTTTGATCATGACATCATCGTTTCTAAAGTACATGTTCATGCCTTTCTTTGTGCTTATGGCATTTCCGATGACGGCTCTATACGTCCATATATTTGTCACTGCGAAGAAGCACTTGCGGAATATTACCGATAGTGCAAGTCAAGCATCAGAACCGTCAGGCCAACCAAACGAAAGTGGCCACATCAAAGGGCAGATAAAGATTTTCAAGGCAGGTTTGCTGCTTTTTACGACATTTTACATCTCTTGGCTGCCCTATCTTTTTATTATGGGAATCCAGTTATATTCTGGTCAGCTGGAACAAGAGTCCCCGGTGACCATATCAAGATTTCTCTCCATGTCTTTGATCGCATTAAATTCCCTTGCAAACCCACTGATCTATGCATACAGACTTCCACAACTAAAGCGTGAACTGACCACGATGTTGTTAAATTGCAGGAAAAAATAAAATGTTCTTCGTCGTGAGTATACTTGAGGGTAATCACACCATGGGAATTACACACCATGACTGTGCAGTTAGATATTATTAGCTTGTTTCCAGCCAATGGCGGCCAATGGCTGATGCTAGGCCTATTGCTACTTGCATACGGATATGGCGGCTACTTTTATTATCTAATTATTGTTCCAGCTGACACTGGCAGGTTTTGCTGTAGGTTGTGGTCTTCCATACAAAGCTTTAGCAACTGTTTTCAACCACAAAAAGTGTACACACATGTACAGGAAAAGGAAAACGATGATTTTCAATCCTTGTTTGCTGATTTTCGAGGACATTTTACATCTCTTGGCTGTGCTCTCTTGTTTTTTTTGGAATCATATTGTATTCTGGTCAGCTGTAGCAAAAGTCACTGATAACCACAGCACAATATCTTTCCATGTGTTTGATCGCAATAAACGCCCTCTCAAACCAACTGCTGTATGCCTGCAAACTTCAAGATCTAAACAGTGAAATATCTGCGCTGTTCTTAAACTGGAGAAAAATTAGAACCCTGCTGCGCATGTACGATATTATTAGCTTGATTTCAGCCAAAGATAGAATGTGGAATGTTTATATGGAAGTCATGCCAGTATACATGTACACAAAACATGCCTTTTTCTTCTGTGCGAAGGGTTCCGTTTTCATAGATACATAATACAAACACAATAAATGTTACACAATTACAAATACACAGAATGAAAGAATAGTTATGTCTTGATGATCAAATAGTTCTTCTTTGTTGCTTTGAGTAACTGCATGGAAGCATTTTTTCTGCAGTTGTTGACTGGGATACTTTTTATTTTTGTTTTTTTTTTCTCTTTGTTGTCATTAGTATATCTGTTGTTCCACAATTGCTTTATTGTAAAATGCATTTATTATAAATCCCTTGCTCTGTTGTTGAAATAGAACTGATCTTGATTTTACCAAAGCACAGCCCACTATTATTAACAAACATGTCACTAACACTGCAGTATTTTGATATATTCATTATCCTCCAAAAAGATTTATTGATAGTTTCTTGATAACACCCCGTTATGACATAATCTGAAATTCTGAATATTTGCCAATGCGAAGAATGGAAAATCATAAACAGACATATAATGCCCTAAGATTACAGTGACTGACAATTCCCACATTTTGTTTTGACTATCCATTAGAATGGCAAGTCACGGAGTAATAAGGATTGAAAGTTTGACTGAGGAAAGCACTAACTGATAGATATTGTACCTTGTGATCTTGTGAATTTTAGTGCAGAATTTTAGAACAGTATTTGTGCAGAATTGTCAAATTGCATAGTTACTGCTGTCGTCAAGCAGAGATTCAAGATCCATGGGCCTCTTGTAAGAGAAGTGCACCAAATGATCCCCGAAATGGCCTTGAGCACCACAGTCAAAGGTACACCTTATGTGTTACTAGAGACTCATTTGATTCGGTTCCATTCCATCCCCAGGCATTTTGACTAGCAAGCCATTTCAAAGTCACATGCAGCTGACCTGTAATGACACTTAGGCATCAAGGGTAAAATATCCTACATACTTCAGACACCTACACAGCAGTCCATAACCTTTGTCTAATTCGCTGTAGCATCCTGTGGGATTTGTAGACACAGGGACACACTGCGAGGATCAAAGGAAGGAAGGATGCAGCAGATACTACACCAAAGACTACACGGAGAGAGCCAAAACTGAGTTCCATCACCCACCCGTTCCATGAGACTGCTGCCTGAATGTAACATGTGAGTTGAACCACATACACTACACAACAAATTTAAGGATATTAAATATCCTTAACTCTTTTGTGTAGTTCATATATACTATGCGTGCACGTATAGCATATATCAACTACACAGTGTGTAGTGTATGCTAAAATAACTTACGAACAGGAGTGACAGCATGTCCTTCAGGATGTATGCATCCCTTCTAATCGTTCCTATCATATGTTTAGTGTTGTATGCATACAATCTTAATGCTCAGTATCAGCTTCTTTTTCAAGCAACACTCTTTCAGTAAGCTTATTATTAGAATATATAAAATTTAACTTAATTAACTTAGGGTTACTTAAAATTGACTTAATATTTTGTCAAACGCATAGTTGCAAATGTATAGCATTTCTTCTACAAATAAAAACTTTATTTGATCAAAATCGATTAGTTTAATAAGTAAAAGTTCGTTGAATTAAGAATCCATGATAAAGAGCTGGTGATGTTTTTATTTGAATGGTCGTGTAGTCAATACGTGATGTGGCCTAGTTTTAGCTAAGTCAGTGCATGTGGGATTTCAGAAACTTTCAGAAACCCAAATCTGAATATAGTAGCAGGTTTACACACAACTTAAATATGCTGCGAAATCGTTTCTGTGCAACATAATCGCCTAGAAAGAATGTAGTCATTGGTTCCACATGCTTCGAAATTCAGGTTGGCTGACTTCTTTTTAAATTACACATCAACCATTTGATAACCAATTGTAAAGGTCACAGTTTACTGAAATTGTTCCAGTTTATTGTGTACTGGGTCACCGGGTAACCATTTAACCCTTCTTAGGTCGCAAGTCACCAAGTACCCACCTGGAGTCACAAAGTCGTAATGCTACATGTAGTCATAACTAGGGCTCCACATAGGTAAAAAACGAAGTGTGACACGGCCACTTTAAAAGTTGTAGAATCCGACGTGAGACTTGATAAAAACTGTAGAAAGTGACGTCAAAATCTTATAAAAATTGTAGAATCGAATTTGAAATTTTATAGAAAGCGAAGATCGGCATGAAGGTCTTGTACAATATAATTATAATATAAATATATATGTATACTGTTTATAAAAAGTGACGTGACGAAGTAAAATTCTTATAAAAAGTGACTTTGACACAAAAAACCAACAAAAAGTGAGGTGCGACACAGCATAAATTATTAGGACCCATGTAGAGCCCTCTTTCTCCTTCAGACTAGCTACTTCAGTAAAAAGGGCAACTACGAAAAAATAACAAATGTTCACTTTGATGTGAAATTCACTTAATTAATGCCTTTGATCTATGAACTTATGGATAGATCTATGAAATCAAGCGGCCACAAAGGCTCTGTATTTGGCCCCCGCATTTGGCCAGCTGCCAGCGTCGTTTGAACGCCTAGGAAGATATATCAACCAATCAGCAGGCGGGTAACAAATGGCAGTCGGCAGGTTCGCCAAAACACCGACAAAGTGAGCACATGAAGAATACCAGTCGTTAATTCTCGAAAAATAGCACTTTTACTAATGCTAATGGAATCAAAAGACATTGCAAAATGAATTCCTCGAGACGAAGCAGTCGGATAAATTCCCGAAGTCGGACGTCGGAGCCAATCATGTCCTTGGGAGAAGCGTTAAGTAGCAAGAAAATTCGCCCAACAGTTACCAAGTGAGTGCTGCTGAACGTTTTTCAAACTGTGGCAGAAGTTTAAGCTCTTTGACTTTGAGTGAGTCGGTGAACGTGGACTTACTGTGCCATTATGCCATTAACCAGATAGACAAAACTGATACATGTTTATATAGGAGCCGTCTTCTTGTGGCAGTTTTATTTCTTACATTTTACAATTTATACAACTTACAAGCAGGGAAGGTCACTGGTCAGGGCAACTCGCTTTTACCACTAAAATAATCATTATGCAACCCACTTTGTTTATCACTGTTTATCACTTGCATCAGCATAACAGTAGTAATCAGTTCAGGCGCTCAGGCATTCAGACCCGGGCTTTCAGCGTATGTATAGTAATACCCAAAATTAAAAGCAGTGTGGCACTGGTAGGCAGAGGTGGCTTATGAATATTGAAATCACAGTTCATACATACTGTACTCCAAGCGCAACCCACTGCCCATTCTTTGCCACCGCAGGGGCCGTGAGCGCGTTTCTCTCTGATGTTACCTTTGTTCAACACTATCAGAAAGTGCATTTGACCTGGCAATGTCGTCTTGGGCAAAAATTTAGTTAATCTGTTAGCTGCAACTTGAGATATTAAATTGTATGTAAAATTGTAAATCAACAGTATTGATAGGCCTACTAGTACATGAAACCAGTAGCCTGTAGGTTGTCAAAAAGTTTTCAAGACTGGTTAGACTGTATATTAGTTTTTCCGTGTGTATTACAATTTAAAAAAAAAAGAATGTTATGTACAAATTTGTTCAGGCCTGTAACGATTACCATCATGTACATGATACATGTAATAATTTGGTGCCAACTGCCAAAACAAGCATCGGCAACCATAGCATTTCAACCACCTACATGAGCATGAAAACAGGAGATTGGGAGATAAGCATGGAGTTGCATGGGTGGTACTTGGGTCAGGCTTTCCAAGTACAAATCTGACACTTTGTAAGTGTAACTTAAGAGTTAACATGGTTAAGTGCAGTGAGCCAGTGACTAGACTAAACATGCAGGGACATGTAGTCACATGTGTCCGGTACCTAGGAATAGTACCTAATTATAATGTCTATAAACTATATTTAGTATTTACAAAAATGAAAGATCAACAGTGATATGCCATATGTACCATATAGTCTATTGTGCATATAGATATATATTATCTATATGCACAACAGATATATATTATTTATATGCACTGCGCCATGAGCACAGTTGTGGAGTGCCGCAATACAAATCTAATGATTGATTGATTGATATATTAGTACTATTTACAGCATGTGCAGTATGTATTGTCAGTCACAGCTCTGTATCCTCCTGTGTATGACTCTGTGGCTGTTTTATTCCCTGGCTACCTGGGCGGGGCTAGCATCCTTGGTCCGTTGTTTGTTTCCATCTTCATCCTCACGCCATTCTTTTCTCCAGTACCAGCCTGCCCCAGAACTGCTTGTACAGGTGGAAAAAGTTAGGCATGTTTGACCAAGATCAGTGGTGTTCTGCTTTCACCATGTTCGTGCGCTTCATCTATCTGTCTGTTGACTGTTATCATGGTTATAGGCACACATCAGGGAGTGGTTCCGTACTGGCCGGTCTTAGAAACATTTGCATGCCGTATACTAGTAATGTTAGTATTGTATACATATAGTATATATACATGATATATTTATGTACGTCAGTTATATATCTGACATGATAATTGATAAATACTATACAAGTATGTCAATGTGCCTAGAGGCTTCTATAGAAACTTATGCTATTTAGAGGGACCTGATATAAAAATATAAATTGCACTTCTTTAACAATGTTTAATAAATCATTTGATACATGTGATAGGGGCATCCCATCTTCCGATGGAATCCCCTATGGACATGATGGGGTTACTGACTTTTTTGTTTATTTTTTCTTCCGCCACACTTTCGGTGACTTGTACATAGTTGTTTAAAGCTGTTTATATCATGTATACCACCTGGTTTAAGCCAAAGTTAAAACAAGCTGATGAAGCTGTATGAATATACTTGTTAAACGAAGTTAAAATCTTGTTCCGATGTGGTATTACAGTGTTAATAAACTAATTTCCCACACTTTTCTTGACATGGGTATTTTCTTTCAACTGGGATGCCCCTTAACGTTGCACATCAACTGACTGTCTAGTTTAATCTGCACTTATCATTACCATGATTATTTCTTATGCATGGATTTCTTTACTCAAATTGTTACCGTAGGTGCCTGAGCATACAGTCTATATGATACTGTACTTTACTAGTACTCATGTTACTGATGTGTTAACCAATATTATTTTACCAAAAATTTATTTAAATTTGTGCCAAAAACTTTTCTTTTTGTACACACCCCACTTATCAAGTACAGGTAGTCTTTACATATTCTTAATTTATTCATGCTACTTAATCATTTGCATATTTGTTTATAATATTGTAACCATTGTTGATTCAGTAACAAGTGAATTCTCTCATTCACCTGCCTCCATGCATGTTGCTTCTTTATGCTGCTTACCGTATATCACATACCTATCTTTGCAGGTAGTTGTCACTGGTTTTCTGCCCTCTGATATATAGTAGTGCTTCTAGTATGGGATTTCCAAACCACGCTTGTCAGTTCCAATGCTTAATACATGTAATAAACAGGCAGTAAACAGTCGTCTTCTACATCCTGTACATGGACCACCGTATTTGGCCGTGTAGGTGTCAGTCCGAGTGAGCTGTTGATGATCATCTCCCTTCCTCCTGTGATTCCAGAACGATAGCGAACCGCCTCAGTATCGGGGATATTAGCTACAGCTTTGAATATGAGGAGGATGAGTGGGAAACGTGAGTTCACTCGTGAAAAAAAAAGTTGTGGAAAATAGTAAAGTAGCAGAAACTTCCATCTTTATTCTTGGCTGTCAGTCATAGATTTATACTAAGAAGAAAAAAAACAAACTCTGAACGAGTTGATAGGCTTCTAGGGTTGACTTGGAGGCTTTGGGGATGGAAAAAGGTCTGTAAAATTAAATAACTTTTAACATGTTTAATATGTGAATAATTTTGAACATAAGCTGTGGAAAAAGCAGGTGTCAATTTTGATATCAATATCCATAAAAAATATTATGTTTAGGAGTGAATGTTTTTGGACTCTGGAAACATAATTTCTGATCACACATTCTGCGCAGAATGTGTGATAAGAAAAAAAAAAGGATTCTTGATGTTTGAATATTTGCAAATTTTTAACTGAAGTGCATGTATATGAACTTAAAAGACTTTTAAATCATCAAATAAGACACAACTTGTTTGAAATCATTAGAATCAAGAAAATCTCTAACTAAAATACTTTCAGTTTAAACATGTTAAAATAAAACTAACATGATAACACAGGTGCTAGAGCTACAAACTTTGATTAATAATTTGGGCACTCCCAATTTTTTTGAGTCTGTATAACTGGAATTTTCCAATAAGTATATACATCATACATTTGTCATATATACACTGATATACATGTACTTGAAACGATAAAAATGGCAGTTTTTCAAAAACACTGTACAAAAATTGTTTTAAGATCATCAGGATCATATAATAAATTACTGGTAACGGAGCATTGTTCACATGTTGTTGTTGGAGTACTGGTGTAGCTACCGTCCAGATACTGACCATGTATGAAATCACAGTACTATGAACATGATGTACAACACAGGAATTATCATCTCCATACCACCATCTCCAACTCCCAAGCCAGGTCGCATTATTCAGCAACGTTTGGCTAAAATAACCTGGCTGTAGATCCCCCCTCCCTCCCCCCACAAAAAGAAATATTTTGTGGTAAAAATCCTTTAAACAGAACTTTTCCTAACCTGCTCACCACAAGTATAGCATGTATAGACCTGTAAGACAGTGGCTGAAGCATTTCTCAAAATCTAAAAATATGTGTTAGGCCGTTTTATGGAAATGTAAGAGACATGAAGATTGAAATATCAGTGAACAGACTGTCGCAGAGAGAGATCTGAGTTTCAGCTGATCTGCCAAGATCTATTATAAATACGAAATACGAAATAATAGTCAAAGTTGGATTTGGAAATACCTACATCATTGTTTATGTCTTTAGCATACCTATACGGCATGTACACAAAGTCCCAAGAATTACACAATGTCTAAATATGAACGGACAACTTAGTATGTTGTGTTATGTAATAATGATTAGATAACCAGATAACACCTAAGTTATTCCCGCCCAGTACTCCAAGGCAAAATATCCTTGGCCTTAACATGATTAAACCATTACCCTGATAGTAGTAACTAAGATAACCTTCTAGTAGCTTTTAGCTTTCTAATTTTGAAACTAGAGGGTAGAAGTACTAGAAGCTATAAAGGTTGATGCTTCTTACCATAGTGGGCATTAATTTTGACATTAACATTAATTTTAACATGTTTAAACTAATTTTAAATCCTTTTTAAATCCGTGTCCTTATGTTCATGCATAGAATCTTGTTTTGTGCGCATTGTACATGTTGTAGAGTATGCTGCATAGTTTTGTATGTGTAGTGTACATGGTGTATGCTCAACATTTTGCATGTCTGTTCAGTTCCCCCACACATGCCAAAATACTGAGTTTTCTTGATCATCTACATGTACAGAACACCCTAAAACCGAGCATGAAACATGTAGAATGTGTTGATGCTAGTAGTTTGATCACAACTGAATTGAACTGATGATGATTACCAGCATGCCAACCTTCTGCCTGAGTCGTAGTACTGTTAGATCCTGTAGTACATTGTAGTTACTGTCCGCCTTGTTGTGTTTAGTTTAGTTAGCATCACTATTCAGATCATTGTTTGCGCTATCAGCCTGACTACCAGAGTAGCCTCCAGTGTGTTTAATTACTTTGTTGCTAGATGCATCATGATAGTGCAAGTGCAGTATTTGTACTGCAGTTGTCATCCACTCATTTGCAATGATGTATGTTCTGTTAAAAAAATGATCTACCTTGTCTACCATTGTTTGTCATTACCTGTATCCTGTTCCCAGGAGCAAGCCAATATGAATTACTATTACAGTAATTACATGAATTAGGGGAACTACCATGACTGCGTATAGCCCCCCAGTGTCCCATGTGTGTGTGTACCAGTAATCAATGAACAGAGAACTGATTTATTTGTCTTAGGAACCTTGACTCCTTGACGGTGAACCAGAGATTGCATCCAGCATTGTCCAGACTGAAGAATGAATTTTTACCCGTGTACTGACCATGCTAATTGTGTACCCAGTGTCTCAGTGGGTCTGTGTAGTGGTGATTTATCCAGGTCTAATTGCTAAGACTGCTAGTCCTAAATGTGCTTTTTGACCAGGAACCCTTGAAAATTGACACACACTGCATTGGTTTGATCTACAGAGTTTGATGTCGTCTTCAACTGAGGTAAAAAGGTTGTCAGTGTTTGGTTTTGGCCTTTATAACTTCATTCCATTTGTTTGTTTGTTTGTGTTTGGCTGTGTTGGTATTGTTTCTTTCATTCCTGTAGTGTGTTCAGATTCTTCATTCTAGTGCTATATTAACATTCATTAGCCAACAAAATTAGAACGACTTTAAGGGAAAAGACTGAACGCTGTTTTTCACCCTTTATCATGTTTGTGCCATTCCAAGATTATAACAGTGTAGCCCTTGCCATCTTAGCTTTATTTCCCTTCATTGACACCGACGTTTTGCCAGTGTGGCTGTCTGTAATGTATTGTGAGGTGTTTATGTTTTTTAACATCCATTCTCAAATATATATACTAGTACATGTATATATATCCTTATATTTATTCACCTAATACTTTGATTTTGAATGATTCCATTTCAGATCGCCCAAAACTGATTACACTTATGCAAAAAGGTAAGTGTGTCCACCTGGCAGTCTAGTACTACCAGTAGTACTAGTATGCCTTGTCTCAGTAAGCATGGTAACTTTTGAGATGAAATTTTCACTTCTAAAGTTTACATGGACACTCTTTTTCATTGTGGCCAGTATTCTAATAATGGCCCAGTGCCTTACAAAATATATAAAGACATGTTCTGTGTGATGTATTGGTAGGAGATATAGGAGTCTCTGTTAATAGCCCTAGCCACTAATATAATAAAGACGGTATTTATCAGTCCGTATACCTGCTGTATTGGCAAGATTGGGGCATGTTTACTACTGTCAGTGACTGAGCATATTCATGATATTTGAGTAGTTCACCACCTTGTTCACTTGACTCCAAACCTGAACTATGCTGAGAAACTCCTTAGCAGCTACTGTCGCATGTGGCAGCTACTAGTAGTGTCCCATGTGACAGCTAGTGTCGCATGTGACAGCTAGTGTCCCATGTCCCATATGACAGTGTCAGACAATGTTGGCGGCCCAGTGTATACTGTGTAGATACAGTGACAGTACTTAGTCCCAGTCTGTGCACAGTGGTCAGTCCCTGGCCTTCTGGTGCTTAGTTCCACTGAGGGACTGATGACGATTGTTTGTTACAGAATATACATGATATAGTTAGTGAAGTACAATGGTTTTATTGGTTTATCATGTTGATGATAACATGAAGTGACCACTTGAACAAATTTAATCCGTGGTGAAGACAGGGTATACATGTGTGTTGTGAAATTTAAGAAATTACGATTACTCAGGTAACATGACCCCAGACCGTGAAGGTCCGACCAGCCCTGAAAAAGGCCAGTAATGGCTGAAAGCTCTGGAAGAGCTTTCTATATCCAGTCTTAGCCATGGTAAAAACTTATCCTGGCAATTTTAAAATGAGACTATCCTAAACATGCTAAATGCATAAATGAGAACAGTCTGTTAACACATGGAAAAATTCTGGCATGGAATATGTATCCTGTATATTTTGTGTACAGCATGTTACAGTGGAGGGTTCACTGTATTCCTGTCGGTACTATGTTTAGCTGGGTCAGTTTGTTTTTACGCACTACCAATAATACCAGGGCCCGGAAATCTGATCTACCTCTGTGCACAATGGTACAGAGTGAACTAGATTATACATTATAGTACGGTGGATAGGAACTTGTGACTCAATGCTCACTCATAGCAGTCAGTTCAGCCTGTCGGCTATATATATATGTGGTCATGTTGATGTATGGGGAGTGGGCCTGTGGTCAGATGTAGAGCCACTAAACATGCTAAATGAGCAAATCGCAGATAAACAAATAATAAAGAATGGCAATTATTAATTTATGACAGGTACACCATGTTCGGGGACCGGGGTGAGGTAATGTATGCTGTGTGGCTGCAGTACCTGGGTGTGGTGGTGTGGGACCACACAGCTAGCACTGTGTATAACACCCCCTATACTTGACTACAGACATACAGGTACTAGTATCTGGGTGGAAATCAGTTATTTCAAGCCCAAACTAGAGGGCACTCCGAGAGCGCAGACCTCCGTCAAGGCAGCTCATCAGTTTCCACATATTTTTGTTACACCTGAAACTTTTGGTACTTAACTTCAGTGTTAATATTTTTCAGACCTTTTATTGTTGCACTATGACGTAAACTCTTTAACAAAACAAATGAA
>JAAUYG010164118.1_pt1 | contig 13861 bp, 15 predicted proteins | sample 7278091 | NCBI WGS metagenome assembly JAAUYG01 (sample SAMN14350201, study PRJNA611818) | marine sediment metagenome | isolation source: surface marine sediment (0.6m) | place: French Polynesia: Moorea | collected 2018-08
GCCAGTTGTAAGAGTTCTTCACTGTAGATGTCTCCTGTTGGGTTGTTGGGGTTGATGACTACCAGCCCCTTTATGATTTCTCCCTGACAAAGACAACAGGGTTTTCTGTAGACCTACTTCTGTTTTATCATTTTCTCTGCTTGGATGAGATCTACAACCTGCTAACCAAACTGCCATTGTTACAGTTGTGAAGGTGAGAATGATTCAATGGGCAAGCTGGTTTTCCTTCTTTCATCTCTTGACCTCTATATCTGAATGTCTGGGTTTTATCGCTTGAAATCAGAAAGTAAGACCTAGCCCTTCTCACACTTACCTTTTCCTTAGCTTCCTCAAGACCTTCTTCCAACATCTGCCTGTTGTACCCAAAAGCTCCCTCAGAATTTGGTGTACTCTGACAAAAAATTGTAGACTTAGAATCATAATTTTTCAGGAACAGTCAGCGATCTTTGATGGAGCCTAAATATCCAAAGGCAGCCTCACCCTATTTTGGGTCTGGATACAATGTAGTTTGACTTGCCCTCTGTAACTGAAGTCACTTGCCACCACTGAGTACATAGGAGCCAGACACAAGAAACAATCTGAAACATGTGCAGTCATTGGAGTTGGTCAGACCAGAGATCTTTCTTGACTTATGCGCATGGGTGTCTTGGGAAAGTGAAAAATCAGTGTCGTAGCACTGCATGAAGACAACAACACAGCGTGTAAACTCAGCGATGGATGCATGGAGTCATCCCAAGGACCCACCCCTCCACCCCAAATGTTATCCACATTGGGCACATTTTAGCAATAAAATGCTGATATATATTTTTGGGATAAACTTGACGTTGCTGATCCCCAAGGCAACATCTAAGTCTGGGCCATGGTGACAAAAGAGCAGGCAAAAAGTGGAGTGGACATGGCTGTGAGGCAAAAGTGGTTTTGGGTGGAAGCCCTAAAGTTGCCATGAAGGTTCAGCGTTGGAACAAAGCTGCTGCAAAGCTGTTTTTCTGAGCATGGTTTTGTGCAGGGTGTTTGGTTGGGTTCTTTCAAAGGGGCAATTGGCATTCGGCAATCCTTAACTGATGTGACGCCAAATCCAACACATTCCAGTGCCAGTCCTGCATTTCAGGGCACAAATCCAATGCATTGTGCATTGGGAGCCAGTTCTGGACATTCCCAGGGCCAGCCCTACACATTTCAGTGCCAAACCAATTCTGGAAGTATGAAGACTAACCTACCTCCGGGGTTGGCAAATGCATGAGCCAGTAGATCCAGAGCTGCACCTGCGCCTGACGTGATTAAAATCTGCAGGAAAGCAGAAACAGATTGTAGCTTCCTCTGGTGGGTTGTACCCCAAAGGTGCCACCGCAGACAACAACAAAATAAAGAGCTCGCAGCGCTGTCCACCTCAGTGCAAAATTTTTACGTCCACGTGGATTTTAACTCAGTTTACTCCCCAAGGTGAAATTTCAAATTCCAGAGATGGGCCCTGAATGTTTAACCTATCTGACATGAAAACAAGTTCAGGATAAAACGACAGAAGATGAGGTCTCAAGAAAGAAAACTGCTGGCCTCCACAGCAGAAGAAAGCAAGGACGACTCACATTGTCTGGGTCCAGTGGTTGAGGGGCATGGAAACGCTCTGTGAGAAACTCTGCCACGTCTGTACGAAATCTGAAAAGTAGGATACTTGATCGTGTGTATTTGGAGTATCAGATATTTTGGTCTGAAGTAATGTCTGATCTGGCGGTGTTGCTGAAAACGCAGACGTTATGGATTCCCCCTACTCTCTGGTTGTGTTTCCTGTTCTCAGAGTACTGAATTCCACAGTTTGGCTTCTGCGTGTCTGGCTAAAGTCAACAACAATGAACTATATTACACTGTTGCATGAACCTTTGATGTCATCTGAATTCTGAGTGGTCATTACCTTATGGATCCCCTGAACTCTGAGTAGTACTGATGGGTGGGTTCATATCTGGTGAATTTGTCCTCATTGAACTGCAACAGAAAAGGCACCTTTTGGTGGAGTCAGTTTCAGGACCATGAAAGACAGAGACATGAAATTAAAAGCTACATACCTTTTGAAACCACAGATCCTCACACAGTTGGTTCTCTGCCATACCCAGATTCAATATTCCCTGCAGAAGACGAAAGACATGTATTTCTAAAACAAAGCAGCTTCCGATTTCTGGATTATTTTAATTCTTTGTTGGAACTGTGAAGTGCCTACATCCATCAGTTAACTCAACTTTCCTACAGATCACATTGTCACTGCCAACCTTGCATCACCATCACTTTCTTGCCACATTAGAGGACGTCGGGGACATTTTAATGAAAAAGAACAATTCTCTGTTCTCCCTCCCTCCCTCTTCTCTCCCTCCCTCTCTATCTCTCTCTTTCTATCAGTCAATCAATCAATCAAATGAGAAAATACTTTTACCCCAGGGTTGGAGTCACTGTAAGGGTTGCCCACGTAGCGGTTCACATAGTTCATCATCTCAGATACAAACGTCTTGGAGTGCTCTCCTCTCCGTGACAGCGCCATGTTTCCCCTGTCAGATTCCAATGGTAAAATTGCTTTTCTTTCCATCTGAATGGGTCGTCAAGTGTCTTGTCCAGTTCCCAAAAATGCACATGGGACTGAATTCCATTTTGTTTTTATCCCTGCGAAGATCCATGCAGAATGCAAGGACCAATTCAGAAATCCACCACCCAACTTCCTTGTCGCCCAGAGGAATTTTGTACTTGTTGCCTGCCTGCACACTTTTGACCTTCGGGAACGTTGAATTCTTCTGCTACAACGTGAAAACGTAAAACTTGCCCTTTTGTAGCGCTCACCCAAGATAGATCCAAAACTGTCTGGTTCTCTGCTTGTGCGTTTGATTCAGTTGGTTTTTTACGGAAACAAATGGATGTACGGCAGCATATATTTTGGAGACCGAGAATGGCCCAAATTAGATTGTACGCTCTTGCAACAGTCCCTTCGAATCTTCTGTCCACTCTGAAAAAGACAAACTAAAAACATGGAACTTTCATGCTGTGTACTCGTGAGATTTAAATGCACATTTTAAAGTGTGAGGCTCAAAACTCATCAAGCCGATGTTTGTTTTCCCACCCGAGATTCCTGCATGTGCTGAACAAAAAGAACTCGGACGAACACCTAAAAATCGGCTTGGTGTGTTTTGACCATCGTGGTCAGACAGATTTCACTCACATTACCTCCACCCGAACCCTGAACCTTGTTCTCGTTCAAGTTCCACGGGTTCCTACAAATCCGTCATGTATGCCTTTGTGTGGATCCAGCACTTTGGTTGGGGGGTCCAGACCCAAAAACCACACGTTGAGCCCACGGGGAACCTTTTCCAAATGAATCTCCGCAATGACCAATGACCAGTGGTTTCAGACTGCCCCCGTCCCATTTCCTCAAATCCGCTGTGGAGAGAGTGATTATTAAACTGATAAAATTTGACATCAATTTTGACCTTTCAAAGAGTTTAGGTAATCACAGGTCAGCGTGTCTGGAGAATACTTTAGTTGGACAGCAACAAGCTCCAGGTGTTTGCATTGGGGGAGATAGATCACACACACGTTTAGATAATTTGAAGGAGTAAGAGTGGGATTTTTTCTTTGATGATAACCAAGTGACCGACTGAATGGACAAACTAGAAGCCGCGCCAAAGGTGTGGATGCCCTGCGGGCAGAATGGTTTGCAGCTACATCCCACAATCTGCGGGCTCACCCCACAAATCCATTCCTATTGTGCCCACAGTATCCCACAAATGCCCTGTGGGCATGGGCACCTCCGCCATCAACTATTCCAAAATATTGATTTTCCATCATCCACAAAGTAGGCCTATCCCACAGTATTCGGCAAGTACCTTCATCTTGGGTTTGTGTAAAAAAATTAAGCCCGAGACCTCTTGGCTCGGGACTTCCACTTTTTTGTCGAGTGCTGGATCAGCACAGTTGATCAGTCAGCGCACGACCCTGGTTCCGCCCCCTGTATTTCTTTGCCTCATGGGCAAAATTACCAAATGTGGCATTTGGTTTTCTGAGAATAATGAGTCTTCCTTCTTCAGAAGACAACAACATAATTTCTGTTTGCACTGTTTGCTCTGCCGGTAAAAGCAGCACCAAGCAAAACAGTGCAAGTCAGACAAGTGTGGTTCCAAAAAAAGCACAAACCTTTGCGAGACCGCACTCAAAACTCTGTCTGATTTTCATTTCACATGAATTTGCTGTTGAGCAGTGTGGAATTGAATGTGGCGCCACCATCGTGCTGGACAAAAATGCCGACAAAAAGAGCATTTAGTGTGATAATCATGCTTAAGACCCACAAAGGGCTGGCCTTGGAATGTTTTGGGGAAGTCCTACGTGCGCCTGGATTTGGGGAGTTTGCTCCTCTCCTGGAAACCAGACTTGTGATTTCTGGGCCTTGGAAGCCAGGACTGGAAAAAAATTAAAATGGCACATGCAGCAGGGTCAACACAAAAAAGGGCGCATGGAAACATTTGGCGTCTATTCCGAACATTAGGTTCTGTTGTCTTCTCCCTTTTGAAGCGCCTGGACCCGCTGCAATTCCTCTTCCGTACAACCTTTCACCCATCTAACTCACGTCGTCCCAACTCAAAACCAGTGCAAAAAAGAGCGGTGTTGACTCTATCTGACGGACACCTCTCACTCCAATGGAATAGCCACAAACGCAAACATGAGAGTTGGTCTCCCTGTCAGGGTCTACCCCCCACAGAGGATCACACAACATCACAAGTTTGCTGTTCCCAGCCCCCTCTCTCTGTCTGTCTGTCTCTCTGTCTGTCTGTCTGTCTGTCATGAAATCAGATGGATTGTCCAGACCTCAGGGTTATCCTCACTGTAAAGGTTGGCCACAATGCTGGTGCCATAGATCATGAACTCAGACACAAACTCCTTGGTGTGCTTTCCTCTCTGTGACAACGCCATGTTTTCCTGAAAGAAAAGTACAGGCAAACGGGTTCTGGTGTGCATTGATTTCTTTTCAATGCTTCGTCAAATTGTCCTGCCTGTTTTCATTTTTGCTCAGTAGCTGTCTCCAGCTTTGCAACTTCTTTGTCTTTTAGAACCTGAATCCAGGAAGCAAATTCCAACTCAGGGTTCCCCCCAAACCAACCAACTCAGTTTGCAGCCAAAAAGTCTTTTCAGGAACGATGAATTCTTGTGTCATTCTTGTCACAAAAAACTTACCTTCTTGTGCTCACCCAAGACTCGTCCACATGACCTCGTCCCCTTTACTCTCATGGTCAATTGTAAATACATGTTGATCTGAAAGGTGTTTTGTTGTTTGACACTATAAGGCTGCTTAGCAGACTCCGGGTAACAAACCCAATGTTAGAACAAAGAAAGCAGTACGCAATTCACATTCAATTCAGAGACCAGCGATTCCATTGTTGGCACGCACAGATTCAGCATGGCTTCACCAAGAAACTTGCAAAACCGGTGGATCCAGCGTGGCCACAAAAGGCTCTCATCTTTTGTGACTTCCGCATCCCAGAAAATGGTGCACAACCAGTTCGTGTTCTTGAAATATTTATATATTGGCCATGACGAACAGAAGAGACATTTTGTCTGTCTATTACTCAAAAGTGTCGAAACAGCAACATGACCGAATTAAACAATTGTGCTGGTCAAAACACAATGAGTAACCTTGAACCCTTCATCAAACTTACCCTCTCACAGCAAAAAAGTAGTCAGGTGTTTTGCAGACTTTTGCCTTCCCACTTTTGTTCAACAACAAAAATGGACAACATTTGACACAACATGAAAATTTGCAAGTGAGACAAAGAACAGGCCCATACTATCTGAGGTTCCAAAAACAGCAGAAGTGACAACATTTCTGGTAGAAGTAAACAACCATTGTAATACACACAACACTTTTTGTACAGAAAAGAACCATCAACAGTTGTATATATGTATGTTTAGCAAACACCATTGACTTTTCCAATCTACATCTGTACAGGTAATGCCCACAAGTAGAGGCAGGAACTCCTTGGTTACTCTTTGGCTCTCCCAATTCTTGGCGACCGATTCGTGATCATGATCCCAGAATGTCCCAGGTCACTTCTCAAGTTCTTTCCTTTGTTTGGCTGCAAATCCATTTGAAGAAGTGGACATCCAGAAAATCCAGAATTGCACATCACAACATCCAAAACAGTTCACTGGAGTGATTCTAAAGATCTCTGCAGTGTCTTTTGGGTGCTTAAATTTTGTGCTCGTTCTGGTCAGATTTGTTTTTCCTTCTTTGCTTCTCAGAACTTTCCTTGTTTAGAATGTGGTAAAATTTCAGTTTCCCCCTCTTGTTGAAAATGGAGAAAAGAAGCTCTCCTTTTTTCCCGTCTGTGGTAAAATTTCAGAGTTCTTTCCCCGCGAGTCATACGGCGCAGTACAGTGGAGTCTCTACGGAGCGGTCTCTACGGAGCGAAGACGCACTGCAGGTCGCGTAGATACCCGTTGTCCTCCACTGACCCGGTCCACTTGCCACTGAGGAATGTCAGTCTGTAGTGCGTGTCGCTACAGTCCCAGATCACCTGCAACAAAACGCAGAGATGTGCGTTCAGTCTCACCTGGAAAACTATCTTGATAAAGTCACTGATCCTTGCGATGCAAAATTAACGTGTGGCAAAGTAAAAATCTCCAGAAGTAGCAGATTCGCACAGACCCTTTGGAAACCAAGAAGCTCCAAATGAACGTCACTTACGCCAGTGACGTTACGTTATAAATCCCTTGTTTCATTTTGTCCCAAAACAGAATCTTCTCAGATTGACCACAGACAAACGAAAGTATCTCTCATGTCACTGAACATCACATAACGGACGTCAATACGTGATTGAATACCTTGACGGTCTCTGATTTTGGTGCCGAGCTCTACATCATGGTTCAATACCTGACACAGATCCTTGATATCGACGTTACGTCAGTGACACAACGTCATTTACCTTCACGTGCCTAATCTGAGTGACCAGTTCCACATTGGGGCCCAATTCTTGATAAAGGCTGTTACGGTTCAGCACACGTCAATTTACGTGACGTAGTGACGTCTTTTACCTTGACGTCTCTGATCTTGGTGCCCAGACCCGCACTGCGGCCCAGTTCCCGGCACAGACTCTTGAGGTCGAGCACGCTGAAGGTGCGGCTGTGGATCTGGGCGAGGTGCCGCCACTTGATCGGGCTGTACAGCGGCGGACACAGGTCGAAGTTCGGCAGGCGCCACACGTCGTCCACCCTGCAGCAACGAGATGAGAAAACAACCTACACGTAGACTTTTGAGGACTCCAGAACCCCGGGGCCTGAGCTGACCGACATCCCCTTTTTACTCATTGCAGATTGAAGTGACAAAATCAAAACAAGGATGCAGGCGGCAAATAAAAACAGAGTTGTGCCCAAGCGCATGCAGAATTAGTTTTTCAAGGCTGACTGAGGTCACAGCAACTTACATGACATTACGGCAGGTGAAGGACGTGGCGTCACTCGACTCGACGTACGTCTTACACTGCACCGCACGTCCGTTCACAATAAACGTCTGAGCAGGAACCGGGGCGGCTGAAAAACGAAAACGAAAGACTCGAAAACAAAGGGTTGTGTTCCGTTTCGATTCTGGAGGCCTTCGCCAGCTTCGCCAACAGACTGTTGTATGGGATTGTTCTTTCCAGAATGAGCTTGAGACGCTCACGCATGCCGTGCGCAAAACGACGACAAGATCCATGGTCGTCCCCACCCAGACAAAAGAACCTACGAAAGCAAGAAAAAGGTTCGGATGACGTACGCCGGCCCAGTCAAGTCCATACTTACCAGTTGTGGTGGTGGTGGTGGTGGTGGGCCTCTGGGTTGTCACTGTGGTTGTGGTTGAGGTGGTTGTGGTGTCTGGGCCAATGGGATCCGAGAGAATCTCCACCATCTTGAACTCGTTTTCCTGTTGCTTGTGCGCATGCTTCAACTCGCTGCTCTTGTCACCGTAGTGACCAGACACGTGACTTTCATGTCGGTGGCCATACTTCCGGTTGCTCTGAGCTGCTGAGACCTGATTGGCTGATTCCGGCTCTGAATAGCTGCCGTGTTGTGATTCTGTCTCCTGGTTGGTCGGCTGGGCGTCCAGCAGCAGGGCGGACTCGTACACTGGAATTTCCTGCAAGAATTTTTACTCTGATTGGGTTTGGAATAAGAACCGTCTTGTTCAACAGTTCAGTTCATCCCTGGACGCAACGTGCCAGGAATAGCCCGCAACTGACACTTGGGAAATGTTCTCCACGACACGGTTCAGCTTGGGGTATTTGAACTTTTGTGAATGAGCGTTTGCCAGTCAGTGAGTACAGTCCCTGTCTGCAGGACCAGTCTGGACAAGAGGTACTGACCTGTGTGGAGTGTCTGCCAGTCAGTGAGTACAGTCCCTGTCTGCATGACACCAGTCTGGACATGAGGTACTGCTGAGTGTTCTTCAACACGTCTATCTCCACCTGATACTCCAACTCGTGGTTTCCTCGCATGTGCGCCTTCCTCTTCAAAGATAAAACCATGAATCTGTAAAACCACGAACAAATTGATGACTACTGATCTTGCAGACTCTCGTGTTGCCTTGTCTGATCCTGAAATGGAACAGATTTCCGAACTGGTTCCAGTCCCCGTATCCATGGCGAGTGTTTTGAGGCTTTTGTCGCTGGGGAAGCGGTGACGGGCCATATTTCCAACCGGGAGGGTGAATGCAGAATGGATGCGAATGAAAACTGGCTAAAAACAGGCTGAAGCTGAACCCGATATTTTGGCGACAAACTTCACAGAGGCCCTCGACCACATTGAAATGTGTCTTTGTCACCTGGAATCTAACCCAGACCAGACAAGAAGTGTGAGATCCTTCGCCAGGGTTTTGCAGTGCAGAGAAAAAGTGTTCGTGAGTGGGAGGAGAGTAATCTGCCTAATCAGGCCGTTGTGAAGCTTCATCAGCACCTAATTACCGCTCAGTGCAGTGCGGTGCGGAGAGGCAACCTCCTCCGCGTCAGTGGAGGATCCATCCAAAGAAGCCTTGCCCCGAACCTGAAACTTTCCCATCGGAATCATGCAAAATGTGTCAATGTGTGCTGAAAACGTATTCTCAGTGGCAGATGTCGGGATCAAAGACACCATGGCCTCTATCCCAATTTTTCTGTTTCACCACACAAGTGCTAAGAGTGGTTGCAAATTTTTGATGCAACTTTCGGGTCTTGACCCCCTGACTGACCAAACCTGATCCCCATCTAATGACTTCTGCTGCAGACAGTGGCGGATCCAGAGAGAATTAGGTCTCCCGAAGTTGCTGAGTGAATGTTACGGTCAAAGCCCTGAAGCGTATGTACTTTCTCCCATGCAAGTCTTCACGGAGAGGAACGAAGCAGGGCTGGTGCGAGGGCTCAGAACTCTTTTCCACAAGAGTTTGTCTTGCAACAAGAAGATTTTTCCGATAAAAAGTCGACCAGGTTCATTCCGTGCATAAAGTTCGAATTATCAGCAAAAATTACGAGTCATTCATTTTTCATCTTTTTTCCTCAGAGGCATCTTGTCCCGTAATGAACCTTCTGCGGCAGAGAAACGTCGATGGAGAAAATTTCTGTGATCGGAACCCGAAATTGCTCTTGATGGGTTTTCTTTAATCTGTGCTGAGCAGACCTCTCAATAATCTGCCATCTTAACGATTTTTCCTCTCATGTCAACACATGCCTTGTTTAGTAAAACCAGGCAGCCAACAAAAGTTTGTGAGACTCCAGAAAAAGGTCATTGTCGTGTCAAGAGACACCCTGTGTGCCCTGTGTATATACCTGTGGGCCATCCCACACAGATCTGTGTGAATTCTGGTTCAAATTGTTGGTCCAATCTTGACATGCATGCAGTTTAGAATACGGTGCAGCAACAGCAGTTTTGTCAACTGCGCATTGTCAGGGCCCAAATCCAGGCCCAGGCCCAACTTTAGGCGACATTTTTATCGCACTGGAATAGGCCCCAGCCCGGAGAAGGAGAAGCGTTCGCTATTGTGTTCATTTTTCAAACTTTTTTGTGGATCAATGTTGTTTTCTGGAGAAACCTGATCTCAGATTACACCTCGCAGCTTCTAATGGACCTAATGCGCCAATCAACCAATCACAGAGCTGCTTGTCCTGTGATGGCTTTAAATATGGGGTGTAAACGTTAAGCGGTTTGCGTGCGGTTCTGACACTTGCGTGCCTTGCGAAGCAGATGCAGATCCAGAGTGTAGGGTACGCAGCAACTCACTTCACACACAAAAAAGAAACATTTTTAAGCCTCATGGTTTCAAATCAAATCATCAAATGATGCAAAAAGAGAAAAACCGAACAACACCAAAGGGTGCCAGAATTTGCTTGATGCCCAAAAATCTGGATTGCGACTTAATGTGAAAATCGATGCGAATTGGTTGACGTTCAAGGTGAATTTGTTTTCATGCTTTTGTGATGAACTTGACCGCTTTTCGTGTTCTCAAGTTTTGCCACAATGGACACGCACAAAAGCAATTTCTTTTTGGTCCAGAATGAGTTTTGTGTGCAGCAGCCCCTCGGGGGTGGAAAGCACACCAGATCAGGCAACAAAATGCCTTATACCTCAGTCCTTTGGACCAACCCGGGCTGAGGATTAACTGAGCTCCATAGGTCCTTGCAATTGTCATTCAATTTCACAGAAAACAGAACTCAGTGTTCCGTTCTGTCTGGAGTCGCGGCCCCTTGAGCTTTGTTGGAATCAGCTGTTGTTGCGTGCTGCCGACAGCAAACGAGGCAGAGTCAACACAATTCTGACAAAAGCTGTTTTGGAGACAGCATAGTGGATAGAAATCACTGTGCCAAATCCAAAATGTAATTTGCCTGTAGCCTCGGAAACAGAAATTGGAGCAGGGAAGCTAGATCGTAAAACAAGAGGTGAAATGTGGTCTTTGGCCTCCGACCTGTGACTTTGTACACTTTTGATCATAATTGGCCCCGTTTGGTGCTTTTGGTCAAAAGTGCACAACTTTGAAAACCTTTTTTTTGCGGGGACCAAGCCCCAAGCTCCCAAGGTCAGATTCCATCTTGAGATTTTGTTGTTTTTTGTTGATTCCACCCCGTGAATCTGTGTTTTCAACTTGGATTATTCCGCATCGAGTTCTGGCCCCCACACTGTGAATCTGGTTTTTGCCTCATGATCTGAAATCTAATTAGTTCCGTGTAACCAGCACAAGGTACATGGAGCAGAAGTGCTGGTTTATTGTGCCAGATTGCAGACTGTGAACAGGGATGGAACTGGGGAGGAGGCAGTGCTTTAGCCAGATGGAAAAACTATTCTATTAAACTTTTCTAATGACAAAGACACACCTGAAAGGACGTCAATGCTTCCAAATTTGGAAACCTTAACTTGATTGCCCATTCTCAACCTGGTGCGCCCAAAAATGATCTTCGGTGTTTGGAAGTGTGTCACCCAAACCCACTGGGTTCTTGGATCATTCCTGTCCCATGTCCAACTTTAAAAAAATCGGATTATCCACGTCCCACAGAAGAGGCTAAGCCAACGTTGCAGCCATCTTGCACCATGGTACTGGGTGGCCACACCTGGCGGCCATCTAGGAAATACTAATCCCATCCCATTACAGTGGGTGTGGGGGTGATCGACCCTCCTGGCAGCATCTTTCATTTGGGTTCAACAGTGGTTCAGCGTCATCAGTGCTTGTTTTTATTGTTACTTGCTTTTGCGTTGCACCTTCTCGCGACCTGGTAACAAAGAACCCATCCAGTATATTTTCTCTTCTTCTGAACACAAAAAAGCTTACGAAGAGAGAAAGAATACGTGGGCCTGGCTGGGCAACCAAAGAAATTGTTATCTTTCAAGCAAGGAAAACTGACAAAAAGTCTGGCTCTCTCTGTGTCGTGTTTGTCGTATCGTTTGCCAAGAAGCATAGATCTAGCTACAAAGAAAGAAAGAAATCCACAAAAACGCTTCAAAGGCAATGACCCAAGAAGACAAACACAAGAAAGAGAACATGGTCCCCAGTGGGTCATCTGTCCTGTCTGACTTGCGATTAACTCTGGAAAACCAAGGACAAATGGCTCACACTGTCAATTCAGAAACCTCCAGGTCTGATTGCACGATGATGATTGCTTGAATCCCAACGGAAGTGAAGAGTTGATGTCTCCTCGGCAGAACCTGGGCACAATCAGAAAAATGCTCTTTTTGCCTACTTTGGGGAGGAAGAACAATAAGAGCCAAGATCGGCAGTAGGAGACCAATGGATCTGTGCCTTCAGCTGATCTACGTTTGGTCTAAAAGCACTCTGCTGTCAGAATTGGGACTTATAAACCTAGTGGTGGACACAGGGTGCCAAGAATGAACAAAAAACAGAACAATGAAGACATCGTTCCAAAATTGTTGGGTTTCAGCTCGTATTTCAATATGATCTCAAAACGCTTGTGTTTGATTTCCAGGATCTACGACTGCAGTCGGGACAGCTCACCAGCTCAATCCTTATTCGGAACGGGATTCTAACAGTGCAGCTTAAGCTGAGAGAGATGAGTTCTCCCTGAGGGGGATTATCGATCATAGAAAAACCACTCCGTCACCCGCAATAAGTCTGTATGTGCCCAAAATTCTCACATGTGAAAGCAACTCCAATTTTTTGGAACCTGCGCAAGAAACGCTTCCAAGGTTGAATCTGGGTTTGCAGACACAGGATTCATATTTGACCTCAACTTCCGTCACCAACACAGGCCCAGATCCAGAAATTACCGAAGAGGTCCAGATCTGAAAATCAGGTGGAGTTGTACATTTAAAAGCCCCCACTTACAACCAGAAATGCCTTTTGGACACTCTTTGTTGAAAACTGCGTCCGCCTCTGCAAAACAGCTGAGTTCTAAGCCTCACAGAAGCGTTTGTTTGAACAGAACGTTCCCTGAACAGGTTGCGGGAGTCCCTTTGTGTCTGTGATGAAGGAGGTCCTGCCTGGGAATTTTGTTTATAATCTGAAGGAATTATTTAGAAGTCAGGAATCCCTCTATTCCTGTGCACAGAGACATCCTGGAACTGTTGCTATGAGCAAAACATCATCAAGGGAAAACAGAAACAGCTAGAAAGAGACCGCAGCGTGTTCATTGTTCAAGGCCAAAAGGTTCACACCCTTCACAGTCGGAAGTTCCGTTTCGGGACCCCATGCAGGCGCCGATCCAGGATGTTGGCTCAGGTCTATACAAATTGGAAGCTTGACCCCAAAACTCTACGACTGGAGGTACATTGGGGGGGGGGGGTCAGCGAGGCCAGAGCCCGCTTGCTCCCTGCCTCAGCGTGTTTTTCTGACTTACCTTTGTTCTGTGAGTCTTGCCCTGGGACATACAGGAAATGAGCTGCGTCCTCAGGTACTCAATGCTGTGCTTCAGAACATCCCTATTCACCTGCATCTCCACTTCATTGGTCATCTCACTGTCCAATGAGGCATCAGCAATGGCTGCCATCAGGACAAAGCATACCAAACCCAGCAGCATGGTCCAGTTCTTGCTTGGAAGACTCATTTTGCAAAAATTCAGATGTAAAGTCCTGTGTGTGACAGTTTTTCCTGTCTGTTCTGAAGTTCTGAAGTTTTCCATTTCTCACGTGATATTGTCCTGCGGTGTTGCTGGGACCTGCCCCAGGAATGAGGTTGTCACATCTTTAATCCCAGAAACGGATTCATGAGTCCGAGCTTTCTGTTGCGTCTCGCACGCTTGACTTGCGAGCAAAATAACAAAACAGTTACAAGATAGCCTTCTCTGAGTTTAGACGTGACCAAAAAGTTGACTCCTTGTTTCTGTCGCAATAGGGGAATGCTAAAAGCAAGACACTTCAGAAAGTCCGAAAGCAGAAAGCAGTTGACTTTAAC
>JAAUYG010181060.1_pt1 | contig 13857 bp, 12 predicted proteins | sample 7278091 | NCBI WGS metagenome assembly JAAUYG01 (sample SAMN14350201, study PRJNA611818) | marine sediment metagenome | isolation source: surface marine sediment (0.6m) | place: French Polynesia: Moorea | collected 2018-08
GACAGAAGCTGTACTTTTTAATGATCCTCTTGGTATTCATTACTGAGCGGTGAGCGCCAGACAGTGCGACTGTCACAAGCGCGCGGCTGCTGCTCGAGTGCAGCTTTTCACAAGACTGAATGAATACAGGCTGTTTCGTCCCAGGCAGCATTTAGCATTGGCATACATTGAATGTAAGATGTTGAGAAAGACTGGATGTGCACATGTTACTTGTATTGATTTGGTATACGCTGGACGGGAAGACGGAAACACTGGCGACCACGAAATGAGTTGCACTGGATTCTTGCAGATTTAGTGTTGTACTTATCAAGCCTTTTTGCCAGGTAGTGCAGAGTCTACATGCAAAGCTGCTATGTCATGCTGTACATACAAACTGCCACATAAGTTAGCTTTGGACTTGATATTTGATCAATAGATGTACATGTGACTTGAATTTTGTGAGGATTCTACTTAGCTACTGTAGCGCAACACAGGATAGTGAGCTGTATTGTTCCAAAAGGGTTAGTCTTCTAGCTGCTATTTTTAGATTCACTTTCTGTGGTAAATGCTGCTGTGTACCACAAAACACGCCACACATTTTCGAATCAAACAGGATTTTGTGAAAAGCCACTTGTTGCCTGTATGACTAACTAGTCGCGTTTCTTCCGTCTTGTTGAGGCAGCGAGTCTGCGGAAGGAGTTATGTAGGCCAAACACGCACAGTCTGTTGGAAATCCATCGAGAAACAGTTTAGCACCGTGGACTTGAGATTGAACGGAGTGAAAAAGGCAGCTGACCCCGACCAGCAAGGACACCAACTACCATTATAACATGTCGGACCAGGTCAACAAACCGGGTAAGTCAAAGTGTCATTTCTTGCTCGCCACCACCCAAATCTACAGGCAAAGTTGTGGAATATTGTCACGCAGGTGCTTGTGCACAAATTTGCATTCTGCTTCGAGTGGGGGATAATCCGCCACTGTGCAAACAGTGCGACAGAGGAGAAATGGGAATTGCATTTCTTGTCCCATCCAATATTCATTTGTGTGCCACAGGTTGAATGAGGTCAAGACATGCACACAAGTGGATTTCCATTTCGTTTATTTCCTATTCCACCGGAGGCTTTTGAGCAAATGGAAACTGGAAGAGTGGAATTAGAATTAATCTTCAGCCATCACTCTGTGCCACATTTTGAACAGTGCCCTGAAACACAGATGCAGACTGCATGTATTGATACAACACAGTGTGGCGAGAAAGGAAAATGTACAAAATGGTAAATGCGTTTCAGCAGTTGACAGCCAGACAGCTATGCTGGTGGCCTTTTTCTGTTTCTGTAAACAACAGATGCAATTTACTCGCTTCAATATCGCCATCAACTCTTCATGTCCAATTTGATCAGAATCTTAGCATCAGATTGCACTCGCTAATGCCAATGGTGCTAATCTACATGGCTGCTACCGGTAAGCATGTTTTCAGATCCCATGCATGCATGCGTGCACAGAACACGCACTCGGTACAATTGAAAAAGAAGTATACACATCACATGGATTTGGACATGAGACCATCGAATCAAGTGTTGCAGGAACTCCGCATGATTCATGTGTCAGTTGACATTGATATCACCATCTTTCACACAAAATCAGGATCGTGGTGCCAAGATTGGAGGAAAACATGTTTTGATAAAGCTTACTAAAGATGTGGTGTGCGGATCCAGGATTTTGCTGGGGGAAGGGTAGATGATGCCTCATAAGTGTTGATTTTTCCCTGCCTATGATCCACAAAAATAAGGCTGAAATTTTTCATGTTGGGTTTTCTCTCCCAGCGGGAGCCCTGGAAACATTACTCACAAAAAGTGCAAAGCTGGAAATCTCGTCTTGTGTACCGCCGTCAGAAAAGAGACAGGGATCCAAGTGACCTCATTAGGGCTTATTTTGGATCATTGTCAATACTTCGTATGAGAATTGGATTCAATTGATGAAAACCACTTGGTAGTGAAGCGTGTCCATCAAGTCGGATAATTTTAGCAGCAAATATGTTATTTGCACAGCCTATTCTCGCTCTAATTAACGCATACTAAATAATTGAGGCTGGAATTGGCCATCCATTGATTTCTGTCTTTGGAATGATGTTTTGAAGAAACAACTCAAGTCTTGTTGAATTGCGCTGAAAATTGATGGGCTGATTTGTGGTCTGAGGAGTTTTCCTCTCAACAAAATTCAGGTCCGTCGAAATTGTTTCAATTTTTTTTTTCAATTTCGCCACAATTTCGCGGCGCGCGCGGCTTAAAAAGCATTAAAAAACAGATTTCTGGGTGTTTCGCCCAATTTTCAAGTTGTAAGTGCATCAAGCCTCAACCTCGCTGATAAGCGTCACGGGACGTCGCAATTTGGTGGTTTGACGCAGCAGGTTGGCCAGCATATGTTGGATGGGGGGGGGGGGTTCATGTTCTCCATTCTCAAGGAGGGGGGGGGGGTAATGTTCTCCACTCTCGACAGGGGGTCATGTTCTCTCCAAACTTAGGGGGACGTCCCACATATAATGTCTCTGCACTGCTTCTTGTTCTTTTTCTCAATTTGCCGTCTTGTCCTGACCAAAGTGCTGGCTGGATCCACTCCTACAGGGGCTGAGAAGTGCACCACGTCACTTGCGAGCAAGCAATCCAGGAAAGGCGATGCTTCCGCACATGACCCGTCTGGATACAAGCGAGCCAACAGTTCATTGTATCTCAAAATCATGTGGCGTTTAGTAAACCTGACAAAGGAGGCATAAATCTCGTGGAAAACCACGCCCCCCCGCACCCACGCCGTCAGACGTCTGACTTTTGGGCCTTGACCACCCCGTGACAAGTGACCGAATCCGCGCCTGCAGTGGAATTGCTTGCTCAGAAATAGGAGTGGACTTTCTCCTGCAAAACAAGCGAACAACAAATGTTCCTGTTTGATGACGCAACAACAGATTTATGGTTCCCTTGCAGACAGACAGTGATTACGACTCATGTTTTTGCTCATTCATAATCCATGAATGCTACGTTGAATTGAGCTTTTCAGACCAGACGAATATCGCTAAACATGCCCAATCCAGTTGCAACAATTTGATTCAAATATCTTGAGCAGAATTGGCCACAATCAACAACATTTCTGCGTCTCCTCCACCGTGTCTGTTGTTCGGAGTTGTGGCCCCTTTCAAGAAATGTTGGATGACAAACACTGCTTCGATTATGGTTGGCCTATTGTTCACAGTTTCATTCACGGGACGTAAATAGATTGCCAGTTTCGTTGGTCTGATTGCCATTTGTCGGACTGCGTTGCATTCCGTTCGTTGCGCCTCTATGAATGAATGAATTGTTTTACACAAAAACTAGATTTTTTTCCATTTCTTTCTTTTCAGATGATGACAAGGAGAAAACCGGCTGCTGTCTCTGCTGGTACGTAAGTGAACAAATGTTCAATGTGCTCATTTCAAGCGTCGCAAGAAATCAAAATGCTTTTTCCTTATTTTGTTTCATCTTTGGTTTTTGTTTGACGCTCGGATAATTGCCTTTTAACTGAAAGCTTTGCCTTTTCTATTTTCAGCTGCAAAAGAAAATCAAAAAAGTAAGTGGAAACTCTTTTTGAGCCAGTCCTGCAAATACACACACACACACACACACATGTATACGCAAGTAGAATCTGGACTATTCTCGATCTGATCAGACCCCAGTTCGTTTGAGGAGTGCATGTGAAAAAACGTCTGAAGTGACTCAATGAAAAAAGAAATGACTGTACATGCCATACCCAGTTTAGGCATGCCATGTTTGACAAACTCAGCACACTCACCATCTGGAGCTGCTCAAGAATTGACGCAACAGATTTCACAATCGGGAAAGTTGTTCCAATGTAAACTCAACCCAACAGAATGCCTCAAGACCTGAGGACTGAAACTTCGCAGATGTTGGCAACGGCTACTTATCTTGCTGTTGAACAGAGAGAAACCTACAGAGCATTTATGTACCTCTGGCAGGGAGATGCTGGCAGATAACACCAGATATCGTTTTATTCAACGAAGCTGTGTGAAACTGGTTGTATATATCAGAACAACATATTCTCAGTGAGAGAAATCTTCAAATTTTGAGGACTTTTTTCTTCGTGTTCTGACAGAGCCTCCTTCTGTTTCCAGTTGGCATTCTATCTGGCCTTGCTTGAAACTGGCCATCATTTTGGCACCCAGACTGGGATAAAGTCGCTGAATACGCAAAATTTTGGAGTACATTTTGTATCCGAACGACGAACAGAAAACGCGTCCCACACAAATTCTTTCCTGGCAACGCCACACATGGCCGCCTTTGCAATGAAATAAGAAAGTCTGGCAGTCATATGGAACTCTTGTGTACTAGAGGCAAAACTGCAGACAGGTGAACACAGTCCCGCGATACAGTGTCTGTGCAAAACGGCCAGGAATCAGCAGTAAAAGTGGTCAGATGGTGCTTAGAACAGCCTGGAAATCTAAAAACTGTTTTTTTTCCTCAAAAACTTTCTTCCAGTTTACTTCAGATTGTGGGTGCTCACGTTCCTGTCGCTCGCGTGTTTTGACGTGATCATTGTGCTTGCCAAAAAGTTCGCGAAACACAATGGTATCGTTGCTGTGATTCCGTAACCAGAAACGTTGAAAACTCGCTCACCAGGAGGAAAACAAAGTATTTCCGCAAACTTGGTTGCAAATGACTCCCTTGAAAACACACTTCTGCTCTCTTTCTTTTCATAAAAATGTCTCTGTTTTAGGTTTGAGTCCTTGGTTGTATGCTCATCGAAAAAAATACTTTTATTCGTGCTCATTTTGTTCGCAGAGAGGGTGACATGGTGGTGGGGAACCAGCCGGGAACCGAACAGGTGGTGATACGGCAGCCGCAGTCGAACGGCCATCAGCGCTCCTTCACCTACGAGGACTGCTCCTACATCGACGAAGGCAACGAGACCTTTGAAGAGAAGAAATGGAATGAGAACGGAGGGGCCAGCATCACTATCAACGACGTGAGTGGCATTCGCGTCGAGCAAAAACAGTAATGGACGGATTCTATCTTTCTCGCGTGCACCAAGATTGTGTATGAGGAAGGCAAACGGACTTATATATTGTGCGATGACTCACAGGGCGGAGCGCTGAGTGATGCTGCAAGGCAGGGCTGCGACCCAGTGTGTGTGTGTGTGTGTGTGTGTGTGTGTGTGTGTGTTTTATGTTTTGATCCACGTTTGTGTGCCTGTATGCACTGACAGTGGTACACAGGGGAAGGGCTCAACCATTGGGGGACAAGAGTTCACTGAACATTGAACTCAGCTCTGTCAGAGGCTGTTTGTCTTGGGGACCCTCAACATTGGAGGGAGGAAGAAGCTTGTCACCCGGGGGATAGGGCATCGCCCACAGTGCCCAACGGCACTGCTGCTTGTTGGAAATGCGACACGTCGTGTGATGAATGTCTCCGGTGCTCCAACTAACGCACCCGTCATGACGCAACACATCCGCCACATGAACAAACGTGAAACAAGTCTGCGCACAAAATGTCATTTAACGACCGGTAGATTATCTTCCATTGTCATGTGCAAACAAAAAAGAAGAAACAGTCACTCAAAAACGCCATTGCTACACTTCGCCACATATGAATTTGCCCTGGACCCCTGTGAGATTTCAATCCCATACCCCCTGTTATCTGACCAAAAGCATTGCAAAGATCAAGCCAATTCAATGATATAAAGGCGCAAGCGTTTTCTGTGAGATTGACATGACTGGTTGGAAACATGTAGATCCGAATTGATATAAAACTGCAAAATGCCTTTGCAAGTTTTTAGGCATTTTGGACTGAATGATACCCTGTCACACAACATGTCTTGATTCCAACAGTCAATGTGAATCAAGTTTGAAGCAGGAGTGTCTGATTTTGAGAAAAGAATGTCGTTTTTTTATTCCGATGTCAAAACACTACTTACGTGAACTCTGTCGAGTGGCTTTGGATGTTTCCAGACTTATCATTCTTTGCGGAAGTTAGCAAAAACTGTACTCAATTCGTTTAGGAATCGAATACTTACAAGACGACACCCAGTTTGTCTGGCCCAATGCAATATTGCCGGGGTTTTATTTTATTTATTTATTTATTTTTTTTGCAGGCTGACAAGCTTGTTTTTGTCGTGCTTCACAGTTAACAGTAACCTTTTACGAGTTGCATTTTTTTCTTCGCGAAGGTAATTGCCATGTGTAAGTGATAATTTTAACCCATAAAATGTGTCTTATGATAAAAACAGATGGTTTATTTTTATGTACCACATTCATACTTTTGGATCGTACTGTTGTTCCGCTGCTTCACAGCTGCTTGAAGGTTAGTGCTTTCACGACAAAGTGCTACCCGAAACATCAAACATTGATAATGTACCGAGATCAATTTTTGATACACTGTTTACCAACAGAAATGTACAAAGCTTTGCATCGTTATGCAATTTTGTAATATTCATGTCATTTGATCGTCTATGTCAAACATTGTTGTGCTTTAGGTCAGAGCTTTTGTGTTCCTGTACAGTAGATAAAAAAAATTGTGAAATGGGCATGCACAAAATGCACTTTTACGTCGTCGCCTTTCTTGTCACTGGTGGCTTTTTATGTTTTTCGGTGGGATTATTTTGTACGAAAGAGATTATGCTTGATGTTTGCCAAGTTTGCGGGGGAAATGGGCAGCGAAGTAGATGTGTGAAATTTGTGTGAAACTTAAGTGCCCGAAGTGTCAAATTTGTGTGAGCCCTCAGAAATTTTTGAGCCATCATCTCATTAGATCACAGTCACTTTGAATCCAGTATTGTTTCTTCTGGCACCGAGTGCAGGGAAAATCCTTCCTGGTGGCACCAAGGTACCCTTGTGTGTGTCTACAATTTGTGCTGAATGGTCGAGAGACTGTGCAAATCATCTTTGCGAATTTTGGTTTTGGAAAATCGGCAGGCATGGTCATCGTTGACACGGCTCGCATGGGTGTGTGCAAGAAATGCAGGTCAGTCGGGCTGTCAGTAGAAGAGTGACAAATGTTGTGACTTGGGTCCATTTTCTTCAAAGCATAATGCCTGCAGAAGTGATGTCCCGCAATGAATCCAATTTTGTTCATCTTTTCTCTGTGATGATTGTTTGCTGTTTTGGTTTCGTGTATATACATAGTTTTACCTCCGCAGGGTGCAATATCGAAGGGTCCAGAAAACAACAGCGTCATTCCAGCCATTTGTACTGGATGTGTAAATCCGTGAATCGCAACAGAACAAGGACATGGAAATGGCGTTGTTCAGTGGGCGAGAGGTTTCCGTAGATTCTATATAGCGTGGGTTCCAGCTTCAGTTGTCCCGTGCAAACTTTCACTTTTTGGGCCGCGCGCTCGCTACAAGCCGAGCGGCCAATCTGGAGTCGTCATGCCGTCTTCATTGTTGTCGTCATCGTGGACAGCACCAGACCCTCCCCCCTTACCCCGCAATGGGTGGCCGCGCGGCCTCGACGCTGGCACAGGGCCCTTGATGTGGTCAGTGTTTGCGACTATTGGGTGGGTGTGGATCTGTTCCAACGGATCAATGTTGTGTGCTATCCACCAAGACAATAGATTTGTTGCTTCCACCTGATACTGCAAATATTTTTGTAACTGCGCTGTTTTCATAGAATCAATTGCGTGCGTGTCTTGGAACAAAAAGCGATGGAGCCTAAGAGCAGCAGCAAATGTCACTAATTTTGTTTCATCAATGGATGCAAGTTGTTCAAAATTGTGTGTTGACGAGAATTAAACTGATACTAGCGTAAGTGCCATGGCTTTCCATGTAGAATTTCCAGAAATAAAATGTAACATTTATCACAGTGGTTTTGGTGACAATGCAGCGTTGACAAATGCAAACGGAAGAAAATAGAGAGATCAACGGCAATTACAAAGCACAAAGACGGCACGGCCTTTCATTGAAATTACGTTTGATGGTCACACTTGGCGCAGCGAAAATGACAAAATGCAAAAACTAACCGCACAAAATTCGAATGCGATAAACCGACACACCATTTTGCACCGAAATTGAGTGTCACTGCGAAGTATCAGTTCTTTCCCAGTAAACAGGATCTTCTTTCTTCTTCAGTTTTTCAAAGATTTTTTTGTAGCTGCAATTTGCGATGAATAATCCACTACACAAGGAAGGAAGCTCGTAGAGAGGTCACTCAGAACAACATGGATAATCCGTTTCTCATTTGCATAAACAACGCTTCAAATCTACCTTCTTGTCAATTTACGTTCACTCAACTTGAGATAACTTGATCAGCAGCTTAACAAATGTTTTTCTTGGTGATCCCGTTGCTGATAACTGGGCTCAACCTGCAGTTTGGAAGGGCGAACCTCAGTCACAAGACTTGCCTTTTACTTCGGGCGAAATTGCATTTTCGATGTGCTCGGCAAGATTTGCCAGTCCTATGAAATATTTTTTGACGTGTTCAGTGTTTCACCTCTCCTTCCTGTCAGGACTTTGATTTCGGCTTTGTTACGTCCAATCCGATGACCTCTGACACTCCAGAATAGCCTTCTTTTCTGCAACAATGGATGGCAACGAGTGATTCGTGATCAGAATTGAAAACATCACTCATCAACGTCAAGGACGGGTGGTTCCTGCGACAGTTTGCACACAGGCAGTGCCGCGGTGTGTGTGGGGGCAGGTTACGGGCAGGAAGAGCAGCAGTGGGTTCCGTGCAACAATGACAACAACAACGACGCCGATATGAATCCGTGACGCCGCTGCGGCTTTTAGCCTCGCGCGGCGCAGTGAGATTTGTGTCTGTCGTGCGTTCAGGAAAATCCTTTTTGTCGGAACTTCTTGCCGCAGAGATGTACTCGCCAAGACGTCACTGACATGTCTCAAAATGACTTTTCTCAGATGTTTCTTACTTTCACTGGTCTTTAGTCCACACGCCGAAAGGTTCAAATCAAACTGACGATTCCAAATGTACCACAAAAACTTCTCTTGAAAAACCACCAGAAAGGCATTTTTTCCTGCGCCTGTACTCACTCGAGGATCTCGGCGAGTTCTCGTTTGATTTTATTGACAAGTGGAGGACCGTGGTAGATGAGTGCGGTGTACAACTGAACGAGAGACGCCCCAGCTCGTAACTTCTCATAAACGTCCGCACCGCTCGAAATTCCGCCCACCCCAATTATCGGAATCCGGCCTGAAGAAGAAACGAAGCTGTCAATTCGATTTGAAGAACTGATAACGTAAGCGCAAAGGAGGCAAAAATGTCAATTTTTTTTCAAATAGGGAAAGAAAAGGAGACATGTATCCACACAACAATCAGACCCAGTGCGAAACATTGTCAACGCGGAGTTCACCCACCTAATGTAAGTCGGTACATATCCTGAATGGTCCGGGTTGACATTTGCTTGAGAGGTTCTCCGCTCAGTCCACCTTGCTCTGATTTGTTTGAACTTTGCAGTGAATCTGGTCTGCTGATTGTTGTATTGCTCACGATTAAGCCATCAACACCTCCCTAACAAAAGCGAAGCACAAGGCAGTGTGGTAACAGTACAATTGATGACCACAAAAAGGCAAACAAAATCAAGGAGAAAACAATTTCATTTCAGCAGCAGTAAAGAGCTTCAGGAGGCATTCTTCACTCAGACAATGGCTTTCACTCTCTTGAAAACAGCAGAGCGCCTTGTGTGTGTCAATTCGTAAATTCACAACGTACGTATTTCTTGGCGACGACAGCTGCGATGTCAATTTTGTCCTGTTCACTGAGATCAGGTGCAATCTTTACCAAGAGCGGTGGTTTGTGCTCACACTTCAAGCTGTCTCTCTCTTCCAAAACCTGCATACAGGAGAAAGGAAGGAGTGTCAAAAGTATGCCACTGTTGCAGTCTCGAGCCTGTGAACATCAAGACTTGTTCTGCCCTACATTTATTTTTTTCTCGTTGTTCAGAAGTTGCCTTTTCTCGTTGTTCAGAAGTTGCCAGGGCCTCTCCAATGTTTTTCAAGATTTTGAAAAATATGTTCTTCTCACTCACAAAACACTGACTCACTTTATCGACGAGCTGTTGCAACTGCTGACGACCTTGCATGGCTCGCAGACCAGGAGTGTTTGGGCTGGACACATTGATGACCAGATAGTCAGCGATGTCTCCGAACTTCTTGACTCCGCGCACGTAGTCATCCACTGCGTCCGGTGACGTCTTGTTCTTGCCCAGGTTCACACCAACAATTCCCATCTCTGCAAAACAAAACCCCAGCAATTCCCTTGATGTTCCTTGGCTTGTAGCCTACATCAGGATCAACTTCTGCTTTTTGATGTTCATTACCTGGAGAACTACGGACTCTTATTGTTGGCCGGTCTGGACTCCACAGCTGTTCGTTCAACATGTTCCGGTCATCCGGAATAACTCGTCCTGCAACCAAAGTCCTGCACCATAACAGTCGTGGTAAATGTATGCAAAAGACAAGTTGGGTGAGAAACTTTTGAAAATAAGATTCAGAACAAAATCGTGGATTTCAGATCCAAAAAACACTCATCACTTGTGAAACACACTTGACAAACTCACCCAGTTTGCACGATTGCCTGTTTTTCAGTCGTTCATAAACAACCTCATGGCCATCACTGTTGAAACCATACCTGCAGATTAGACCTGACTTGTGAAGCAAATCAAATAGCAGGGATTCCTCACACCCAGCCTGAAGCCTTGACACAATGGGAAAAAAGATTGTTTGGAAAAAACAACCTATTGATAACAGCTTTGTCTTCTGGAAGTCGGAACACTCTGGGTTTATCATTGCCGTCTTGAGGTTCAGGAGTCACAGATCCAACTTCCACAAAACCGAATCCCATCCGGAGCAGCCCGTCCACGGCTTCAGCGTGCTTGTCGAAACCAGCTGCGATCCCGATCGGATTCTTGAACTTCTGTCCCCAAAGCTCAACCTCCTGCAGAAAACAATCATGTCACTAATAGAAACTTCTGGGACAAAAGAACCCAAGAACCCTCAAGAACGAGAATACAATCCACTTGCCATAGACGGCTTGTCTTCGGTTTTCATCAGGGGTACCAGACAGTGCTTTGCTGCCTTCACTGCGAGAACGTGAGCGGTTTCTGCTCCCACCAGCCTGAAAGCTGGCATGACAAACTGTCGGTAGAATTTCTCATGTCCAGTGGCGGTCATGTAACCAGTTGCCAATACTGTTCCTCCGATGACAACCTTGAGACCCGACTTGAGTCGATTCTAAAACGACAAAACCTCAAACATTATGCTTGGCGGCCTGGCAAAGTGGCTCAACACACAATCTGGTCAACAAACATTTTGGCATCAGCAATAAGGAATCAGATTTTTTTCCTTTTTTTTTTTTTTTTGAATGGACCAACTCCGTCAGATCAGGCTGGACTTTATTTCCCGAGACGTACCACTTTCCGCACTGTAGTCATAGCGCACTTCTTGTTCAGAGTTCAGAGACACAGGTTAAATCTGAAAATGATAACAAGGAAACATTTAACAGCGTTTCTGTAAAGTTGTGCTGGGCGCACAACAATAACTTGAGTTCACTGTCTAGATCACTCCAGTTCACAGATTAGAATTTCTGAAAACCAGTGAAACACCCAATCAATTCCAGTCTGTTCAAACCTTCACCACAACTTTCACAGTGCACCTGTTACAACGAACGTGCATGCTGCGCTTTGATTGGCGTTTCTGTCAAAGACACGTCGTAATGTGCAAAAAAGAAAAATAAATCATAATCTATCGCCATTACTAATTCACATTTATTCATGATCAGAATCACCAAGGTCAACCCCCTTTCAAAAAATGTGAAAGTTCTCTTTCCACAACTTACCCTACACTTCATACTTTTGCCATTTCCCCCGTTGCCTACACAATCTAATGCTCGTCTACTTCGAAATTGATTTATTTGACTCTCTTGAGAAAGGTTACTATCTATTATTGCTACTGCACAGTTAATTTATAATAAGTGGTGTGCAAATGTTGAGAGAGTTAGTTTTGTGATGATCTCTTTGAAGAGAAAAATATTTCACACACATCACATCTGTCGTAGGTCAGAAGTCTGCAGCAGGTGGCAGAAAATTCTTGACAGGAAAAGTGAAAAAATGACTGCATTTGAAGGCAAGTTGATCTGGATTTGGCATGCACAAGACGGACCAAATGTTTTTCAAGAGAAGGGAGCCAAAAATAAAGTCGGCACAGGTCCACATAAGGAAAGTTCTGAGTCAGAAGACTTTAAGGTTTATTGCGCGTGTGTGCCTCCAGCTGTTAAGCTGGAGGAACCCGAGTGTTGCTCAACTGTTGTGGACCTGAGCAGTGTAGACATACAGTGTGTGCGTGTGTGTTAGACTGCATTTCACATCGTCTGTGGCCTGTTGCTAAGCATACTGAATTGGTATCCTCCTTGCCCTGCGGTTTTCACGCTGACTGAGCGTATATACTTTTTTACTTGCAGAAATGGGCGTGATGCCCGAGATTGGAAAAGCTTTGGAGGAGATGGATTGGTCGTAAGTAAATCATTCCGAATCTTATTGACGCTCACAGAAAACCAACAGATTCACCCAGCTGTCTCAACTACTATCTTGATAAAACTTTTCTCTCGCCTGGAATGCTGGTCTTGTCAACTGCCCGTTTGTCTGGGATTTTGTGGATCCCCGTCCAACCCAACTGTTTGAATATCCATTTGCAGGCTTCCCACTGACATACAGAACGATGGAATTCCCATGATCCTTGGTGGAGGAGATGTTCTCATGGTGAGTTTCAGAAACACAGGTTCTTTTGCGTTCGTCTTTTTTCCCCAGCCAACAGAAAGATTTGGGAGACCCATTCGAAAGAGAGATTTGTATTGTCACATTGGCACATCGATTTATCATTTTATCCCAGAAATGTGGATGTTTTCTTCTGAACGTTTTCCTTTCAGGCCGCTGAAACTGGGAGCGGTAAAACAGGAGTGAGTACAGAGAGGCCACGCCTTGTTAAATTGCGTGTTCACATTTACATTTCGCTTTGAATTTGTCCGAAAAATGAGATTTGTGACAACAACACTGTTGGTTTCAGGCTTTCTGTCTTCCAATTATTCAAATTGTGCATGAAACATTGGTTGACATCAAAGAAGGAAAAGGGTCCAGAGCCCAACTAAAAAGCTCAGGTGGAGGTGAGACAGTTTTCGACATTTTGTTGATGATATTCGCAATAATTGTTGATGGTTGTGAAATTTTTGCAGTGTTTTCTTTCCTGATCCTTGTCTGTGCCGTTTGTTTTTGCAGGTGCCAAATGGAAGATGAGTATGTTCGACAGAACTGACGCCATGGGTAAGAAGAACAACCTTTTTCACTTGTCCGATCGAAAGAGATTCAACAGTGTTTTAACCTGTACAAACAACTTTTGACAACTTTTCGGTTTATTTTAACAACGACAGTTGAAAGAATATCCTTTGTCCAGCCCGTACGCTGTGAAGAAATGTGACTGCCAAAGTTTTCCAATGAAATGACATTGAGATTCACCACATTGTTTTTGACAGCTATTGACACAACTGACGGATTGCTGTGCCAGAGTCGAGACCCTCAAGGATGGCATGGTGCCAGAGGCAACAAGGGAGTTTCTGGAGGAGGTGCGGTAAATTCAGTTCTGGGCAGGTTTTCTGACGCTACACCATGTAAGCTGTGAAAAAAAATTCCGCGTCCTCAAAAAATGGAAGTCTCTCCAAGGATCAAAATGATCTTGTGTGCATGACAATAGGGAAAAGTTTTGCAGCGAAACAAAACGCTCTGTGACCTGTTGCTTCGGAAAATGGTTCATTTGATCCTTCGAGCAATACAGTGTTTTGTGGCGCAGTTCGGTGATGGTGTCCCAGTGTTTACGGTACTCAGGAAGATCGGAAGAGCACA
>JAAUYG010051963.1_pt1 | contig 13856 bp, 7 predicted proteins | sample 7278091 | NCBI WGS metagenome assembly JAAUYG01 (sample SAMN14350201, study PRJNA611818) | marine sediment metagenome | isolation source: surface marine sediment (0.6m) | place: French Polynesia: Moorea | collected 2018-08
CAAGCGCGCTTCTCCTGGGCGTCGCGCTCCTCAAGGAAATTCCCCTAGCACAACTCAGAGCCACATAGTTGATTGTAAACCACAAGAGAGAGCGGAACACCACAGTACAATTGTCAACCATGCGATCAGTTGAAAGTAAATATTTGAAGGGCGAAAGATTGAACTCGCAGTTGTATGTTTAGACATACTGACATATATAGTTGTGAATGTTTTGTTTGGTAAATTACTTCAGGTATCCGTTCTTATCAGACAGTTATCTTGACAGGGCCGAGAAAACTCATTCTGTTGACGTTCGTTTTTTTAAAGAGCCCACCCAATTTTCAGCAGTTGCATGCATCGTCCATTTCTAGTGTTCATTTTGGAAGTAAAAAATTGATACGAATGAAACATTTATTTGTAAACGATTTCGTTAAAACCTTCTCTCAAAATTGGGTATCAAAGTAGGCTACATGCATCTGCTGAGCAAGAAACGAGCTAACAAACAGAATCGAATCCTATATGCGCAACAGCACTAAATATGTAAAATGTATTGGTTAGGAAACGATATTTGGATGCACAAGTTGGACTAGACAGGTTTGTCACAATTCAGTAGTTTTCTGGTGAAACAAGTGAAAGGAGGATACTTAAGAACTCACAAACACTTTGTTTAAATGCTGTGCTACTGTGCTATTAATTTCTACCGAGTGTTTTAAGGAAATATAAAAATATTAATTGTCTTTGTGTGTGACAACCTTTTTGGCCAATAGTATATCATTCAGAACCGTAAATATAAAAGTGAGAAAACATTATGCAATGTATTCCATTAGTGGTGTCATTTACCTTTTAATTAACAAAAAATCAGGTATCTTAAAGCCAAGCACGTTCGTTCATTCTAGTCTACTACAAGCAATTTACCTCTTCTAATCCCCCCTCTTGTGCAAATTATACCCAATGTCAATTTCTATGTAATTTCTTGTTAAATTTGCTAACACATAATAGCACTTTGAAACTTTGTAAATGGAACCTACAAGACAGTCGTGTGTTCTGCAGAAAACGTTTGGTTTCATTTCTGTTTTTAATTTGCATACATGATATGGGGAAATAATATAATTTAAAAACACAGTTGTTTGTTTGCTAATAACATTAATGTGCTTTAGACTAATCCAAAGATGAAATCGTACAAGAATATCAACTCAGACCTAGTGCTATCTGAAGACAGAATTAACAACTACAGAACTAACTACAGAAACATTTAAATACACATCAGAAACATATTACATTTTCTTTCACCCCAAAACAAGACCACTTAGATGATACTGTGGTGGTCAAAGCAAAAAAGTATGCTACAAAGTGATAATTTATTTACCTTTACTTTTAGTTGAAACTATGAAATTATATCGCTGTATTAAACAAGTAACCCACAAAATGTTATAAATAACTGTCCCATTATAATATCATTGGACACGTTCTATTGTGAACCTAACACAATCTACTATACCGTGGCCCATCCTTAGCTTAGTATGGAATGGAAAAACTACCCAAAGGTGACTATTGAACCAAATCGTCTGCATGCACGTTATCCGAAGTATTGGAGAACCATTGTATTATAACGCAAAACATCCACAATGTACCGATCTTTATATATTACCTTTGAATAGAGCTTACGTTAGATCCTAAACCACATATTTGTACATACCAATCAAAAATAATGCCGCCCAATTCTAGACTGGGACGCTCCAAGTAACGCTCTATTTGGGGTGCTCCATTCTAGAACTGAGTGGCCACAAAAGAAACCTCGTTTTTGATTCATGATCTCTGACTTTATGTAGCAGATTGTAGATAATGTAAACAAAAACGTGAAACATGCTCCCAGCACGGTTTACTCATACGACTGCAGACAGAAACTTCAGGGACATACAAAATTATTCCGCATTCAAAGAATGTTCGCCGTGGCTAAAAGCAGTGAATGGACGTTCTGGCCATGCGCTATTCAAGTCACGCCATTGGATGGCAGCGTACGTAGTAACAGCATTAAGTGTCAAACACTTTTGCCCATAAACTGTTCTCCTAGTAAGTCCTGTAGAAAATCCCTTAAATGTTCATAAGGACATACTTCGTGTGAAGACTGGCTTAATATCAACAGAGCTTCATTCTTTCAAAAGACTACATAAATAAAAGAACGAAACAATATTAAGAAACAAACAACTCTGAAAGAAGGGTCAAAGTAACGTCGTAAGTGAAATGTTCGTGGTCTTAATACATACGTCACTTCTTTTATTTTAGCCTCCATCAAAACGCACGGCCTGAATGGCACACGGTGTCCTGTATTTTAAAAAAACACCACCTGTTGGAATTTAGCACCATTTTGTACCTCGCTTCAAAATGGCAAGATCACGCCATTCTAGAATGGAACGTCTGACTCTAGAATGGCAATCCTCCCTTGGGCCAGGACTAGGGCGATTACATGGCAAGTGTAATCATCTACGATTATCTCTCGGCATTATTATGACGATTACCACTATGATCACATTTTTTATTTAGTATAGTAATGGAATACGATTGTCATGATTGCATGGACAAAGGATTCCGTTACATTTACGGTTACAATGATATGGGCTGCCATTTAATGCGTTTTAAACTTTCAAATAGTGTTTCTTATCTTTTTATTCAGGTGTCACCTGTGAGCAGATCATTGTTATATACGAAATGTTGAACTCTGGTAAGTGGGTAGGGAAGCTTACTAACGTAATTTACATTCGCCAAAGCAGTAAATAAATTTATTGGTCTGTTAATTAAGACCAGATGTAATGGTAAAGTAATCATAAATCTAATTATAGTTTACGATTACCTGAGACAAATATCAAAAAGATAACCATTACTAAAGCCCTGAAAATCGTGATTACAATTACGAGTACTTGAAAGGGGTAATCGATTACGATTGCATTTACGATTGCCCCACCCCTACTTGGGGAGGGGTGGGGGGACATACTTAAAAACTAGAGATCCGTAATTTTTTTCGCATTTTCTCGATTGCGTTCTCACTTTACGTTTTACCTTTTCCAACGCCAGATGCTTACATTCCTTGAGATTGTAATGAGCAAAGCATCTACACGTAAACGTTGACAGACTTACCAGTAAAATGCCCTAAGATGCTTAGGGATCAGCAGGTGAAATGTCCAAGGTGGCCAAGGTGATGTATACACGGCAAACAGTAGCACGCTGTACGTGGCGAAACCAATAGCAACAGCCAAGAGATTTCTCTTGCGTGGAAATAGTTGGATTAACACAGACCCTGGGATTTAAGATTACTGTGGCGAGGGCGGGCAACTAGTGGACGGGAAGACACCCCCAGCAGTATATTTAAACAAAGCCCTCACCCCCACCCTACCCTATATGGTGACGTCACTCTGCTTCTGTGGGACGAGGCGGGCAAAAAAAAAGGAAATCTCTCACCAAATGTCGGAGCTTTGAAGCCTCTCCTTCCCCTTTGTTTGCTTTCGGCTGCGCCCATATTTACCCAAAGTTGTTCCGCCTTTGCTTTTTGCCAAAGACATTCACTGGTCTCTCTCGATCGCTACACTTGTTCATCGTCTTACCTTCCATTTGCGGTAGATGACGGTATCTGGAGACAGCGTCTGTCTGGAACCGGAAGCCACTTCATGGTGTTCCCCAGTGAGGACTGTAGACCTCCCACTCTTACAGTCAGATGACAGCACTAAACAGCCCTATCGATGATAAAGACGTCACGTCCCGCTTTACACTTTCACGTGAAACATGTAAGTTGGCATCCACATTTTTCTGTCCTCGTAATTTGCTTTGCTATAATTCATTGTGAGCTTCACGGGGTAAGACAAAGAACCTTTTCACTAGAGCTGTCGATCAACGATGTGATCTCAGTCAGTGATACGTCGTCCGGCGGCAACAAGTCAACATTTAAGACAGTTTGAAAGTGTGAAGACTGTTCCCAGTCCTCCACTCGCTCTGTCTGAAAATCTGTGTTCACAGTCTGGATTCTGGATTCACTTCTCTCTGCATTCCGTGGTAGGTAGTAGGTACTGACGCGTGGCGTCCGTGTTTTCCAGTGTGGCTCAGATGATCTTTGGAGACGTCTGATTGGCTAGCTACGCAGATAATAACTGGGGGTTCTGTGCTTGCTGAACCTTGGCTGTAGTTCTCGAAAATACTTTTTTTAAACTTAAGTCAGTAAACTGAGCAATGTAGTTGAGCAAAAACGTAGAGTTATCTTCGAGACCCCCAGCACATCCCTTATTTCGAAACAGTAACCCGTGTCCTGTTTCGGTTGGGGCCCCAAATTTATGCCGCAGCAACGCGCTCAGACCTGAAATGTGCCAATATTTCGAGAACATATGCAGATATGCCGGAAAAATCTTAAATCTTTTGGTGTGAGCCAAGGATTAGTGTTCCGAAATAAGAGATATATGCAGGCACAAGTTTTGTGTGAACACGGAACACGCTGATATCCGTGGTTTGCTGCGAAAGGAGTTGTAGTAGGAGATCTCGACGGAGCGAGCTAAATTGGTCACACAAGATCTGTTTGCATTATGTTTATGTCTGCTGAACATCATTCTGCAACTTGGCAGCCATTGTCATGGTGCAGACCAGAATAATGTGATGTGTTTGGATACAATGTTTGGTGGTAGTCAGATAAACGCTTTGGCCGTTTGCGTCTGAGGTTTGCAGAATAATATATAAACAAAAAAAGTTAAAGTATTTAAAGTATTTCATCTGAGGACTTATGTGTATTGAATGCAATGCGCACGTGCAATGCCAAGTAGGGGGACATAGTGGTTCCAAATATTGACGACTTATCACAGATGACATTGCGAAAATAAGAACACGTGCTTCTTTCGCCTTCCTGAATGACACTTTTTTGTAAATGCTATATGAGATGGTCCTATTTGTGTGTGAACGTTACTTTGAAACTTTGTACATAATAAAAATACACAATCTCAGTATCGACAAGGACTTCTGGATGGTTTGTATACGCTGTATCGAATATCGTTATTCATGAAAATATAAGACGATTACAATATGATCAGTATACCACATAGCATTTAGTTTTATTTAGATTTGGTAAACATAGATGGCGCGGGACTGGTACAGCAAATCCTGTTACAATGATGAGTCTTCAAGTCCTGTGTCAGCCGTAACGGCACAATGAAAGAGGAAGCAAGGAATGAAGCGAGGAATAGGAGGAAGTATGGAAGTGAGTAAAGAAATAAGGAGCCAGAAATCAATAAAATACATTTAACGCCCGATAAATAGTAGCATAAAAGATTAGCCAAAACAGTTATCTAAAGATATCAATATATAAATGAGGCACGTACAGTAATGCCTATCATACACAAGCCTTTTAGATATATATTTGAAGATGTATTCCCTTAACTTAAGACACAAATGTTACCCATATCACAGGTGGTGCATGTTGACTCCGAATCATTGTTCACGGTCTACAAAACATTATCTACAAAATTATATCATCAATAACTTAATGCAGAACGTATGCTCTTGAAAACACTGATATTACGTTTAGCAATAATTTTCTTTGAACAAATAGTAAACGTTTTCCACTGTGGCTATTCTCATTTAAGTGAATACTATTGTTTAGATACATTGGTCTTATACAACAGAGATTTACACGCAGAGAACAGCATTCAGTTAGGCTTTTCATATGGAGGATATTTCCTTTTGCTCTATCAAGCAACTCGTGTAACACGGGTTATGAGATAATAAACGTAGCGTCGAGCTGTACAATATTAAAACTGGCAAAATAATGTAATGGTACGTTACATTCCGTATATAAAACCTCGGAAAGTGTAGCAATGCTATTTGAATAATAGGTAATATAATAGTAGCAATAGTAGTAAACGTTTTATTGGCAACCACATGGTTGGATAGTACATACAATATGACAACAGCTATACATAAGACTATGCGAGCTCTAGACTCACAAGACAAATGCATATTAAATTACCCTGCTTGGCTAGAATTACGAACTTCGGTTTCGGTTTTGTGTCATCTTATGATGACACCACATTACTGAAAAATAGAAATTAGCAGGACCTTATGACGACATATTATTGACACAGGGGAACAGCCAACAGCTGCCATCACAAGAAGATGAAAAGTGTGATGGCCTTTCCGCACTAAATAAAAAGATGCATTCTAAACAGGGTGACATACGGTAATTACCTAACGTTAGAACAATATTTGTAACACTTGAAAGTAAAAGAAAAAAATCCTGAATGTGATGAATATTGAGTAATAAATGACAGTGTATTATACAGTAATTTCAGACTGATGCTGAAATGTTTGACAAGGCTCTTGTAATGAGTTTCGAAAAGTGTTAAAAATAATTAATAATTCTAATAGATTGGTCTTGAACAATTACGAGTTGTAAATGTAAACATATCAATTTGAAATTGAGAAACTTTTAACGCATTGCACTTTCCACTGACAAAGTTTCCCAAATTATTCTGTACTCTTTTTCCATTTCTCCATTACAAATTGCCAATATTATAGATTATATTATGTCGATGCTGTACTAAAACTCCTACTGGTCCCCCTAGGATAGATATTTTCAATTTTTATTTCCGTCCTTAAATTACGTCCTGGAATAATTGACTTGCATAACCTGGGTAATTCCTTCATGTAAGACATCTCCTCAGAGCCGGCTACTATATGGTGTATGGGACCTATGCCAACCCCAAACAAGACATCTATCTCTGGTGTCCTGTGAATGCTATGAAATCACAGCTCGTGGTGTACCATTTTTAAGGAAGGGCATTGAATGTTACCATTATTCCTAGAATATAGGCAAAACGTATTTAAAACCCGGCGATTGTAGTTAGTACAAGCGGCTATCCAATAAATTCCTTATGAAGTGACACACCGTTTCTGGGCACCGTTTTTTAGTTTGATGTGGTGTACTTGCAGAGAGATTTACGATTGGTCCCCGAATCTGCGGTATACAGGCGCACTTCGCCAAATGAGGACCGGAAGGAAACGCTGACGTAATCCAGAACGTTCGGTCCGGAGCGTTCGTCCGGTTGAGAACTGGCCCACAACGACTGCAATATATTTACTTGCGTGTTGTTCCAAACCCATGGTCCATTTGGCTCAACCTCCATTCCAGCAGTCCAATAGTTAGTTGAGGCTTTGAAATCTGCAATTTCCAATTCCATTCATGCATCTAAACATGATTTTTGGCAAGTTATGAATTTTAGCTTTTAAAGATTTATAAATTAAACAACACAACAAAGTATATTACTGAACTATAAGAGAACGAGGGGAAAATCCATCTAAACAGCTAAATGATAAAACACGGTTACACTGCTATAATATTTTTCATTCTTAAGCTTGGGGTTGTTATTGAAGTGATATGAATACAAATTGAAGTAATCAACAGCGGAGATTAAAGGCAATATATACCAATCCCGTGCAATACTGGCTGAGCATAAGGGACTTGCGCCTAAATACAGTACTGTGTCAGCTGATAGACATGTACCCCTACATCGCCCCCAGAGTAATTACTGACGCTTCCGGAGATTTAACACATTATGCCCATTTTCCGTTTGGGAATGTCTATTACTTCATTTACAAAGTAGATAACTTTGGTTCCACCCTGCATCGTTTATCGCATCTCATTTTGCTGTAAATATTTCTTTTGTGTGATTCCATAGAACCACTAAAGATGGACAGTTTAATCCCCGAGAGTTGCTGAGAATGGGTCTTTTGGGATGTTAGTGAATCTGTTGGTGCACATTCACCAGCTTACTCTGAAATACAACTATGTTCTATTTCATATTGGTGTTCCATGACAACACTTCAACAAGTAGGAGAGCCCTGGACTATGGAACAGAATCGATAATAAATTTAAGCTTGCTGCAAACTTTATTGAATGATCCTTTGTGTGTACATGTTCTTTCTGCAACATATGTTCCCTGAAATCCTGTAAAATGTATGTACATCTACATTAATCATTTTGTAAATGCTTAATCTTCGTGTCGAACAATATCTTTTTGACTAATATTTTGCATTGCATTGTACATGTTGCATACGTAAAGATTCACTTACTTACTTACTTACTGACTGACTGACTGACTGACTGACTTACTTACTTGCTTACTTACTTACTTACTTACTTACTTACTTACTTACTTACTTACGTACTTACCGACTTACTGACTGACTGACTGACTGACTGACTGACTGACTGACTGACTGACTCACTGACTGACTGACTGACTGACTCACTCACTCACTCACTCACTCACTCACGTACTTACTTAATATACTTTATTTACTTCCTTCAACAGTACAAGGCGGAAACTTAGGTCGGGGCAGTTTTCCACAATATTGAAATAATACCATAGAGAATAGCTTGAAACCTTTCAATAGCCGTAAGGCTCTCCACGTTTTGTGAAATATAAATATTTGTAGAAAGGATTCTGCACCGAACCTCGTGTTATCGCCTCATAATTTCTGCATTTACTTTGTTTCGTTATTCCATTCAGCATTTCTTTCCTTCATTTCATCCAACACAGACACCCCCTTAAACCCAAGCCAATTTCCTAGTGCAACTTGAAAAGTTACAATTTATGTAGTGTAAATTTAAATGTAATTTACTCCAGCATACCCATTAAATAATTAATCCCATTGTTTTAGATGTGCTTCTCTACGGTGGCGTATTAGTGGCACGTGTGAAAAAAAGAAAAAAGGAGATAGAAAGTCCTACGTATGACTTACTATCTCCTACGTAGGAGTTAGTAAGTCCTACGTAGGACATTTTTTTTTCACACGTGGCACTAATACGCCGCCGTACGTCTCCATACCGGGAAATCGAGAAGTCGTTACAACCCGGCAGCAACTTAACATAATAAAACATCCTTGAAAATAGCTTCCATGCGTATACCTGCCAGGCTGAAAGTCCTCAGGGCAGTGGCTTCGGCAAACGAGTGGATCTCGGCAAGATATCCCCCTAGGCGTACACACTCCGCCCTAGCCTCCAGCCAAGACATCTTGGACGGGTTGGCATAGTAACACGCCCGAACCTCGGCCAGATAGGTAAAACCAGGGGGACAGATCACTGAAAACAGGAGATCGTGATAAAACATGTAACAAATAGCGTTGTTTACAGTGGCTGATACTTGCCACGTTGATACTCGACACGTTTATAATATTTAAAACGCGTTTCAATCGCGTTGCAAATGTTTTAAGCACGTTGCTAATGTTCAAAACACGTTTATAATATTTAAAGCGCGTTTCAAGTGTTTGAAACACGTTGCAAATGTTTCAAGCACGTTGCTAATATTCATACACGTTTATAGTATTTAAAGCGCGTTTCAAATGTTTCAAACGGTTTGCTAATATATAAAACGCGTTTTAAATGTTTCAAAGACGTTGCAAGTATTCAAAACACGTTGCTAACGCTTAAAAAGCGTTGCGAATATTCAAAACACGTTTCAAAGGTTTGAAACGCGTTGCTAATATATAAAACGCGTTTTAAATGTTTCAAACGCGTTGCTAATATTTAATACGTGTTTTAAATGTTAGCACCGCCTTGAATTCGCAACGCGTTGCTAATTCCAGAAAAAAAATAATACGAGGCAAGTATCAGCCACCGTAGTTGTTGGCTATTACATAAAATTCAGAATTAATTATTCATTTCCACAGACACATAAACCACCATTCTGGGATCTTTAGAGGAAGGGGCAGTTGATGGAGCTCCATTTTAAAAAGGTAATTATTTGTCACAAATGTCGGGGATGTAGCGGAAAAACACCGCGAAGTCAACCAGATTTGAGAGAACAAGATTTTACATTTTATTCAATTATGTTAATTAATAAATTAACATATTTGGTTTTGGATTATAATTTGTGGTATATACTTTATCATAAATATGGCTACGGATTCTTCCAGCATATCTTATCTCGTCTACTTCGAAGATAATTATATTAGCAGAGATATTACAGGGTCTATTTCTGGTATTAATCCACTTGCGTTGCGTCGTTAATCATAGCGTCAGTAGAGAAAGAGCAACCAGGCGACAAGAACAGCAGATCCAGAGGCCTTTGCGTGATGCTTGGACACGGTGCAACTGTTACATGAAATGGGTTGCATATGACTGGTTTCATTTGCATAACACCCCGATGAGCCCTTGCGGGGCGGAGACTCTTGCGGGCTGGTATGGGCTTAAAGCATTGGGTGCAGACTGCGGGGTGGATTACCCGCAGGTACTGCGGGGCGGGGGCGGGGTGGTATGGTGAATATGCGGAATCATTATACAGTGAAACCTGGTAATTAGGGACACCCAAGGGACTGAGGAAAGGTATCCTGCATTCTGATGTGCTCTTATTTCTCAGGTCCATTTCCACATACTGAATATGGCTACGGACTGAAGTAGCTGTCCTTAATTGTCCGGATGTCCCTATTTCTCAGGTGATCTTAAAGACAGGTTTCAGTGTAATAGTGTCCGTCAACGCTCAATGCCAATTCATAGTTCATGTCAATTCATAGTTAATAGATCACAGGATGTGAAATAAACGTCAATTCATACACTGCTGGCCCTACAGAATTATAACAAATGTCAATTCATACATTGCTGGCTTACAGGCTCTATAACCAATGTCAATTCATATATTGCTGGCTTACGGGCTGTATAACAAATGTTAATTGACGTATTGCTGGCTTACAGAACGTGCATTCTTATTAGTGTCATAATTTATGAACAGGCAATTTCTTTTTTTGTTTTCAGTTCCGAACAAATTTGTGACAATAGTGTAAGTCCTTGAAAACGCACTACGCGGAAAAAAACCTATGTCACTCAATGACTGATCAGAAGCTTTGAAGTCCATTACCATCCCAGGGTCTTTATTTGGTTGAGAATTGGAAACGCACCATGGAAGTGGAAGACCAGATTAGGTCGTGATCTAAAACAGTGTTTACTTTCACTTCACATGGACTATAAACACTGTGTAACTGTACAGGCCCATGATGCCAACGGGATTGCCGCAGCTAAGCAACACAGGCAAGAATGGAATTGGATGGAATTGGTAGTATTGGTGTGAGCTGGTGCTGGCGGTGACGAGAGCGATGTTTGCAAGTTCCAAAGTTCCAATTGCTGAAATGTCGAACATCAAAGCAGCGGATTTTTTTTTTATCAATTTCAAAGATGTGGGCACCATGGACTGGCCTGAATTGTCTATCAGCCATCGGGCTACTGGAGATAAGCGCCGATGATAACAAATAACAATTGAAGCGGCGCTATATTAAGTGAATAATTTGTATTTGTAGGAAAGGTAAAGCAGCGCCCCCATGTCCCGAACAGCAGCCACTCTCCCCTGTCTATTCTGCACCAGGACGTTCCAAGCATGGACTTTCAGCCATCTGGCATATCAGCCATCTCCGCACCCAGAGAGACAGATTCCCCCAGCGCCAGGCTAAAGAGATAATCCTCGTCGTTTCGATGGATGCACAGTACGCACGGCTGTGTTATAAACCGACGTGCATTAGCATAATAAGTTACTGAAGCAATGCATTGTTTTGTTAGGGTTATGACCCAGTCTTAAGGCGCAGTTTGCGTCCACGGTTAGTCTTTAGAACTTTGGCGTGCACAGCAGGTCACTGGTAAAATTCAAAGAACTATGCCTAAAGATTATTTTATTTTATGTTTAACCAGTCTCTGGTGACGAAGATTGAACTTCAACACGTCAAACTCCAACTAATCCTTACCGATATTTTCCAGAACTCCACGGGTCCATCCATCAGCAGCTGTGTCACCGGTCGGATTACTCAGCAGTTCACAATCGCCGCCGGATTCCAGATTATTGTAACTGAACCCTGAGCATCCGTTATTGGTTGTGCATGCGAGAGCACACGCAGATAAGCTCCTGGTTTGAGCGGCACCGAGAACTGTACCGGTAGAACGAACTCCAGAAAGCGTGCTAAAAACCTTCATTCCGACGGCTCTGCATCCGATTCCATGCATCACCAGGATAACCAAACTGCAAGAAATTCCCAAGGGAAACATTTTGATACAAATCAAGTTAAAACCAAATCCCAACTTCTGAAAGGACTTTTTAAATAATGATTTAGTACTAGGTTGACCAGTATATGCATCGGGAGATATTCTCCTGTACCGGCATTCAGCGAACTTCTCGTTTGTGAAAACTGTATCGTGGGCGAACGCGTCTTTTGCTGAGTGTGCACATAGTGGGGAGTGGTGGCGGTGGTGGGAAGGGGGGGGGGGGCATCTGGCTTTGGCTGGGTTAAATATTGGTATGTGGTAAATGCTTTTAATACTGCGGCTCATTCAGGGCGTGCAGTTATTCACATCTATTTCAATCTCGATATTCTATCTCGAGCTATGACATCATTTTCACGGAGGCCACACCTACTTTTACCTTGCTCTAATACCATTGGTTAAAACTAGGTCACGGTGGTATCATTGCGCAAATATAGCGTCAATTTATCGAATGGAATACACGCTGACCCGTAATGAAAAAGCATATTGGAAATGATTCAGGTATTTATTTAATAACACTTTAAACTAAATCCTATGGTCTGTTTGAACTACAAGGACGAAGTATGCATCCTGTATGTCACCAGAAACATATCATATGGCAAAAATAATTGCCTGTTTATTCAAATTAAATGCGTTATGTGTGGAGCATACATACGTTCGTACCATATTTTTAGCGTTTCCAAAACCCCGTTGGCAGTTTCGCAATATAGAATGTATCCCCTAGCAGAGTTAGGATAGAATTTCAAGCACAGCATCAATAACTAAAGACGATATGGCACAACACATTTGATTCATTGATGTCATATCCTGACCGAATGCCCCAATGTACCATACATAAATTAGCTTTCTGACGGAGAATGGGCGAAATCATATTCTGCGAAGTACTGTGTTCGCCTTGAATTGGACGGGGGAAAACATATTCTTAAGGGTTATTGAACGAGTTTATGAATTACTTGTGGTTTGGACGAATCACTGTCGCAGAAGAAACAAGTTTGGAGTCTCGTCGCCACAGTGATGATTCCATACCATATTAATTATTGAACGAGTTCGATAACCCTACTTTGTCTGATATGCATAGGCACAGACTGTATCCGGCGTAGCTTTGTCCATATCTGACGATGAACTTTAAGGTCCGCTCGTACATATGTAGACAGATGAAAACTGTATCATGTATATATCCAATTTCCATAGCCAACTGATCAACGGGAATGCGACGGGCTATATTAAGTGAATGTCCATTTTGCTTGTTTGTGAGTCCCGAAGCTGTGAAATAAATTCAGACAAGAAAGACCGCTGGTACAACGGAAAACCATACCCGCTACCAAACTACCTTATGTGACATTCACATTACTATGAAGTACTACTGACAACTATATGCACATGTATACTGTACAGATGTCCAGCCATTCAAGACATGGGTAAACCTAGGCTTTGACCATTCAAGGTCCTTCAAGGTCAAATGTGACGCTGCCATCGGGCTCCCCACATTTGGTTTGCTATTAATGTTGATAAGATAAGATAAGATAAAAGATAAGATAAGATAAGATAAAATTTTATTTAACGTCGGTATCACAAAAAACAGTAACACTAGCACAAAAGTGCTATTTACCGACTCGACATAAAGATTGATGAAGTGAAGCGAGAGATACGATCTATTTACAAATGAGGAGTTGAAGATGTTTAGCGACATAATGAGCATAAAAATTTTCAAACATTTTGACTAGATCTTTCCATTCGACAATTCATAAGATCTTTAGCTCACATAAAATACACGAATTGCAGGTGCACGGTTGTTCACATAATAAAATATGTCTTTTAAATTCCTTCAATG
>JAAUYG010012812.1_pt1 | contig 13855 bp, 11 predicted proteins | sample 7278091 | NCBI WGS metagenome assembly JAAUYG01 (sample SAMN14350201, study PRJNA611818) | marine sediment metagenome | isolation source: surface marine sediment (0.6m) | place: French Polynesia: Moorea | collected 2018-08
ACAACTCACACCCTCACCACAGTCTGACAACACACCCAAACGCACAAACAACAGCACAACTCCACCAACAACACAACAGACACCAACCAACACAGTACAGAACACACAAAAATCACCTCACACACCACAAAACACAACACCACCATCTCAAAAAACACCCACACCACAACCACAGAGGCAGAAACCACAACGTAGGCGGCTCATACCACATCACCACAAAATCCCATCACACCACCTATCACAAAACAGACATCACCCACATCACCACAAATACCACCCAGACACTCATCACCACCACAAACACCACCCAGACGCACATCACCACCGACATCCCAACCACCACAAAAAGCCTAAATTCCATGAAGTAAAGAAGTCCTGCTGTAGTATTTTGATATTTGATATTAGTACATGACCTCGTATTACTGTAGAATCTATGGTAAAGATAATCCGTAGACAATGTAGGAATATGTATTGGTAAATGACATAGTACAATTTTGCACATCGAGGATGGTTGAGTAGGTGAAATGGGGGTGGTATATACAATGACATAGTAAACATGCAGGGTCATAAAATTTCCTATTTAGCTGCTCTGCAGCACATACAAAAAACATGCATTGCATTTACAACCTCCTCCTTGCCACTTTCGCAAGGAGACTTTAAAATCACTCAGACTATTTACCTATTTAAAAAGTGGATCCAACGAGTCCCACAACCTTGCTCCCTCATACCCAAAAGAGTAAATACCATGATTAAACCTGAAACATTTTGGCTGAACTAACATCTTATCATTTCTGGTTGAATAAGCCTGATTGGACTTCGTAAAAATGTCAGACGTACATGTATACTTTAAGTACACCATTCCAGTATTCAAAATGAACAACACTAGAACTCCATCACACTAGATATGCCTAGGAAGATATCACTAGAGGTTATTACAACTTGTAATTATGGTCTAAATTTTCATGTTCCGTTTCAGCAGCAGCAGCAGCTATCATCGCTATCATTATCAATATTATCTTCTGCTTCTACTTTAATGGTGGGAGACACGAATCTATTCATCGAAAAATACTTTTTGTAACACCTCAGCTCAATTGCATGCAACCCTACTTTAGTGTAACAACGTTTTATTATTAGTATTTTCTGTTTTAGTGAGGAGCACCGATCAAGGCAAGGGTATGCTGTGAAAGTCTAAGCCAAGACGGCAATCGGAAACGATTCGAGACCCGAAACACGATCTCATGTTATGGAGTCTTAATGCGTTGGGCTAAAGTAACCCAGGTGTATATGTGGCAATATACCTGCCAATAATCTATTGGTCGCTACTCTAACAAAGCATTTACGCAGCAGATGGACACTTCACTGTGATAGGCTGACTTGAATCTCCCCCAAGAAGTATCGACTTGGAACAGCGAGGCGGCAACTGAGACAGTTGGACGGACGGACGAAGAGAAAATCCCTCTTTGTTCCCTGTTCCGACAGTAACTCGCTTTATCCGTTTCCCTCTTGCCATCACAGTGGGCTAAGTGTCGGATCGCTCCACTCTCTCGGACATCGGCTTTCATTGCGGCGGCTTCCCTTTCATCCCGCTACTTCACCGCGCCAAGGATGGCTTCCCGCGGACACGGCGCACATGCCTTACTTCTCGCCGAAAGTGCAACGGCACCGGATGCAAATTTTCTGTGCAGCATTTGTCCTGCTGTCTGCATGGCAGGGCGCGGCTGTGGGAGCCGGTTATTGGCGGCAGGTGCCCGCCCAGCCTGAGCTGGAGAGAGCCAGAGAAGGGCAGTCCCCGCATTCTGACTCCCCCAGCCTGCCAGCGGGCGGAGGTAAAGCCGTCGGTGTTGCCGGAGCCTCTCTGCTGGGATCAGAGCTCCGGGCGGGCTCTGTTGAAGAGAGAATCGCCGTTCATTAGTCTCTGCCAAGTCAGGTTTCTCTGGAGTTACTTTGATGGATTCGCTTTTTTATTTCTTTCCTTTAACAAGCTGCATATATCGCTTTTTTCTACTTTTTTCTTTTCCTCAAAATGCCAGCAGCAGCTTAAGCACTCAAAGCTCGAGGTAAAAGACCACCGGCTGGAAGAAGGTTTTTACTCAAAGTTGCACGTTCCGGCCTGCCGGGAGCTTCTTTCTGCCTCCTGCCGCCTCTCAGCAGGATAATCCTCTTCCGATAGCGTGAAACGATCTGATGCCAAGCCACACTCCAGTCAAATAAGGAATACATCTTGGGAGTTGCCTTCATGGCCACAGACCAGTACTCCCCGTGGCGGATCGAGGTTGTCTGGGGATTGTGTTAATGGGGGAACACGACCCAGCTCGCCCAGCAAGTCTCCAGGCATGGCTTTCTCTGGTCGCCAGGACAACATCTCCGTGTCCATGGCACCGTCCTATCCGGGACAAAATGACGTCAACACGTCCGATGGGCTGTTTCCGGAAGTGCTGCAGCCCCAGAAGCGGGACGAGGATCCCTGCCTGGGCACCTTATCCTACCAGTACGTGGATTACACCCAGATCACAGAGCTCCGCCTCGTCTTCGTCGTCTGCTACGTGCTCACCATACTGTTGTCGTTGCTAGGCAACCTGCTGGTGATCCTCACGGTGACGAGGAATCACCACATGAGGACGGTGACTAACGTGTACATCCTCAATCTGGCCGTGGCGGATTTCTTCGTGGCGCTCCTCGTCATGCCGTTCAAGCTCATAGAGTACGTGGCCCCATGCTCGCTGAAGGTGCTGAGCCAGAACGCCATGTGTCCAGTGCTCTACTACTTGCTGCCAGTGTTCGTCTTCACCAGCGTCTTCACGCTTGTCGCCATCTCCATAGAAAGGTGAGGTCACGGGAAAGGACTATAGTAGTTTTACATTTCGTATGCAATAGGCAACAATTTTTCAAACGCAGAATAAAGTTCCAAACTGTTAAACGAGGCAGGCCCTTTAACACCCCATTCCCACCCAAGTTTGCAAGATCTCTGCAGACCATACACCCAGATACACAATACAAGGAGCCCCTGCAATCACTGAAGTGTAAGTATAGTGAAGCCACATACATCTATCAACGCAGCCGACTCTATATTCACACTTCTTGTCGGCTCAACCTAAGAGATCACTCTTGGCCTCGGGGAAGACTCGAATCCAAGATACTGCGGTTAAGAAGACGCAAATTCAAATAAGAAAGTAAAGATGACGATATTTGCTTCCACAATACACGCTCTACAGCATTACAATAGGCGAGATAGTAGTCAATGAAATAAGTAATCTTGGATTATTCGCCCTCAGTTGTATTATTTTAACACAAGCCCACTTAACGTTACATTTGTAATCTCATTTGCATCTAGTTACTTTTTCGCGTAGTTTACGATTGTTTAGCCAAGCCGCGGTGTCCATTCTTAAGATGGGGTGAAATCTCGACGAACGCATTGAAGTCCGACATTCAACATTTCGTGCTTTATAATTCTAAAACAGTTGACATTCTCTGCCTTGACGGTTCATATGTAAGGTTAAGGTCGCCCCCCCCCCCCGCCACTTGCGCCACCATGCGCAAATTAAACCAATGTTGTCCGCTTTCTTCCCTTTCGTCTTTCTTTTTTTTTCTTCTTCTTCTTCTTTTTCTTCTTCCTATTCTTCTGTTCTTCGTCTTCATCTAGTTCTTCTGCGTTCTTATTTTTTTGCTTCTTTTTTTCCTTGATCTTGTTCGTTTTCTTCTAGTCAACTCTTTTTTTCTTCTCGAATTCGGTGCTACTGTTGACACCATATGGTGACATGTAACCGCTTTATACCCTCCGTGAAGCAGTGCGGTAATGCAGACAATGGCCTAACTAATAACACAGTACACAGCAGTAATGATGGAGAATGGCGTCTGCTTGATACCGTGATATACTGCAGGTTGCTCATGTAAATACCCAGCTATCCAGTTTGCCTTTAAACAGGTTTCCGATTTTGTCCTGTAATCCCATCGCTTTGCTGTGGTGTGATTATAAATCGCCGCCGCGGTTCGATTGTTGTAAACCACAATCATGTGTTGTTGACAAGCGGAGAAGTTCGGTCCCTGTTGGAGTAATTCTGTTGGTGCCTTTTAAATGTAGCGGTGACAGACGCGTCCACACATACCCTCACATTTCAGTTTAACTAGCCAGTGATCACCTTGTGGACCAGGGATTTGCAACATCATGATCAATACTGAGATGACGATGACGAAAGCAAACATATGCGAAAGCCAAATACCAAGCATACTAGTTCATCCTCGTCTAAAACCGAAACGTTCGGCATGAGTTCCTAACCAACAATTTTCTAGCTCGAAGTTTTTGGATCCCATGCGAAAGAGACTTCTGAACATATCGATCTGACAACCGAGGGGCTAGTTTGTTTGACCTTCAGAACGCCTTGCAACTTAAAGCTGGGAGTACATGTGTACGCAGCACATCGGAGGGGGCTCCCGGGTGACATGTACATGCATATGGGTTGAAATGGTGGCCAGGAATAATATGCATATGTGCTAGTATCCTACTCTGTAATTGCAGTTGAATTTCGTAGAGTCGATGTACACAATCCTGAAGCTGCTGCTGCTAATAATAATCAGTTGCGGGTTTGCTACGAAGGAAGGGACAAGCAATTAAATCCCTGACAACACAAAAGGTCGAGGGAAGCAAATCAGGGATTTACATATTAATGGAACTTATCAGCGAAAGGTGCTTACTTACAAAGTCATTGAAGTAAACTGCCACTGTAGACTTGCAAATGCTGTGGCAATACACCGTCACATATGACCTTGAGTGAACCTCAAGGTCACAGTCCAGGTCAGATTTCGAAGCCTTATATCTCGTAATGAAGCCGAGTTAGGCCAAATGTTGCATGTACTATTACACACTAATAGGAAATTATATACGGGGTGTCTAAGAACACCATCAGATCTGACCTTTGGTGACCTTGAAAGGTAACAGTCAATGCCATTTGCCTATTACATGGTACAAGATCTGTACGTTATATTTATATATTTACTGATGCAGTATTAATCTGGATATAACATAAGATAATCTGTTGGCGGGGTTTCCCGCTGTCTCAGCGGCCTTACTTGTCGGCAATGCATTTCAATTCTGTCTGGTCCGGCTTTTTTTTCACCCCACATACTGCGGTTTCAATAACGTCCTTCCATTTTTTTACAAGCATATTGCGGTTTCTAGAACATTCTTCCAATTTTCATACAGCGGTTTCCATAACATTTTCCAATGTCCATATTGCAGTTTTCATATTACCGTCCGTGCAAGATCCATACTGAATAAAATACAATACAATGTTTTGTTTTATAGTAGAATAAACTAATGGGGAAAGTAAAATATATTCGTCTGGCGACACTATGGTGGTAAAGGGGGTGTCCGGTGTGTGTGGTGGGAGGTGTTCATTGTATCTTATACATCCATAGGATACCCAACACTTGAATGTACAAGTGAAATTTGTAGCGTTCGTCGCTATTATGCCAAACAAGACATTACAATTATGCTTTCACCGGATCGCATGTGCCGCGGTCATAGGCCAAACGGGAAGGCGCTACCACACCCGCATAATGCAAAAGACATCAGGGGCAAGTGTCTGGAGCCAGCAGCAGTATGTTGTACCACACCCCCTTGAAGCTGACAGTGATTGATTGGCTGCTGTATGAACAAGCCGGCTGGGGGCACGATAGGTGAGGAAATGATCCCATCAGCCAGTCTCCGGTCACTGACACAACGGAAGTAACGGGATTTCGCCGGTTGGAAACAAGGTTTCTTCTTTTTTTGTTTGTGTATGCATTCCTTCCTCTTTTTTTCTCTGCCTCTTGATGAGAACATAACGGACCACATGTCGATGATTAGTTCGTCCGTCCGATTCCCCCGGAAGTGACGGGACCACTGATGTCGCCAGGTTCCCGTGCCAATCTCTGCCAGACCTCGCTGTCTGGACTGAGTAATTGTTTCTCGCGGCCGGGCAGGAAATTGTCGAACTGACCAACAGGAGCCGTTCCCTCGGTTTAGCACCCACTCGGCTCCAACTGTACGACTGTGAAATCCGCTTGTACTGGACGGCTACAGCGATTGATGTAGATTAATGTCAAAGTCTTAATTGCGCATTAAAAATGGAAACTTTGCACAGTTGCCGGAGTGTGCAAAGAATGGCTGTCGCGTCAGGTGTATTCTGAGCACGAAAGCGTCCCCTGGCGGCTTATCCATGGCAGTCAATAGAAGCGCCGTCTGGAGGCACAGAGAGAAGGAAAGCCGGCCGCCGAATGGGATTGGGTTAGCCAGTGTCTCATTGCAGCCATAGTGGGATAGAAACGATATCCTTTCAATCCATATTATAAACCGAATCCATATAAAGTGCGGGGGAGGGGGTGGGGCGGGGGGTAGGGGAGCATAACAACGCATAACTCTAGGCATAGGAATGATGCAGCTACTAAATACATAACGGCGCCAAAAGACTTAAAAATGCGCTGTGACTAGGACAGTCCTTTCAACATCTTGTTTGGGTCCGGATTGCTGAGTGCTTTCTGCGTTTCTTTGTGGAATCCACAATCAACATGACTGAGGCCATGGAAGACATTCAGCGACTGTTGACACTCTCCCAGCCGAGCCGAGAAGGAAGAGACATGTACACACAGCCGGCCAATTCAGCCGGACTTCATTTAGGCAGGTTCCTCTCAGCCCTGTATTTGGAAGAAAGAATCGTTTCTCAGAGTTGTCCTCAAAACACCGCTTTTTCTATAAATCATGGGGGAAGGGAGTGAGAATAAGACTATCACTTGAAGTCGGCTTTCAACTTCTTTATGTCATATCGACTGCAAGTTGTATTCTGCAAGTTGTATGTAGGTGTGCTGAGTTCATTTGGCCCCATGGCAGCTACCTCTCAACACGCATGCTCTTACTTCACAGTTTGCTTCCGGTTTCCTTTACATCTGACTTTGGCACACATGTATTACCGCATATTTACCTCATAGTTCATTGATATCAAATATGAAGCGATTTCCATGGGGCTAGGAGAAAGACGAAAACGCCGCATGGCCGGAAAAAATCCTTAGATGAACTTCTTAATGGATTTCGGTATTCAAGCAGGAATATCAACACTTTGGGTCTCTTTGATATCCATGATGTTTATACGTTTACGTTATTACATGGGTAGATCCGTATCGTTTTCTGTACCTGTTGTGTCCTTCCCAAGGTTCACATCATCCCGACAGCTCACACCCGAGGGATGATGAGAACAGAAGGAAGGATGCAGGGAAAGCTACGAAACTGCCCATGTAGACTGTGTAACGAGGTCCTTGCATGTTAAAGAAATTCACTGATTGAGCAAAACTGTAATTTTTGTCATTTTATCAAATGTCATTTTGTCATTTTATCAAACTGTTGTTTTTTCATTTTATCAAGTGTCATTTTGTCATTTTATCAAACTGTAATTTTATCAAATTATCAAAACTCATTTTGTCTTTTATCAAAACTGTCATTTTGTCATTTTATCAAAACTGTTATTTGTCATTTTATCAAATCTGTCATTTTGTAATTTTATCAAAACAGTTATTTTGTCATTTTATCAAAACTGTTCTTTTGTCATTTTACTGTTTTTTCCAAAGTGAACGAATGGGCGTGTATGCATTAGAGTAAAGTTTGCAAGCACCATACAGTCTGGGGTCCTCATAAAAGAGCATAAAATGCTCTATTGCAAACCTGGACTTGTATGAACAAAATGTCTAGACAATACCAAAACATGGAACTATGGGACAGACTGGTGAAAAATAGAAAAGCATCCAAAGAAATTCTTTCAAATAGCAACCCTTATTCATATACTAAGCACTGGGCCAGACTCCTGCTCCACCCAACTCTGGACCTTCAATTGACAAAGACTATTAGCGTGATCAATTTCTATATATAGTCTTTGGCTTTTCTCACAGGAACCACCAGCCAACCTCTATTCAAATACTACTACAAACTTTGGATGGCTAGTTCAAAAGAGTGGACTCTCGTTGTGGAAATCTATACACTGGGCGCCAAGGTAGAATTAGCTTTTTTTGTAACTGGCCCACCCAGTAAAAATGTATTTAACAAATAAATAAATTAGGCCATATCCCAAATCAATGACAATTTTGCCGTACCAGGGAATTTATTTAAGTTATGTGTAGGATAAAGCTATAAATATTAACTACTATCTACCTGTTTAACGTGATAGAAGTCGAGTGTATGTGATAATATAACAGGGGATATCATTCACAATACACTCACTGAATGTGGCGACAGTCCTTTAGGACAGTTAGCCAACCTTTTGCAATGTAGCGGTAATTGCCTCTTTGGTTTAAACATTTCCCTTTGCAGCAACTGCTACGCTGTTCTTATGCGTCTATTTCCCAACTGGATGCCTGTAACACCTAGTTTCCTTTACTGGATGTGCTTAAACGCATATCTGCATACAATACACACGTGAGTTTGCCTTATGTCTTCTCAACAAATAGAGTTTGTCAAACAGAGTAATCAATATGGCAATAAACCATATAGGTATATCCATTCTTGTCGTGCAGGTGCACGTACTAGGAAAAAAAACCGCCTGGTTCAAGAGTATTTGCCCGTTTCCTCGGCTACATCACATATCCGTCGAACGGAAGATACATCTCTAATAGCTAGCATGTGCTATTTAAGACTACATTAGCCTAACTTTTTAGGAGACAATGACTAAAGTTGACTTAAAGTACCGCATTCGAACACACAATGGTGCACTTGCGATACACGACCTTGAGTTTATTTACGTTGGAGCGCATCCACCTGTCCATAATAGGTACAAATTGAGCGCTATGGGCATGCAGCTATCGCCTTAATTGGGATCATTTGGGGATATTTTCTCCACCATTTGTTCCAGTTACAACCATTCCAATTCTTTTTTGATCAGCATACAAGAATGATGTGAATTAGACCCCAGAGAAATTAGACCAGAGAACAGCCTATAGTCTGCTCTGGATGTGTTTAAACCTGGGGCAAGTTTCTAAAAAAATATTAAGTCCCCTAGTGATCTTAAGCATGGAAGAAAGACTGGGTGCCAAGGTTATTAGTGAACGTAAGTCTTGCCTTAAGATGTTTTTTTTTCAGAAACTACACCCTGGAACTTGGGTGGGGGCTAGACCTGAACAACCGCACAATCCAGCGGCCAGTGCCTAGAAAAATCCAAAAGTCCAATATTGATATTAAGCATTAAAACAACACAACGGTTGCCAATGTGATAAGTGAACTTCAGTTCGTTTCTTGGTTTAAGATTTTTTTCATAACTGACCCAATACGACTGTGATAGGATATACAATGGTAAACTCTACTCAGATCAATCAATACCACGCTAGCACAGTAACATAGCGTAAGTAAACTGAGTGTGTTAACGTCTCAGCAATATATCTCACCAGCTGTGGGTTTACAGTTTAAGAATGCGAGTGTTGATGCGAATGCAAGTGTTACTGAAGAACACAGAAAAGTGGGATACCATTATATTACTTTTTTTTCTCATAAATCAATAGTTGTGGAAACGTAGAGACATTGCATGGTTTTTCACACTGATGTTTCTTCGTGTACAGCCCGGATGGCTCAATCTGTAATTCAGCCGAGCATGGAAACAATGGCTTTATCTAGTATTTTAAGACATGTTTACATACGATATTCTACGTAATATATCATCTATGACATTCATATATGTACTCATTAGATCTGTATCATCGGTTTTTCGGCAAATAGCACATAAGTAGTGAATAAGTGGAAATGTTTTTAAGATTTATTTTTTTTATCTTATTTTTTTGCTGCTATATTTACAAGTACATACGGCAATATTTCACCCGATAACATAAAAAAAAGTTTTCGCACAAAAATTGTATGTGATTATTATAACCGGTGAATATTTCTTGGCTTCCTATTCTCAAATATCGCCCACACATTCTGACTGGCTTTCATGGAAACCCACCGTAACAAGCCCAGTGGCCGGTGGCGCCATGTTATCGTTACATGGGGCAGATCTGCATTGTGTATCAGTAATTAAACCCCAGGACACAATAGACGGCAGTACTGACGGCACATCAGTAATTCGTCATCCTCTATCCAAGTCATCCAATTACATGAATTAGTCGTAGATGGCATAGAACTCTCAGATATTTTTCCCCCAATGGCCTGTTCAATTTGGCGGAAATTTCCCAATTCTTTTTTTGTTTTTATGCCGACGGTTGGCATCCCCCCAAAAAAAAATCAGAGAGGCAAACCGCATATGAGGCCGCGACTTTTGACCTTTGATACATCACCCACGGAGAGTGCTGATGGCCTTTGAAGACAACAAAGCATAGTTTTTAACCTCGGGATCATAGGGAAACCCAACTCAACTGAGGTTAACAGAAATAAATACCTAATCACAAAAACGTCGCGTGTTTATAGTGTGATTCCATGGGGTCCTACACAGCGTGTATATGCCACAGGCAGGGTGGAACCTCGCTTTACGACCGCCTCATAATCTGATAATCATGTATAGTTGTAGGAGAGGAGGTTGTGCTCCTGCAACATGAACGCTATCCAGGACGAGAATCAAGTCAGTTTTGACTGGCCACTTAGTAAATCTGTTAGAGAACGTTACCAAATAGCCAGCCCTCCGTGGGAAGAATGTTTTAATCTCAACCTAGTATGTGAAATAATCTACTCTACAATGAAAATGTATAACGATGGACAATAACCATCATGTGTGTCAAATGGGTTCTCTCAATAAATTACTACTACTACTACTACTACTACTACTACTACTACTACTACTACTACTACTACTACTACTACTACTACTACACAACATTTAAAAACAATGTTTTGTTTGGAGGCTACCCGATAAGTTATATAGGACTTAGCGGCAGCGAATACTGGTATTAGTCTCGTATATTTTGCCAATTTTAAGGTGGCACTTTAAGACGCAAAAGGAACTTAAAGTGTACACGATCGGTGAAATAGATGGTTACATGCATTTTAGATATACAATTTTGACGCAGAATGGTTCGTTCACAAAGTTTGTAGCTGCTACATGCGGCCAATTAAGGACTCAGAAAAGACCAGTCAGGTGTTGGGCGGAAATGGCCATACCGTGCTCTACAGTTGTAATTACTATGGATGTCGCGCGATTACCCTAGAAATGTCAACTGTCGTTGTCTCGGGATATCACCTTGGCATAGGTTATTGGGTCACGTCTCCTGGATGGGGACAGCAATTTATCAGTCATCGCTTAGTTAATTAATTGTATCTCGTTTTCCAAAGACAGCCCTAAAATAGAGCTCTTCTACATATTCAGAATAACCGAAAAAAAAACCAACCAACAAACAAAAAAACAACAAATAAAGATGAAAGAAATACCAAGAAGCATACACGTAAACAGGTTTCGCGTAAAGAAGGACGTGAAAAGTTCGACATGTGATCGATCAAAATAAAGTGGTGGTGGAGAGTGGTACGAGCAGACAATATCAGCCGATGAAAATGATTCTCGTGAGTGGTGGTAAAGGTAAACCATGTGTCAAACATTTGAACGTTTACACAACATCCTTTCCCAAAGCTACGCCGAGCTGTCCGGAAACAAAAATTGACTTCTGTGGAACGGTGTCAGGTTGCATTTACGGATGGCATATTTTTCACAGACCTGATGCCATGTCTCTTTTTTTTTGTCTGCGTTCTCCCCCCAAATCCAAGCGCAAACATAGCTGTTAGACGATTCTGAAGTGGTTCTGATGAGCTAATCAATATGAGTTGTGATTGGTTGATAAGGGGGCGTTCCGTTAGTAGCGGGGCAATCCGTCAGGGGGCGCAGTGATGAATTACCCACTGTCTCCCTGTCTGGCATGCCATCGATGAAAGTTACAAAACTGGAACTGTCGATTTGTAACCAAGTTATCGTTGGGGGCACTAGACGAGGGAAACATTGCACAGAGGCATTGGTTGATTACCCGAACATTATGGACAGGAAGTATATTTTTTCTCACGCGACGAAATCTATGGACACCAATGGCTTTTTAATTGCTGGGATTTTGTCTGGCGGTGCATCAAAGTTGCACAACAAAGTGAGCGATCGTGAATGACAGAATGGATCACACCACACGCAACAACATGCAATGACACGTTCGATAAACAGTAGAAGAGTCAATCAAGGGTATCAATCTTTGAAACCTGTTTCGTAAAAATGGTATCATTTACCGTAATTGTTCACTTTGTAATGTTCTTGTCGTGACACCACGCCTTTCAAAAGGCTCCCATAGATGAACAGGCAATAGGGACAATGATATCATTCTTAGGTACATGGAAAGTTACACACAGAGTAACAAACCACGGAAGGTCGTTCTAGCAATCCTCTTGTATCTTTGATAGTATTTATTTTTCTCTATTCCATATGTCTCATGTATACGGTTCTTATACATGTGTATGTGCGTTGTATCCTTATAAATAGTGCATTGTGCTAAAGTTTTTTGTTGACATTTACAACCGACGTTAAATAAATTTTATCTTATCTTATCTTATCTTAAACCACCAAGACCTGCTGTAATGCATCGGAAATAGTAAAAGTTTGAGTTTGGAATACAACAACAAGTGAGCAGAAAATATTTGGGAACAAAACTAACTGTCCCCAAGACGTAGTTATAGTACCGACACATGGTAATCCTAAAGCTTCTTCTCTAACTTTATATTCTGTGCACGCGAAGACAAATATGACTTCCGTTGTTGGCTCCGCTGTAGTGGAGCGAATTTGCTTTCCATTTGCATGCCATTTCCCTAATCGATATCGGCGGTCTAGATCCCGTCTCTCTGCCTTTGGGATTTCTTCTTACCTCCTTTGTCGTAACAACACATAAAAATTATGGCCGATCTGGCGATTACCAGATGTTCGATAATGTCAGTGCGAGCCCCGTTTTATCTTCCTAATGCCTCGAAAGCCAAGGACCTTGACAGGAATGGCGAGAAGCTGTTCCCGGAGCATTCCACCCTCCCTCCTTTCCTGTCCCCTCGATATATCGCCTCTACTGGTCAAGCACCTGCCGATCATTCCCAGGACATTATCCCTGACATAAAGGAAGGAGCAGAAATGCTATCGTACGATGAGGATCTGGGTTATTAGTTCCCCTGCCTGGCCACGGAGAAGGACGAAGCCGGATCCCTGTGTTTGGCTGGGGAGAGGAATAATAAGGTAGGGCGAGCTGAAGGCACTGGGGAGGACAAGTGAGGATGAAGAGGATGGGGACTGTCGCAGTTCCCTGCCAGAAACAGCTGCAAATGACAGCTTGGCTTTGCGGGGACAGCCGCCTGGATGTACACGGATTATCTGGATGGGAGCGTTCCGACAACCACAAACAAACAGCCAGCCCTGGCCTACTTCTTACTTAGCCTCTGTAACTGGAATCAGTAACAGGATAATATTTATCCGATTTCAGAGTTTTAATTCGAGACACACATTATGAAACAATGCTTTAAGACTTCTACAGATTCAGTATAAGTTTCCTCTCTGTGTTTATATTTTTTACAAGCAGTAGTTTCTGCAGTGGCAAAGAGGTCACGTGACTGCACACATAGTGTCAGTAGTATATGAGTAGCTAAATAGCAGCAGCAAAAGCCGCACTACTACTACTACTACTACTATTATTACTACTAATACTACTACTATTACTACTACTACTACTACTACTACTACTACTACTACTCCTACTAGTAGTAGTAGTAGTCGTAGTAGTAGTAGTAGTAGTAGTAGTAGTAGTAGTAGTAGTAATAGTAGTAGTAGTAGTAGTAGTAGTAGTAGTAGGAGTAGTAGTAGTAGTAGTAGTAGTAGTAGTAGTAGTAGTAGTGGAAGTAGTAGTAGTAGTAGCAGTA
>JAAUYG010085777.1_pt1 | contig 13855 bp, 10 predicted proteins | sample 7278091 | NCBI WGS metagenome assembly JAAUYG01 (sample SAMN14350201, study PRJNA611818) | marine sediment metagenome | isolation source: surface marine sediment (0.6m) | place: French Polynesia: Moorea | collected 2018-08
GAGAGAGAGAGAGAGAGAGAGAGAGAGAGAGAGAGAGAGAGAGAGAGAGAGAGAGAGAGAGAGAGAGAGAGAGAGAGAGAGAAATATAAACTGAAATATAAACTAAAGATATTATATCAAAATTAGAACTAAATATTTAAATAATTATTAATATAAATAAACAACTACACAAATAAACAACAAGAGGTCCAGGGGGTGGACGTCTGCTTACAATGTCAAAATACAAAAATTGAAGACGCACTGAATGACCTCGGATTGACCTTAAACCTGTACACTTACATGTAACTGTCAAAAGTACTCTTAACTCAGCTTCTAAAAGTCTGTATATACCCGTCACTCTCTATGATCAGACGTATTCCAGAGACAAAGTTGTTGAAAAGCAGGAGTGCAGCGAATAATCTCAGAATGACCTTCAACAGGTAACTGTCAAAATACCCTGTGTGCACTGGATAATAACCCCCAAGCAAAAATTTCCTTCCCTTTCGCTCCACGGCCAGCCGTTTTCGAGATACAAAGTGTCGAAAATCGGAAATACGCCAAAAGAAAAAAGTAAAGTAATGGCGTACGGACGACGGATAAATTTTTGAGTTCATGAACTCTCCTGAAACTAGTCAAGCAGAGCTAAATAAATAAATAAATAAATAAATAAATAAATAAATAAATAAATAAATAAATAAATAAATAATAACTGACTCACTGACTGATTGACTAACTAAATAAATAACTAAATACATAAATAAATACATTTTTATTTCAGTGTTGATAATTTGGTTACGTCAGATAATAAATACACGTAGTTACAACCAAGTGATTAAACATGTAGTTACAACCAAATGACTTCAGAATGGCCTTGAACACTTAACTGTCAAAAGTGCCCTGAATGCATTGAATACTTACCCCAGAGGCTCAAATTTTCATCTCTTGCACTCTGCAGTAGCTCATTTTCGAGATAATTGCAAGTTTTAGTTTCTATACGTTACATAAGTTTGAAATATCTTGAAAGCCATTTGAGGAAGCCGTAGCGATTTGAAACTATTGTTCACATACGGTCCCATGTTAACCAAAAACGAAAAAAAAATCGTGAATAATCAGCTCAGTTTGAAATAATTTGAGAGCGATTTGAGGGAGGGGTAGTGTTTTGAAATTTTTGTTCCCATATATGGTCCAATATTAACGAGAAACGGGAAAAAATCCTTCAAATAAGAAAAAATGCTTTTTTTTAATTAGCGTATGGCCCAGGCCAGGCAACAACTGAAATTTGAAATTAATTCGCCTAATAGGTTCAGAGATAATTGCGGCACGGATGGCGTACGGACGACGGATAAAATTTGAGTTCATGAACTCTCCTGAACCTAGTCAAGCAGAGCTAAATAGAACAACAAATAAATAAATAATAAATAAATAAATAAATAAATAAATAAATAAATAAAAATATTTTTTTATTTTAGTGTTGACCATTTGGTTAATGTGATATAACAAATACATGTAGTTACAACCAAGTGATTAAAATTGGAACCTTACAGATGATGGAGACAACTTCAAAATGCAGTTCTTACAATATTACCTTCGATAAAAGGCATCGGTAAAGCATTTGTGTCGGTAAAGCTGTAGCAACAGTTAAACACAATCCATTATTATGAATATGTACCAAAACTAAACGTGCATGGGCAAAATAACTTTAAAATACTTCAAAGTAAATTAAAATTATCTGGACAAGTGGCCCAGCGACGTATACCTTTATGCCCTGTTATTCAGCATACGTCAACTAAAATAAAAGTGTGCGAAAGGAAGAAATGACTCGCGGTAGTCGCAAAAGTCTTATTAGTGGTCTGATTATGTGTACTTACATAGATGTCATGGTACTGTGTGCCCAGGAACGTGACTGGAACCGTCGCTTGGTTAAGCACGGGGCCGGGGTCTATCCCGGCAGCTGGATCAAACGGTGTGGGGTACACAGAATCTCCGGCTTCCGGTCCAAAGTCCAGCAAAACTGGATCACAGTTCCCCGCTACTCGCTGGCCGGACACAGCGCGGGGGAGATTTATGCCTGGGTAAATTTGGACAAATTATATTATAGTTGGCTTGAATAACACGATCTTATGGATACAGTACATATCAGTGTTTGTCAGTTATCTTATCTATCGACCGGAGGAATCAACAATAAAATTGGCAGAAGCAACAGAACGTATGTATTTCCAGAATAGAATGGAATAAGAATATCATAACGTTTTATTTAACGTCGGTAAAACAAGTCAAAAGAAAGCGTGTAAAGCACTATTGACCGACAATGAAACTGAAACATGCAAAGCTACAATGGAAAATGCTGGTGAAAGGCTAAGTACCATGTAGATGAGGCGTTAGATGAGCATAAATAATGGGCATAAAGGGTGCCATTTGAAGTAATACTCATAAAACACAGTAGGAACATCAACGTTTTCCACCGTTGAAAGAGGCCATAAAAGGCCTTTAAATGTCTTCAACTGATGATAAAACTTTAAAATATTGCCTCAATTCATTCTTAGACTAGAACCGCCCCCGGGTCGCATAGTGGCTAGAGCGTCCGCTCGGGATGCGGGAGGCAGGGGTTCGATACCCGACCACGTCACACCAAAGACGTAAAACCTGGGAGGTTTGCGCTTCTCGGCTTGGCGCTTGGCATTAGACCTAGGCAATTAGGCTGGCTTATTCGGAGTCAGTAAAATTTTTGAGTGATTCCTTCTGCACACCTGTGGCGGAATTCAATTGGTGGGTTGGCACTCAAAACTCTCGGGCGTAAATGGTTCGGCCCAAACAAGACAGGTCTAAATTAATTCGCCACACCTACACCTGCATACACCACCGAATCAACTTGCAGTCGGAGATATGACCATGAGTGGTTGAAATCAGACTTTAAGTGATTCACCCATTCTAGAGTTTAGCACCTATATACGTAAAACGGTTTATACTGCATTTGATTCTTACAATATGTTTATTCCTAGTGCCATACATAATTACAGGAGAAAAAAAAAACGAGCAGCGAACGTCTAGAGGTCTTACCTAAGTCAGCCCTCTCCTACATATACATGTACAGTCAAGCCCGCTCTAAAGACCACCTATACATAAAGACCACCTGCTTACAGAGACTGCATTTTACAGGTCCATGGGGGTATACGTTCCATGCTACTGAACCTGCATATAAAGACCACCTGTGTATAACGACCACATTTTGTTGGTCCCTAGGGTGGTCTTTATATACTAGTTTCACTCTAGTTAAATAATAAGCGCTTACCAGAAGTAAAACGACTCAGAGATCCAGATCTGACCGGCCTTACCTAACGCCAGTAGACAGGACACCAGGGCCCAGTGTCGAGGACACATCCTGCCACGGCAGATAATCTACCCTCTATCTCTCAGATCCTGAAGATTCCACCTCGGAGATGAGTACAGAGTAGTTAGTGTCTCAAATGTTACAAAGGTCAGGCTGATGTCAATCTTCTCCTACCAGCGGGCGACGGCGGCAAGTGGACGACTCCTCTCAACGCCTAGCTTTATATGCCGAGGATTAGGAAAGGCCAAGGCAATCGATTTGTTCGATGCGTATTAAAACCGGCACTAATCCCGGCTGCCGCGTTCTGTTAGATGCACGTTAACTTACTTTCTGAACGCGTGAAGCGTCTGAGGGAAATGACGTTTATATGTGCTGAAAAGCAAAACAGGTTAATGGCTTTTGTCCCTTACAGATTCTGTAGGGAGATCTAAGACAACTTGTTCTGCGGTGAAGAAAACTCACTGCGCATGCTCTGTCAGGTTAGCGAAAGTTAACGGGGTAACATTACCATAATCACGGGAAAGAAAGGTGGTACAGTAAAGTGAGGTGTGCATGGAATATGATCCTTCTTCATAGTCGATAGTAATAAGATATTATAACATAAGATAAACTTTATTTAACATCGGTTGGTGTAACAGTAAAAATAAGCGACTGCGGTCACCTACAAATGACTGCAATCCGAGGAGTACACGCAAATGGCATGATCTTTCATTGAGTCATAGTTGCATAAACTTAAAATATGAATCCACGATCACCTTAGCCTAAAATTATATAAAAGCACTTGACGTAAAATTGTAAATTGGTTTTACAAAATAATGTATCTTTATTCGTACTCGTGGTACAATTATACTTTCATATACAAGGCATATTGCATTGGCTTTTCAGTGGTCATAAACTGAGTCAGTAGTCCGTGACGGGTTTCGAACCCGTTGCGACGAAGACGCATGTCACGCTATCATTCTGTGGCCAGCGAGCAATGACGCTGTTCGGTGATTATACAATTGTCTCATTGTGTAGACCACCCACAGCGTCTGTTCATAATCAATCCATAGTCAATCAGTTCATAGACAAACTGCCGTCCTGCATGGAACATTTTTTCCTCAGATTTACTGAGTAATGTTATACCATATACATTTTTTTTCAGAGACAATTGTATTGTACCCTCAGTCTTTGTTTCAGTCACAAAAAGACCTGCTATATGTTATACGGGACTCTGTTTCATATCACCCGTTACTGAACTCACCAAATATGAAAATGAAATTGAAAGAAACTACCTGTAATTTAAAACTGTATTGTCACCTTTCGCCACCAAAGTTTGATGAAGAAAATTGTGTAATTACTTTGTGCTATTTATCGTGACACCATTTCTTCGGGGATAGGCACAAGTATTATCTTTTCCTTGGCCGCACTGTTTTTCCAAGTTAAATCGTCGACAATTGATTTCATCTTTGTTACAAGTAGAATAAAAAAGCAGCATCAATATACTGCAGGCAACATTCGCCACTGTCTCGGTTCAGACTCCTGTGGGCCAGGGACATGGTCCTAATGATGTATATCTGCCTCTTGGGGATCTTCACACTCGTTTTCGTTTTCCAATAGGGATAATCAGTTAATCTCGTGCCGTCTGGAGCCGACAACACCGAATTCTTAGCGATAATACCAGACAAAGAGATTATGAGACGTACCTGATGAAGGTAAGTCACGTGGTGTAGCTGTTGCATGGGAAGCATGAGACGTAGAAAAGTTAATCCAGCAAGATCTCGTCTATTCTCGCCTTTTCACAAAACTCAGTCACACATTTTCGATAGTGACAGAAAATACAGCACACTTAGTTTTAGAAACCACTACACAACAGATGAGAAAACTAAAATACTAATTCCTTTCGGGATGACTTTTTTTGTTTGAAATGTTACAGAAATTTTTGTCCAACACATTAAAGAAGAATATATATGATGTTTTGGAATTTGCCTAAAAGGTTATTTAAAAATAACTCGCAGATGCGTCCTACGTTATTAATGACTCGCAGGTTGTGACTACACCATTAATGACTCGCAGATGTGTACCAGTGAGTCGCAGATGTGTGCCTACTTTATTAGTGACTCGTATATCTGTCCCTATTGTACGTTATTGGTGAATATGACCTATCCGCTATTAATCAACTCCATGGCACTTGTAAGTCTAGAGTGTAAAGACTAGAGCATATTTAATTAAGAAAATAATAATAATAATAATAATAATAATAATAATAATAAGAAGAAGAAGAAGAAGAAGAAGAAGAAGAAGAAGAAGAAGAAGTTAGCTAAATGTTTTAAAGGGTTTAGATTCAGGTAAATTATTTAAAGGTTTCACCTTGTAAGGTGACACTTGTTGATATTGTTGATGTTGTTGTGCTCTCAGGCGATAGCAGCGGTAGGCGTGGAGGGACCTGGCTGGATCGCCTGAGGTTTTGGAGGTAAGTTCCATCCCTTCGTCCTCTGTGGTTAAATTATCACTGAAAGTGGTCCTGTAAGATCAAAGCATTGCTGAAGGTAGCATACTTATCATATTATCAGGTGTGTTTATAAGCGTTCCATTTTGTTAAAGTTGATAACACGAGTATAGATACAGTCACTGATCTATATGACAAAGCTTCCTGACGTGACATGGTCAGCTTATTCAACATGTTGTAAGCTGGCTGATCTCACATGGTGTAAAATACCTGACCATGAATGGTGTAGGGTGGCTGGTACAGCTTGGGAGTAATCTGGCTGACCCCATAGGGAATGAGTTGCATTGGTTGAATCTATGTCGGAAACTCACTCGGTGATGGTCGGTGATGTATATTTCACTTGGATGTCAGCCTGACATATTTGTTGTAGTGTTTTCACCTTACCTTTATTCGCATTGTCCATATTCGACAACACATTTTTCTGTCTGCAATAATCCCTTTTGATATATCATTGAATATAGAAAGATTTTATGTATGCAGCCTTGTCTAACTTGTACTGTAATTTTAATTCGCGCCTGAAAACATTTGTGGACAGAAACCGAGGAAGCAGTCGAGGTAAGTAGCGATAGGTATGGGAGGTTTTTTTCTAGCATTGTTTATCATTCTCGAACCCTTCACTTGCACATAGAAGCATTTGTTACGTATGCCAAATTAATATATCATTGTTCAAAATGTATGAAATTTCTATCTGCTTTTACGGAAATATTCCAATTTGTGCCTTACTGAGCGGCATTGCAAGGCGCCTTAGTTACCACAATTGCTTTGCGAGTGTTAAGTTTTTTAATGAACTTGATGAGCGAATGTAAAAGAATTAACCTTAAATTAATTACTGCAGATACCTAAATGAGTCTCAAAGACGTTGATGATTGCCTTGTAGTACTTTAATATCTATGTTCTTGACACTTCGTAGATGAAAAATAAAATTTCAGTTGCAGTGAAGCTGTAATTGGAGTCATGAATAATTTTAAGAGTGCAGGAGCCACAGGATATAGCATATTTAACATGTAGTTATGTACTAAATTATTGTTTCTCAGCACTAGCATATGCTTGTGCATTCAAGGAGGATTATTTCTGAGCCCACACGTCTCTATGCAGGTGATATGTGGTGTAACTACATGCGTATATGTGTATTGTGATAAAGCAAATCTCAGCATTGCTGTAGCTTGATTAAGTCGCCACACGTCTGTTATATTGCAGGTACTCGACCAGAGCAGGGAACAGGTAAGCATTGAAACAGAAGAAAATGAACACACACACAAAACAAACAAAAACAAACACTGCCTCAAACAAATAACGCCTTTAGCATGATCAAATAACAGTGTTGCTAGATAGTTGAGATATACAATGACATAATCCTGGTAGCCTTAAGTGGTCACATCTTTCAGGAAAATGAACGGGCCTACTATCTACCATATCGTATATAACCAACCAATGACGGTTATTTGACATTCCGTTGAGATTTCTCACTAAATGTACTGGCGTTTGCGAAACTAACCCGATTATTTGCTGTGGAATATTTTCTGTGGAATGTCTTTCCGTTCTTTAAAAAAAAGTGTAGCCATCAGTACAGATAATTCCTGTCAGAGTGCCCCATGCTTAGTAGCATAGCTCCTACGTCTTGTCATATGGTCATAATTAAATGCCAGGTAGATGTTCTGTTATGGTCATAGTTAAATGCCAGGTAGATGTTCTGTTATAGTCATAATTAAATGCCAGGTAGATGCTCTGTTATGGTCATAATTAAATGCCAGGTAGATGTTCTGTTATGGTCATAATTAAATGCCAGGTAGATGTTCTGTTATAGTCATAATTAAATGCCAGATAGATGTTCTGTTATGGTCATAATTAAATGCCAGGTAGATGTTCTGTTATGGTCATTCCCTGTACCAGGAAGCGATGGAGGCAGTAGTGGAGGTGGCACAAACACAGGGAGGGGAGGCAGTTCTGGACGTATGTATATGTACCAAATAGGACGAATTGTTTTGTTTATTTTTCTTGGTTTGTGCATTATTAGTAAACATGTCTTAGTAAAAGCGTATTTTTGTTAAGCTCCATATAACAGCTATTAAAGAACCTATTAAAGATAGAATAACAGACCACACATGAACTCATAAAATTTGTTCCATTCACACTTTGATGAAGATCGATCGGGATCTCAGCCTTAACTTTACCTCAGGAGATGTATGTCGATTTGGTCTTAAAGATTTCAGCATGTCAAGCTAGTTTAAAGTGGTTTAGCGTGCACCAAATTAAGGCTAATTAAGTCTAAGCGTGCTGTATGTTACAGGAACGCGACCAGAGCAGGGCACAGGTAAGCGTTACATAAAGTATTCTGAACATCTGCAAGACTGCTTAGGGATGAGCAGTTCTCTTAAATCATACATAATTTAGAAAATTGTAATTTTTGGCATTTCTCTAGATGCCAAATCTCCTAGAAACTAAAAGGTATCGTCTTGCTTCTGCTTCCTACACAAATAAGCCCACAATTCACGAAGGGTAAATGTATGTTGTACTGTTGTCGATGGACCCAAAATTTACATCATTACGTGGATGTCACATATGACAGTAGAGTTTTAGTGCTAAAAATCTAGAAAAATCTAGAAACGTTACAAATTTATGAGACCTTAATTGTTGATAAATCTGTCCAAAAATGATGAGTTTAACTTTGCTTTCTTTCGGATGGTCGTCCCGTCTAACAGGAGGCGAGGGAGGTGCTGGCACAAACGGCGGGGGATCCAACGGTGGAGGTGGAAGTAAGCATGTCGAAACCTTTTGATATTGCGTGTGTTATTTTAGTAATATGGTTTTGGCTGTGCTTTGTAATACTGCTTAGAGCTACTGTCGTCAGGCGGGCATCCGTCGTCTCTCCGTCTCTCGGTAAAATCCGCTTTCTCTAAAACCATCATCAAAGGATTTAATGACAAATTGGGGAGAAACTACGTATCCACCCTATCCAAAGACCAGACCGATTTCCCTTAAGCTTGAAATTTTGATTTTTACCAAGGTTTTCGTTTTCGTTAATCTCTCACCATATGGGAGAGAAAATTTAAACGACATATCCTCATCCTCTGAAATTACAAACCACATTCACTGCCATTACTCATAAGGAGTGTCTCTACCAAAGTTAAAAGAATTGTGAAATTTCAAATTTTGCTCCATTTTGAAGCTTTAAAATGGTAGCCGGTGGGGAGTTATAAAATGTTCAATATCTTGAAAATGGCTGGGCATCAGGGCAATTACTTAGTGTATATAGGTTACTTTTGACAGTTAAGTGTTAAAGGTTATTCTCAGGTCATTCAGTGCATTTCCGAGTTTTAACATTGTAGTCGATGGAGAATTATAAAATGTTTCATATGATGTTGAAAATGGCTGGGCATCAAGGGCAATCACTTAGTGTATATAGGTTACTTTTGACAGTTAAGTGTTCAAGGTTATTCTCAGGTCATTCAGTGCATTTCCGAGTTTTAACATTGTAGTCAATGGGGAATTATAAAATGTGCAATAGCTGGAAAACAACAGCTGTTGGTAGAGGGAAACGGACCAAAACTTGGGCCCCGGGGCTAAGTACTTGGTGTATAGAGAGTAACGACTCTTAAGTGTTCAAAATCAGTCTGAGTGCATCCGGTACATTTTCGACAAACCTGTATCTCCAAAACGACTTGTTGCCGAGGGAAATGTACCAAAATTTGGACTTCGGGGTCAGTACTTAGTGTATACGGTACTGTTGACTCCTAAGTGCTTGTAATTCTGGGTTTATTTAGTGCATTTCTACTTTGTGAAAGCCTAGTATCTCAAAAAAAGGCAGGTTATAGAGAGAAATGGATCAAAATTGTAGACTCAGGTGAGTAAGTACATTATGTAGTTACTGTTTTTGGTGTATGGGGTACTTTTGATCGTTAAGTGTTAGCGGACATTATGAGGTCATTTGGGCCCTTTCAGATTTTCGCAAACCTTGTATCCTGTGTATCTTGAAGAGGCTGGTAGAGTAAAAGGACCGATATTTTTTTGCATCACGGGTACATACTTATTGTATATAGGGCATTCGGTACAGTTGCAATTCTGGAAACTTTTTTGTTTCGAAAACGGCCGGTAGTAGAGTGAAACAGACAAAACTGTGGCTTTTGTAAGTATTCAGTGTGTACAGGATGCCTTTGAATGTTAAATGGCCAAGGTCGTTCTGAGATCAAGGTTCTACAACCTTGTATCGCCAGAAATGTTAGTTGTAGAGCAAAGGGAGTTAAATATGGGACTCTGGTATACTATTGAGGCATGTATAGTCATAGTGTATCTTTGAACTTAAACTGACAGGGTGATTTTGGGGTCATTTTGGTTAATTTGTCTCAAAATAGACTGGAACTCCGAACAGTTACCCCAGAGGAAAGGGGCTGAAGTTTTGACCACGGAGACTACTACAGTATATAAGGTGTACCTTTGTGCCTGACGTTTTAGTATAATGGTTACATCTGTTTTTTTTTTCCTTGTCTTGTCGCTCCAATTACATGGCTGTTGTGCATAAACCGAGTTTCTGATTTCGCTTAAACATACGACGTTTGGGGTACAGTGAAACCGCAGTATTAATATCACCCACGAGATTGTTGTTAACTGATAATAATTGTCAAGTGGTCTTACCACTTCTGCAAAACTGCATTTAAAGTATAAATGCAGTTTTGTTGCTGCTGGGGAGTGGCCGGATTGCTGATGTAATCTCCATTCTGCTGTGAGGGCCCACTGTTAGGTGTAATTAATGATAGTTTAATTTTAAGCGTAGGAGCTGTTAGTGCATACATGTCAGGTACTTATTGTACGGAATGTAACGCAACATACTTTATTCCAGGAACCGAGCCACGACCAGAAGGCGAGCGACGTAAGTACCGTCTGATGTTTGCGGAAAAATGTTTAGTGTAAAAGGAGATCCAGCCATCCGGTGCACACATAGTTGTTTTATACGTTGCGTTGCACTGCCCATGAAATTGTTATAAAGTAGTGTTAATTGTCAAGTGGTGAGACCACATACAAATGTAGAATTGGTGCTGTTGGCAAGTCTGCTTAATTCTGAGGTCTTCATTCTGTTGTGGCCGTAAGGTGAAGTACAGACGTATTGTCTGTATTGGATATTTATATTTCTAAGCATAGGAACTGTAAGTGTATATATGACTGGTACTTATTGTACGGAGTGAACAGTGCAGAGTACTTCATTGCAGGACGCGAACCGCGACCAGAAGGCGAGAGACGTAAGTACGGTGTGATGCGTCGGAAAAGTATCAAGTGAATCAAATGCACTCTTTTAGTTTCACACGTAGTTTCTTGCATATTTTACAGTAGATTTACAGTCATTCATGCTTTTGTAACAGCCAAACCCAAAAGGATATTATGCAGAACAGTGGTAGTATTAGTAGATGATAATTTACATGCAGTTTTACTTCTTCAAGTATATTATGGCAACCTAGATGCAACGTCTCGAACTCTCACTGATAACTGTTACAAAAAGTGATTAACATGGAAACTTGTCAGAGTTGCAAAATCTCTTTGTGGTATACAAAGGTAGGCTATGATGAAAGTTCTGGTTTCAGGTGTATAGTAGGGCGAATCATTTCCGCCATACACACACGTAAGTACTGGCACTCTTGACATATATATGATGAAACCATTTAGTTAAGTTTGTTACTTCCGAACATCACTCAGTGGGCTATGTGTCACTAACACAGTTACATACTGGCGTGTTAAAACATACAGCCCATGGGTCAATTTTGAAAAAAAAAAAACTCACTTATTTGAAGTATGGGAATGACAATGGTTACCAAGGTGATCAGCGAACGTAAGTAAGTTTGTAGACTTAAGATATGTCTAGAAACTGGCCACATTTCATTTCTTGACTAAGGCTTTCAGAAACATACAAAACATACACAAATACTTTGATACCATTATATACAGTGCGTGGTGACGTAATAAATAGCAAACGGTTGGCAATTAGCAAAATAGTACATGTATTAAGCAAGCCAATATTTAAGTTCTGTTAACAAATACCATACGGTGGCAAATACCGTTCAAGACTAGTTTGTTGCTATCTTCTGTTTTCCAGAGATCCGACCCTATCAGCCAAGGGAATTTGACTATTGTCTGCTCAGCTATGTTATCACTACAATAAATACCAGATTGCATCTACATTTTCGTTCACTTATAAATCCGTAATGACGCAAGGGCGCGGGCCATCTTATCTACAAACACCAGATAAAACAGACAGCGAAGTTAGGACAACATGTATTTATTATAATTTAAGGCATCCGTTTTAGAGAGTGACTGAGGGCGATTGGGAGTGAGGGAGGAGTTAGGGAGTGGGTGATTGAGAGCGAAAGGGAGTGAGGGTGGGAGTGAGGGAGTGAGTTCCGAAAGGGAGGGAGGGTGGGAGTGAGGGAGTGAGTGGGTGAGCGAAAGGGAGGGAGGGTGGGAGTGAGGGAGTGAGTGAGCGAAAGGGAGTGAGGGTGGGAGTGAGGGAGTGAGTGAGCGAAAGGGAGGGAGGTGGGAGTGAGGGAGTGAGTGAAAGGGAGGGAGGAAGGAAGGGAAGGAGTGAGCGAAATGGAGTGAGGGTGTGAGTGAGGAGGGAATGAGGGTGAGTGAAAGGGAGTGAAGGTGGGAGTGAGGGAGTGAGTGAGCGAAAGGGAGAGAGTGAGGGGGGAGGGAGAGAGGGAGGGAGCGAAATGGAGTGAAAGTGAATACACGGTTTAAAGTCGCTTTGACAATTTTATTAGTGTAAGAGTTATATAACAAGGTTTATCAAGCTCAATGGCGGCTTGATCTATGAACAAAGTTATGTGTGTATGTGTGTAGGTGTGCATGTACTGGACCCGTCCAGTGCTAGTCTGACCTGTGGCCAGTCCTTCGATTGCTAGCCAACAGAAACACCATGCCATCGGTTTGCTCTATGTCCCAACCCAGACCATAATCCAGTCTCTAACCCTTATGTGCTAACCCCAAACACAGCAGCAGAGCCTCGACATTAACGTCTGTTTTGAAGCGACCGAGGTTCGAACTACAAACCTCTCACATGCCAGACGAACGCTCAACCACTGAATTACCTGGCCGCGGTGGCATCCGTTTCACACCACTGTCTTATTACATTGCATTTCAGTTGGATATGATCATGAGAGTTCTGTTAATTGATATGAAAAGAGTATTTATTACCGGCAAGTTAACAGTTATGACAGAGTACAAAAATATAAGGTTGCAAAGCAATGGTAGAATCTGAAATAATCTTAAATAGTCTTAAACGTAATACAAAAGCACATCTAGTTGATTTAAATATGAAAACCTATTGTGAAAATAACATAAAACACAGGTCGAATTTTAGTAACATGTGGAATTTAACTTTTCAACAAAATGACTCACAGAAGGAAGTCTTAGATACAGTAGACCACATAAAATTCCTCCGCACATTGATTCACATCTTTAAATAGTTTTAAGAAGTCATGAAATTGTATCTATATCTACGCTTTAATATAGCTACCGTCAACAATATGTTACCCGAAGCCCAAATCCTATTCATCGGTCATGGAAAACGCAACGTAAACTTCGTCGTGTGATGTTTTCGAATAAGCTGTTTAGTACGTCCATCGATTACTGCTTTTCTGGATAAAGAATCTTCTAAATTAAGCACATTGTACCTTGTATCTTACGCCAACTTAAAGCTCGCTTTGCCGTGCGATGATCTCAAAAGTATCGCTGCTTCGTCGTGTTTATTGCGATCCCAACTCGTGATCAATTTGTTCAGTTACAGTTAGTCTGAGAAAGAAGTTAAACCCAACGTCAGTTTCACGATCACCACACGGCTTGGGTTTGCTGGGGTATAAACTACTACAGATTAATAAAGTTTAGCGATGGTCCTGTTGCATGAAAATATAGAGATTGTGAAAAGATCGAGGTTTTAATATGAAAAACTCGATCTTTTCACGAGAGAAGCCATTAAAAATAGAGACTGTGAAGTTCTCGATCTTTTCACGTGAAATCATCGAGTTTTTCACAGTGACTTCAATATTTCACGGTCTCGCTTTTTTAATATGACGTCC
>JAAUYG010134308.1_pt1 | contig 13855 bp, 12 predicted proteins | sample 7278091 | NCBI WGS metagenome assembly JAAUYG01 (sample SAMN14350201, study PRJNA611818) | marine sediment metagenome | isolation source: surface marine sediment (0.6m) | place: French Polynesia: Moorea | collected 2018-08
GATGACTGGGGAAGCAGATAGATGTACCCTGATTCATGTGGGCCGCCTAATAAATTCCACACAAGCAGCACAGAACAGAAAACCTCCCCCACACCCACACTGCATACACTCACAACACAAGGGGGAGCCATCAAGAGCAGTCAATAGGCTATGAGCCTGCAAGACTGAAAATATGATATGATATGATAAGACATTCACTCGGCACACCTCGGCAACTGTCGATGAGTTCCGAATGTTGAATATTGCGCAAGGGATGCTGGGAACATTCTGAGCAGGAAGGGGGAACTGAAACCTGGGGGGACCTACCAGGGGGTGCTGAAATTTACTAAAATTAAAACGATCAAAACAAAATAATAATGCTTACAATACTCTCTTTATGTACGGGATACACGTATTGCTAGACGGCTCACCTTTAAAAAATTATACAGATTGTCTAAAACAGCAGATTCTTTTATTAAATAAAAATCACACCCTCTTTAGTACCCCAACATCTTTATATGCATGGCAAATGATATGCAAATGATTCTCTGAACGAGGGCAAATAGGTTCAGGCATGCGTGGTGCGTCCATTTGATGGGGGAACAGCTTTATATTGTCGAGGAAATTGGTGAAATTTCAGCATAAAGACTGGTGATCTGCGGAATCTCTATAAGGTAAGGCTATATCAATGTCTAATCTATACATTTATACTGAAAATAGTAAATGTCCTTAGCACATGGCTAAGAAAATCGTGATAGAAAATTTTTGGATACAAAATTAGGCTGACGAATCCACATGTCGCCATAACACGCTCGAGACAGAAGCGAAAATTGATTCTTTTAACGCTATTTAACACCACTTTGTCTTTTTGTGTATCGTTATTTTGATTATGTTAAAATAAAGATCTTTCTAAAACAGTAGGATTTGTATATAATCTGTTGTTGGTATTGTATAATATATTTTTTTTACACATGCCTCAATATATATGCGCTTCCGCTGAATCCACCTACGCTAGCGTTATGACGAAATCGTCTTTGTCCCACGAAAACACCAACGCATTCCTATGACGTAGGTGGACAGAAGAGCTTTGTTCGATATTAAGAATTTCGGGAAGATGCTCTGTTTACCAGGGAATGTCATAACCGCACCTAACTTCCATATGGTATATTAATTATCAAATACTCTACACGATAACAACCCATGGTCATTCTCTCCGTCGAAGATTATACGAACACACGCCACTCTCTGGTAAGATGACTTTTGCATGTGTTCGGCTTTTTGCCGCCGTTGTACATTGTCAAGGTAGGGTGACTGACCGTGGTATTGATTCTCACTCTGCTGGCCTGTCGCCCTGTGTCAGTGGCAGTTTGGTAAACAACAAATTACATACGTAACGGGTATAACCAGATAATGTTAAATACTGCCATGCCAGCAAAAGTTTACTTTTGTAAAATGTTTAATAGGTTTCTATCATGGCTACAGGAAATCATTGGATGAACTCTGTTTACTACTACTACTACTGTTGTACCAAATTCTTAACACTTAAGTCATATGGTTTGCACGTTTTATTCTGGATAAAAAAATATTTGCTGGTTTTATTCTGGATAAAAAAATATTTTGCTGTCCTTGTCCTACAACATGGAGATCTATGACACAAAAATGCTACAACTAGGTCTACCGTCTAGTACTTTGGTGTAGGTGTAGGTCCCAAAAGGGGTAAAAGCAAATATTAATTGGTAAATAATTAATAGTGCCTCTACAACATGTACAATGAGTGAATAATAAAACCTACAGTAAACTGTATAATAAATTGCAAAAGTAAAAATCTAAATCAAAAACTTTCCTAGCGCCAACATTGCTAACGCCAATAGAATTAATCATGAAGGTTCAAGTAAAAATGAATAATAATATATATAGATTGTTAATTTGTAATGTTATACCAGGAAAACTGTCTGGAAACCCAAAAGAAAAGTGAGTGAAATCTTCTGAGAAAGTCTGAATAAATTATAACTAAACTGAACATGCTGAATAAACAAAGACATGATAAATACCTAAAATGTAATGTGTGTGATGTGTCAAATAAGCATCATTTTAAAATAAAACTTTTTGGAATTACCTACCATTGTTTTTTATGTAATGATAAGGCTACAGGTATCATAACTGTTAACATGATTATTGGTCTTGAGTGCTTCAAAATTGCAAAATAAATTCTGCAAACGTTTTTCCTTTACTAGTATAGGAACTAAAAATACATCATCTTTTGAAGCTCTTTGAAATGGTCTTTATCCACAACCACAACTAAAATGGAATTCCCCATGCTGAGAAATGGGATGTTTTAATCCTTAATTACATGTAAACACTCCACGAGCCTTTAGAAATAGTGTAATCATGTTCCCTTGTTGGCATACAATCTATCGATTTAGTGAATACACAATTTTGTTACATGGTCATGATGGTTGCGCAATATCCCACAAGCAACTTCATGCATATTCTTGCTTGTTCACTGTCATGATGAGATATAAATTGCGTTTGATCCAAGAGAATCGGTCCGCTTACAATTCCTTGAATTGGGTTATCAGTTGTCAACACAATGTGCTGAGCCATGAGTCAACGGTCTTTGGTGCTGAAACTTTGATGTGGGTGTATCGGTGTACATCTACAGACCAATACTAGTATTTGTAAGTGTTACTTGATCATTTTTTGTTGCTCATCTCCACATAAGCACTTGCTAGAGTCCGCTCTTCTTTTTCAGGAGCCAAAGTACGTACAAGGTACCAGGGGTTAAAAAAGTTTAAGGATCCTAAAGACTTGGTCTACAGAAGTCACTATGTTCAGCTTTCACAAGCCTAAGATCTACCGCAGCATCAATGGCTGCTGTATATGCCGTGCCAAGTCTTCCAGCTCGAGATTCACAGACAGCAAGCGATATGAAATAGACTTTGAGCAGTGTTTCATGACTAATGACCATCGATCCGGAGAGATCTGTAATGCATGTGTGCTGCTGGTGAAACGATGGAAGAAACTGCCGGCCGGATCCAACCGCAACTGGCAGCATGTGAGTACTTGGTTGTCTGAAGTTGTTTGTCTGTTGACCTGCTTTGTAGTCCGTGTACATGATATAGTTCACTGGTAGTTACATACGTTTACTAATATATAACTGCATGTATGTACAGTATAAGTACCCAGTAGTAGTAGTTAAGTACTTCGTTAATAATGCGAATACTTTGGATTATGTACTTATATATCTTTAAATTCCATACTGTCACTGTTTCTCATGTTGTGACAATTTCTTTGTATTATTCAGGTTGTGGATGCACGGGCTGGTCCGGGAACAAAATCGATGTATAAAATAAAGAATCGTTCGACTGGGGAGCGTCAGGAGCCAACCACCATTTTGCGGAAGAAGCATAAGCACAAGCACAAGCGAGTGTCCAGGGTGATTGCTCTTGGGAGCAGACGTCCGCAGAGTCCAGGAACGCTCTCTGATGATGTCATGTGTAAGTGTGTCCTCACACAGAGTCAGAATACTGACAGCTGTATCTCAATTAAAACTGTTTGCTTCAAATGTATATTCTGATGCTACTAGTTGAGAGTCATGCTTATCTTTCTGTCTCACTCCCAGGCACTCGTCTGTCCTGGATAAAGAGTTGAAAACCTTACCAAGCAACTTCTAGTAATAAAGCTTATTGTAGAATAACGTTCAGGTTTGGTTGAAGTTTTGCTACTATATTCAGGATATTGGTACGATTGGTAGTGGAAAAAGGGTTAACTTCAAACCCTATTACAAGTTAGCTTACTGTCTGTAACCGGAAGTAAGACCCAAGTTTACAACTTTCATTTTGTCAGTTTAGGTTTTAGAACTAAGCTAATTTTTATCAAAGATTAATAATAAAAATAATAGAATTAGATGTCTGTTACTGAAAATCAATTGTCACAACTGTTCGTCTATTCACAGTTGCGGACGAAGGTTTCAGCGACCAGTATCCAAGTCGTACTCCAAGCCCTGAGAACAGTGATGAAGAGGATGAGGCAGACGAGGTAATGGATGCTCCGCCACCCATAGCACACAGGAGACGTTCCCCAGCTTCAGGCTTCAGTTCCTTTCTGGATCTCAGCTATTGGAAAAAGTAGGTGCTTCCCAAGTAGAAGAGGATTATTGATCAGATTATTAAAATTTACTTCTAGCCATTAAAAAATGCTCACTTCAAAAAGGTATCTTATCACTGGAAAATCATTGTGAGTGAATTGACAGATTTATTAGTGGGCTTACTGTTATATTCTTTGATATTAGTTCATTCTTGTGTCCAAAAACATATATGCGTGCATTGCCTAGAACAATGTTTTTTTGGCAACAATTGTCATATTTGTGGGATGGTGTATAACGTGTATTAGTGCACTTTTATCGGATGCTTTTGTTGCAGTTTTGAGGATTGTTGTAAATCTAATATTGATACTGTTCTGAAGTTGGGTTTTACATCTGCTTAGTATGCAGGAGGCCGGGGTACAGTCCCCGACCAGCCTGCTGACCCAAAGACTTTAAAATAATGGGGAGGTTATTGTCTCTCACTTCTAATGCAAATGTAACGTAAAACACAGGATAGACTAGACTCTCCAGAATTCCGCGCTCCGAAAATGGAAATTCTGTGCTCAAAAATAGAAATTCTGCGCTCAGAAAATGCCAATTTTTCACTCAAAAAGTAATATACATGTATATAGACAGCCCAGAATTCTGCGCGCAGAAATGCAAATTTAGAACTTGAAACTGCACTCTGCGCTCATAAAATGAAAATTTTTTCCATTCCACATCAAATTGGGCAATTCTATGCTGCCACGCTCGTTGAAATTCCGTGCTAATTTCCGCAATAGAGGCATCCTGGAGGGACTTAACTTTTCACTCAGTGATATTTAAAGTGACAGATTCTCCATGTTCTCTTGTTTTCGGTTACAGGACAGAAATCTGCTGTGGAACCATCTTCAAAGGCCAGAATGGAGAAGTCATGCTGGACACAAGTCTACTGCGACCATGTCAGGGTTGTCCGCTCGCCGTGAACCACCACAGCTCCGATTCTGACCTCAAGCAGTGCGGCCTACGGCGGCAAGATGCGGACTCCTGCGCCTCGTCTGATTCCGGGGTCATGACCCCTCAGCGGGAACAAGATGCTAGTCTGGGTCGGAGCAGTCCGCCCCCGCCAATCCTTGTTGCGGAGAAACCTGGGCAACTGGTCGCCCGGCCCACTTCCCTACCTTTGTCCTCTCACCAGGCTTACAGCGACGATGAGGAGGATGCAGAGGATGAGGAAAAAGAGGACGAGGATGAGCTCTCGCTTCCTCCTTTCATCCACAGGCGTCCAGAGTACCACCACCCAGTGTTACCGGGGAGTGGGAAACCAGGGAACCTCGCCAACACAGTGGTGGCAGCGGCCTCGGCGGTCCTTGACCTCTCGTGCCCCAGCCAGAAGAGCACATCATCAAAACAGAATGGAGGCGGTGTGTGTATACCTATGGAAATCTGAACTAAGTAATGCTAGGAAATTTTTAGGCTATTTGGTCAGTGTGTCTGCATGTCCCAACTTGTTTGGTGACATAGGGAAGATAGCTGATGTCAGCTGTCATTACTAGCTCTCACTGGTGAAGTGTCAACAGGCCTTAACAGTCACAGATATAGCTCATGGGGACATTACATGTATTTATATCCCAGAATTGTATTATCCAGTTTACTTTAGGAAATCCTCGATGTGCAGCTATCAATGTTTGACAGGGTCTTGTATCCCATTGAGTATGGTTCTGTATTTATTTGTGTAAGCAACAGATTGGGAGGAAGTGAACTCAGAGGATGTGGTGAAAATATTGGCTTCGTGTCCTTAGGTGGAAAAATGCAAGAAATGGTCATGTGTGGTTGGCAGTTTCTTGTTCTGAAAGAGAATTGTGTTTGGATTGTTTGCCTTTTTCCAGAAAATTTCTTGTGTAACCAACATAAAAGTAAAGATAGTAGGAGTTTTGAATCTTACAGTTATTCAAAGGGAAGATTGCAGTAGCCAAGGTCAGCCATAAGGCAGACTTTAGAACATGCTGACAATGTTCTAGCTCTGGCACAGGAAAAAAACCATTAATTTCTTTTCATGTGGTTGCTTTTGTTTGTTTATTTTTGTATTGTAAATTGGAATGCTGTTTTGTCAACAGTATGAGCATATCGATTCCACAATGAAAGCCACTTTAATAGGGTTTTGTTACATGCGATAGAACAAGGTCAGATTTTATGCACTGGACTGAGAATGGTTGGGGGAGACTTTCTACTTCATGTAGCTATTTATTGTAGTGAGATTTTCTGTGAAAATATTAGCATTGTGAATTTATTTTTGATAGAGGAATTCGGGGGGCCCCCAGAAAAAACCTGAAAATGCTGGAATCTTTTGTGCCAAGAGCATTGCAAAGTATATGTGTCTTCGTGTGGGACTTGTGTCACATATCGTGAATATGATGAACTTTGATATAATAGAAGCCAATACTCAGAGCATATTGGCTGTAGGTGAGCATACGTTATGTTGTGACTCGAGCTGTGAGTGTTTAACGGTTAAAGTTATGGCTTGTCAGCTCTCACCAGTGAGAGCTGGACATTGTATATTGGGGTAGCGATCATTGGGAGTATAATAATGTAGCACTCTGGGGGCGGAGAGGGGCTAGAACCTCTTGTACATCACTACATGGGACAAAAATCACTGGTACTGGCGGTTTTGGTACTTCCTATTATAATGGAGCTTGTGGAGAAACCTGAACAATACTGAGGTGGGTGTTGTCAGAACTTAAAAAGCCAGACCGGGGGGGGGGGGGCATAGTTCTTGAAAATACTTAAGTCAAACTATTAGCCAATCACATTGCTTAAGTTGGTGACTCGAGTCAAAAACTTAAAGACCTAAGTAATTTCGAGAACTCCGGGTACTTCCAAATGAGTGGCTGTTATAGCAGACCAGTAGCGCTAGCAGGGAGCGGCACCCGTTCTGTCTGCGAGTGATAAGGTCAAGGTCAGACTGGGGGTCAAGGTCATTAAGGCAAACCTATGCTGTGTGCTGCTGTGTCTAAAGGAAGAGGAATTTTCGTCAAAGTGGTTTTCTAACAGCCAGCCTGGGATAAGATGCCTTGCTACATGGTATTAAACATGTTAAAGATGAGCATCTGAAGACGATAACAGTACTGATAGGATGTGTAACCATAAAACAACGAGCTCTGCACATCATGTATATACATACACCATTGTGTTCTGAATGTGAAGAGGAATTCTGATGAGTGAATCTTGTGTATGTATAGTGTGAGAGTAATTTATTGAAACATTCTCATTAGCCTCAAGATAGTATCTGCTGTATTTAAAATTTATTGTATACATTTTTGTATACCGAACCAGGTGCTGTATTGTCTATTATAAATTATTTAGTACACTATATTATGTATTATTATATATATGTTCACATATATTATGGATACCTGGTTTTTATGAAACTGATAAAAGTGTATACAATACTGTACAGAATGTCACTAAAATATGTTTAAAATACTGCATCTTGTGTTGTCTTCAAAGCAAACCACAAATTTCCATTTGCATTTCTATGTTTTGATATTGTTGATGTTCAAAATTTGGAATCCAGGGTCAAAATGTATATGGAAGTTGTCCGTTGGATAAGGTTCGAGAACAAGTGCGTTCGCTTGTGAACCTGTGTGACATACCTCGCTATTTGCAGTACACACCTTGTAACAGCTGAAAACTTTGTGACTGTCCAGTTTCATTGTGGTTAGAATTTTTCATCAAGTTGTAATGCATGTTAAAAGTTAAGCTGCGGTGGCGACGAGTTTATATTAAAGGCGAAAAAAGGCCGCGCCATCGTGATAACGACAGCTACTTGATGTGCATTTGTTTGTTTGGTGTGTTGTATAATGTAGACTGTTACATGTTATCTGTAGAGTATATTATATTATAATAGTGTGAGGCTAGCAGTTTGACTTGTTCTGTTTTACTGTTCTGTTTACACTCCCTTCTTCTAATGGACCATTTAGTGAAAAGTCTGTACATGTGGGTTCAGTTGTTGTATCTGGTTGGTTTGTTGGCAAGTGAATTGTTTCGGTCGACACCGACTGTTTGAGGAATACGGCCATTGCTCTGTTAGGTAATTAAACTCGTTAGTGTGAGCAATTGGATGTAAGCTTAGAACTGGAGCAAGGCTCTGATGGATAAATTATTACATGTGGAAATAAAGGGCTAAAGTATATACCATTCCCAGGCAAACTCCACTACGCTTTCTGCAATAATCCCCCCCAAATTCTGTTGTGTTTTCTGCGAGACAGAATATAAAATGAGAAATGCCTGTAATCCAGATGTTTTCTGTTATAATATAAAAGCCAATGGTCTTGGACGCTCTACAAAAGCAGCTGCCTGTTGCCATACTGTGTGGGGCCAGGGGACTTTTTTGTGGTGTTAATGGTGTTTGTCAATACTAGAGTAAGGTAATGCATGCCGCATGTTTGGAAGGCTTAAATGCTTACATTGACGCCAAGATGGAATGCCTTGGAAGTTAGAAATTGGTTAGGGTATCATCTTCAGTGCTCTGATATTGGAATGTAATTATCCTGTACGGATCAGGTATTCCATGCTAGTTATGACATGAGTTGCTGATGTTGGGTTTTCGAAAGCCAGTTCCCTTGCCGTTCTAGAAGTAAGATCAGCGGGTACAAACTGAAGATGCCAAGTGTCTATGTGAACTTGTTGGCAGGAGTTTAGAAGAGTAAGCCCGGTACTAAAGTCTTAATGTTTGTGTATAAATGGTAATCAGGTAACTTGTGTACATCTTAGCCATAATAGAGGTTTGGGGAGTGGGTTTATGAAAATTGCCCCCTAGTCAAACGTTAACTTCGTCGGACCTTAAGGGTGTTCTTAGTGGTCCAAAGTTCACGATGTAAAGAAGTACATGGTTACTGTAGTAGTGAATAAACACAAAGATATTATTTGGTTTGGCCTGATGTGCAGTGTGACTGGTGTAATCTGCAGCCTGACCATGTAGAGTTTGTGTCTGGATGCTCACCGCAGTGTCTGATAGCCTGCTGTTGGCGAAGTTCTCATTGTATGCCGACTGGAATCCAGGTAATGGTGAATGCATCTTTTGGCTGATGTTGTGTCTTGTTGATCTTGATTAAAAAAGGTAATTTAAATTTTTATAACCCCCTCCCCCCCCCCCCCAAGTCTGTTTTGGATTGTAAATTAATGCAGCTGGACCATTAGAGTGATCAATCCTATTTCTGTGCCTGTGACCTTGAAGATGTTTGTTCTTTTATGCCAGACAAATGGTGCCAACATGGCACCATTTGCCAGTGCAGTAGCTCTGTGTTTAAGTGTTTGTAAATTAGGAAAGGGCCTGTGTCTTGGTTGCTTTAACTTGTTTGCTCTTTGAGCTGTGATTGACACGACAGACACCGACGTATAGCAACAGCGTCCGATATTTCATGATATTTCTAGAGCTTACAAATTGCGAGTTTGGCCTTACAGTGTGTGTGGGGTGGACTCACTGCATGGCATCACGGTATATGCATAGCAGAATAGTGGTATGCAATGGCATGTTTATCAAAGCAATAGTTACAGTTTGTGGAAAGAAAAGGTGGTACAACAAACTTGATATACTTTGCTGGACTACCTTGTATGAAACGTATACCTTTCAATAGAGTAGTGTTTGCTTGGCTTCAGCTACAGATGTGTGAATTGTTGTTTGTAAGATAGCGTAATATTTTAGAAATAATATATTGCTAGGATTCAGTCTCTTTTATAACCATATAAGACCCAGGCGTATGTTTTTTTTTGTTTTCTTTTAATACAACGGGGTACAGTACCCCGGTTTACCTTTAACATTAAAATACACAGTATCTATGTTTTTGCTCATTGTGGAAAACTTTGGTATGAAATCAAAATGGCTGCCTCTTGGCTACTACATAGCTGTGGAGGTAGTTGTATGAGAGGCATCGATATCTGTGTCTATCCCGACAGTAGCATAAACAGCTTCTCTTAGCCCAGCATACAATGTCTGTGGCATACACCGTAGACTGTATACAGTATTGGATGTCTTTAAAAATCTCACTATTTCTTGGTGTTTTTATTGTACTCATTTTTAACCTTGGTTGTTTTCCGACCCATCGTTTGTGTTGTCAGAGTGTCAGAAGATGGGGGCAAGTCTGCAACCGTATTATTCTCTTTTTGAGTGAAAGTGATATTTATTTGAGCCAAAGACTTATTATTATATTTTTTTTAGCCTATTGGAGGGTTATGAACTCGGAAAGAAAAAAAAATTCTAGTGAATTACCGTGTCCCCTAAGTTGGGTCTTCTGTATCTAGTAGTATGTAATATGTCCTGTTCATTTGATAAGTTATTGAGAGAGCCTTCTCCCCTCATGTTGTTTTCATGTGTTGTGTGAAACGTTTTGGTAAATAAATTTTACATGTACAAAGTGCAGCTAGGTTGTCTGTAGAATCTGAATGTAGCTCCATCATACCTCATCAGTTTGAGTGGAAACTATCACACTAAAATTTATTATTATGGCAAGCGGTCATCTGTCCGCTCGAGCAGTGATGGACCGCCACACTGTCCTGTCTCTCATGCAGTTGCTGAGCTCCTCTGCTGGGATGTCTGTATATTTCCTCAATAAGTCAATGTACACTAAAATATGCACCACATTGGTGTCCTGATTTGGTATTCAATCTGAACAGCTTGCTCTGCATGGCAACAAACTAGCAATTCAGTGACAGAAACACCCTTTGGGGCACCCTATCTCTGACAATAACCTGCAGGGGCTCAGACATACATGAACGCATAATGACAGCACTGACCGAAGCAGCCTCCAGAGTAGCCAAAAGACCTCTGCCTTGGTGCCCTACGTGATAACCCAGCCCATCAACTCTGATACCAAGGTAAATAACGCATGTAACAAACTGGGCCAATCAGCACAGTGAGCACACAGCTAAGAATTAAGCCCACATTCCATTTAACAGGAAACATCCCAAAAACTCGGAGTTAAGACCCATCTTATCACATATTGAATGTAGCAATAGCTCAAGGCACAGGATAGCGATATTATTGATGCAAATTCAAAAATATTGATCTGTGTGGGAGTGCCTCGGCCTGACCTAGATTTACATGCATACAGTGAGTGAAACTTTTCTGACTCAGACGAGTCCTTATATTGTTATAACGCATTAACTTTATGTCATGACTGCAGATTCCGACACGGATCAAAAGCAGAGCCAGATTACCGGCATTTTATTTCCCCCAAAACGCCTTAATCCCAGGCTAGTTGTCTTAGAAATCTCATGTAAATCTTGATATTCCACTCATATAATCAGGCCCGTAGCCAGCTTTCCAGACTACGGGCATGATAATCTTGGATCTCATATTCCTTTCCATATAGTGTGTGCCCACTGTAAACAAGGATCATTGGTTGGTTACTGAGTATATAGGAAATTAAATCTGTTCTAGGCCCCTTTTGTAGTTTTGTACACAAGTGATGAATGGCTGGCTAAGTGCAGTCCACACTGACAGGTAATTTCAGTCGATTCGATGTACGGTTTTGTGGAATGGTGCAGTCTACAGTATTACAGGCAATCAGAAACTTTTACCTTCATCAGATACTCAGGCATGGGGTGGAAAGAAATAAGCCACACTTGTACATACTGGTTATTGTTTATTCTTAAATAGTCTGGCATAAAGATTTAAACATCAAGCCACTTTAGCTCATGCAACTGCAGATGTTCTTTCATTGCGCAAAGCCTATTTGATAAACATGAAAGTGGATTATGCTGAAGGATGTACACTTACAATGTATGTGACTGCAGTACAAATACAATACTTGTTCAATGTTTCAGCTATAATTAACGATGACTGCCATATTGTATTTAAACGGAGTGCCATATTCTATTTAGACAATTCTCCCACAGACATAATGGCTCAAACAACCTGGATGAAAATATTGTCAGACATAATGCCCCCTTGCAATACCAAGGTACCACCAGAACAGTCAAACAGGGCTCTGTCGCAGTATTCAAAATTTTACATGTATGCGTCAGACACAATGTAGAAATAGTATTTAACAGTGGTACACCCAGATCATATGTTCTTACAATTGGCCAGGGACAATGACCAGTGAATATTGTATCTCTATACAGTGCATTTCTCAACCTTAAAAGTCGACCGTTACAATTACAGTCACCTTTAGTAAATACTGCTGTGCAAAATAAAGCTGTTGACTGGGCTATACCTGCACCTCAGAGAAAGTGTCTTAAGTTCCTAGATGTTGAACCCAACATTAAAATTTGAACAGTTCACAGACGAGAAGCCTAGCTGAACTGTAGAGTGAATACTTTTAACGTAGAGTTGATCAGTCCTAAAATTTTTATCGTAAAAGACAGCCCTCCCAGGTTGCATCACTGCCATACATAGAAATACAACCCACTCCCTAATACAACCACCAACCGGGCCAGACAGAAAACCCAAATTAAAATACTGGTATTACATGAAACACATGCAAGAGCAGACATACCACATTCCCCACACCGACAGAATTACTTCCTATGGCAGTGAGCTATCAGGTAGCGCTACTATAAGCCAAATTAATTGCTCCTTATTTTGTAACGAGTCTTAAAATAAGACAAATAACCACCAAGAGCCATGTAGCAGAAGTTGAACTATTGTTGTCAATTATTAAACTGCACCTGAATGCCAAAAATTAACTTTGCCAGAAGTATTGATGTAGACAAATTGTAAAAGCACGTTTTTACCTGCATGGACTTTTTTATATTTATATCACTTAATCAAGTTGTCATTTTCTGGTGAAGCATGACTTGCAGTGGTAATACATCCATAAAAGTCCTTTTATACTCGCATCTTGTACTCGTGTCGTGCACAGACAAGTCACTTTATTGTGCATCATTGCAACACTGTCAAAAAAGTTTGTTCAATCTGAGTCCATCGCAGGCTCTCTACTTGCATCATGGATGGCCTTAGCTTGCATCATAGATCGTAGAGCATTCTCCCGCAGGCGACGTTCCAGCTCTAGGTTGACAGCCTGATCGCTGCCGCTGTCTGAGCCCTGGAATAAGACTGGTATCATGTAAGTACCATTCCCCCTTCCAGGTTGTACGGTCAGTATTATTAACTCTGGTTGACACTTTGTATGTACAGAGTTCACACGACTAGAGCATCGGTTTTCTGTCAACACCAAGTTAACTATTCTCAATAGCTTATTATTTTACCCCATATTTCCTAGTTTACTGTTCAGTCTATCCCTCCTAGTGTACTCTTCCATCCCTCATTGCACATTATTCTATTCATCATAAGGTCATTGCCTACTATAATTCCATCAGTCACGTATTACTATTCTTTTCCTACTTCCCCTTCCAGCCCCGCCCCCCCCCCCCCCAATGCTTACTATCCTCTCTCCAGAAGCTTACTACAGTTTTCTACCTGAAAAGCACATTGTGCGCTTTCTTTTTTAAACAAACAAAACAGTAAAAAATATGTTGTATAAACAAGTGCACCACCTTAACACAAACCATACTGGCATGGTAAACATCACCCTCTCATTCAGTCTGTCGTGTTTGCTTTAAAATATGTAAAGCCTTGCCCCAAATTACATGGACCGAACGTTGCTATAGTACTGCCTTAATACATTTCTCATCCCCTGAGAGTTTGTATATTGATGACATTGTTGTCATTTCCCGAGACAAGACTGATATAACGTAGACACATCACAATCAACCAGTATATCCAGATTTCTCCTACTCTGCAGCCAAAATCCAGTTCAAGTTGCCTGGGTCATAACCGCAAACCACACTCTATATATCTATAGCAGACCC
>JAAUYG010093418.1_pt1 | contig 13854 bp, 14 predicted proteins | sample 7278091 | NCBI WGS metagenome assembly JAAUYG01 (sample SAMN14350201, study PRJNA611818) | marine sediment metagenome | isolation source: surface marine sediment (0.6m) | place: French Polynesia: Moorea | collected 2018-08
GAGTAGAAACCCGAATCATCAAAAATTCATCGAGGTTGGAGCTAAAGATGGCAGTAAACTTTAAACGTTCTAATAGAGGGGTACGCTCATCCAAAGCTTCGTGCAAAACTCTGTAATTGAAGTCCAACCAACTCAGTTCTCGATTGAAATAATATTGAGGAGCGCTAAGATTGATTTCTGACTCGAATTTCTCGTTGGATAGCATAATTTAAGTAACTTTATTCGCTTTTAGCTGAGATGAAGAACCATGAGCCTTTATTCGATTATTTTTGGCAACCTTTTCTGTTTTTACGCGCAATTTGAACCATAGAAAGATAAGAAAGTTCCAGACGATTTCCACAATTAAGTTTTAATACTTTTTCTAACTCAGCAAGCAGAGTAACTCGCTGTTGTGGTTCAAGTATAATATATGGCGATAAAGTGCTTAACAAGCTGAGATAATCATCAACGCTATAGCTAACCTGACTTACTAACTGTTCGGAAATTAAATCTTTAAAATAACCAGAATCTATTACTTCCTGTCCCATCTTGGCTAAATTTTCTTGATGGTTTTGGTGTTCTTCGTATTTAGCCAAATTAGGCACGTAAGCTTGATATACCTCTGCTAACATTTGATAAACTTGGCGATTTGGCTGGGGTGGAGTATTCCACAACAGAATTAATAGTCCATTATCTTTTAAAGCCGCAGCCGTTTTTTGCGTTCTAATTCCTGGTGTAACCCAATGAAAAGATGTTGTCGCTACTACTGCATCAAATTTTTGACCTTCTAATTTCCATTCTTCAAAGGTGGTGTTAACAAACTCTACATTAGGATAATGGGCACATTTACGTCGAGCTAACTCACAGGCTGGCAAGCTAGGTTCTAAACAGACCATCTTTAAGCCTAATTTAGCTAATTCAATACTAGCAATACCTGGCCCTGAACCAATTTCTAAAATTGCTCCTGGGGTGGAAAACTGAGTAATTTCTCGCACACGAGCCATAATTTTGGCAGGATAACGGGGTCTAGTGCGATCGTAAGCCTCTGCCACTTGGCTATACCAACTGCTTTTATCTGCAAAACGATAAATATTGTTTAACAGGCTTGATAGTTCTGAATTCCAGGCTTCTGAATTACTCATTATTTTGTGGCTAGCGACAACAATATTATTTTTTGTCGCTAAAAAATTTACAAAAATTAACTTTTACTGTTATAATAAGATACATAAGTTAACAAACAGTTAGGCTGAATCTTAAAATTTATACTGAATTACTAAATTAATCCTAACTCTTTTGCAATAGCAGCGTCTAAGGCAAATAATCTTCTCAAAATCAACTTCTCCTATAGAACCTCAGTCTGGTAGCTGGGGTTTTTTATTAATATTGCTAATCTGTTCTAACAGTAAACTTCGATAATAAATAATAGTGTCTAACCATATTTTTCTATGCAAACTCTTTTACAAAAATTAGTCCAATTTTGGCGGAGCAATGTTCATAGTGGAATAGCTTTTTTAATTACCACTGTCGGAACAGTAGGATTAGTTAGCTGTCTGATAATTATCTATGTTGTTGCTCAAATTTCAGATGAAGTATTAGATAAAGAAGCCTTTGCTTTTGATAAGACGATTTTACTTTGGATTCACTCCTTTGCGAATCCTACTCTCGATGGCGTAATGCGCTTTATTACTCGCTTAAACGATCCTAGTACGGTGACTGTAATTGCTGTTGTTACTCTAGGAATACTTTTGTGGCGACATTATTATTCAGAAGCCCAGATATTTATCATTAACTGTTTGGGCGGTGTAGTTCTTAGTTACGGTCTTAAATCGCTATTTGGTAAGGTTAGACCTGCTCTTTGGCAATCAGCTATTAAAGACCTATCTTTTAGTTATCCGAGTGGTCATGCGCTAGGTTCGACCGTATTATATGGATTCATAGCTTATCTTGTGGCAACTCGTTATCCTCAGTTTTCTCTATTTATTTATACTGTAGTAGTATGTCTAATTGGTGCAATTGGTTTGAGTCGACTATATCTAGGAGTACATTGGCCAACTGATATTGTTGGTGGCTACGGTATCGGCTTTTTGTGGCTAACATTTTGCACCACTATGTTAAAGTTGCAAAGAATCAAACAGTTGGAAATTCAATAGTGATACTGTTAATATTATGATTTATGGTTTTAAGGTTTACTATCTATCGAAAATCCATTGTAGCGACTCATAGATTTTTCGATTCCTTCTTTAAGGCTTAGTTCAATCGCTTTAACCGAAATATAAAGTATTTCTTCAACAATTTTAGTTTCGACTAGGGAAAACTTACCCAATACATGACTAATAGTTTGTTTTTTGCCATCAGATTTGCCAATACCAATTCTTAACCGAGGAAATTCTTGACTTCCCAAATGAGAAATAATCGATTTCATTCCATTATGCCCGCCAGCCGAACCTGATAGTCGCATTCGCAGCCTTCCCACAGGCAAATCCATATCATCATAAATTACTAATACAGATTTAGGATTAATTTTATACCAGTCTGTCACTGCTCGTACTGATTGTCCTGAGCGATTCATGTAGGTAAGTGGCTTAAGGAGGCGAATTCTTTTACCTCCTGGTGCTACTCCTTCGGCAAATAGACCTTGAAAACGTTTGTTTTCTCTCAAGGACATTTGCCAAATTTTGGCTAACTCATCAACTGCGTCAAAACCAATGTTATGTCTAGTGCGAGCGTATTTTGGTTCAGGATTACCTAAACCGACAATTAATTCGGGAATAATTAATGCAGTTGAATTAGAAGTCACGAGAAACAATAAACAGTGAGCAGTGAGCAGTCAATAGCAAGCAATTATCATTTCTGGGGCATAGCCCCAGTATTAATCTTAGTTAGATTGAAATAAGGTTTCTAAATAAACTCTGGCACAGGCACGGTAGTTTTGGGAAGCTTCGCTAGTTTGCCTATTGTTATTTTGTAACAAAAACAAAGATAAAGCAGCGGCAAAAACACGGTCTTGATCCCAATGAGGATGAGTTTCCAGATAGTTTTTTAAGGACAAATGAAGTTCTTCGGGAATTTCTGCCAAAATACTTACAGTAGAGTTCATGGTTGGTTTAATGCTCCAATTAATATGATTATTTTCGTTTTTATGTAAGACAATGGTTCATTGCTCTTAAATATGCAAAAATATGGTATTTTTCGCGATTAAGAAAACCTTATATTGCAAGGTGAAAACAAAATAAAGTGGCTTTACATATACGTTGGTTAACGGCTTGAATACAGACTTATCTTTGGTAGTTAGGTCTGATTCGCGGTTGTGCTTGCTGATTTATTGTGAGCTAAAAAGGGGGGGGTTTGTCAATGTTGCGAAATATTAAAAATATCTCCAGAAATTTGATATCATCACGGAATAATAAGTAACAGAGACTGTTTTTTATTACATTTCTTTACAAAAACTGGTTAAGAAAAAGTTAATAATAGGTAAGCATAGAAAATCCCCTATTTGTTAGTCAAAAGTTGATTGCTACGTGATTGTCTGTGGAAAAACCTGGGTAAAATGTGGAAAACTTAGAAAAAGCTTGTGGAAACTGTGGGGAATCTATGGGGTAAATAGAAAGATAAAAATAAGATTTGCTAATTTTTACTCAATTCTTAAATCAGTAACACAGTACTGTTTTAAGATAATGGCTGATTTTCCCACCATTTTTGAGCTAGAGAGCTTATTTGCTCTAATTCGGTCTCAGAAATCCGTTTAAAATGACTTAAAACTAAATTCATTCTGCCCAGAGATTGTAAACGATCGCGATGACGATGAAGAAAATCCCAATAAAAGAAATTAAAGGGGCAAGCTCTCTCTCCGGTGCGATCGCTTTTTTTATATTGACAATTACCACAATAGTCGCTCATTTTATTGATGTAGTTTGCTGAAGCAGCGTAAGGTTTAGAGGCTAAGACACCACCATCAGCGAATTGTCCCATACCAATCACATTTGTCTGCATTACCCAGTCATAGGCATCAATAAAGGCACTATGAAACCAGTTTTCAATTTCCTGGGGAGAAATTCCCGCAATCAAAGCAAAATTACTCAGTACCATTAACCTTTGGATATGATGTCCGTAAGCTGTTTCTTCTACTTGAGTTAGAGTTTGGCGCAGACAGTTCATTTCAGTTTTGCTGGCATCCCAAAAGAATTTTGGTAAGGGTTGATGATGGTCAAACCAATTGTTTTGGCTATAGTTTTCATCTTGATAATGGTAAATACCATGCATATATTCCCGCCATCCCATCACCTGACGAATGAAGCCTTCAACACTATTTAGGGGTAATTCCTGTTGATAATAAGCAGTTTCTACAGCATCAATTACTTCCATCGGCTCAAGTAAACCTAGATTAAGATAAGGAGAAATTAAGCTATGCCACATAGTATATTCTCCTGCGATCATCGCATCTTGATAAGTACCAAATTGGGGTAAAGATTCTTGAATAAAATAGGTTAATACTTGTTGGGATTGTTGTCTAGTTACTGCCCAATTGAAGGGTTCAATTTTACCGTAGTGAGAGAATTTTTCTTGTTTTACCCAATCAATTACCTCTTGAGTTATGGCATCAGGTTCAAAAGATAAAGAAGGAGGAGTTTGCAAATTTTTTTTAGGAGGTTTGCGGTTATCTTTATCGTAATTCCATTTGCCACCGATTGGTTTTTTACCATCCATCAAGATATTAAATCGCTTTCTACCCTCACGATAAAAATCTTCCATCAATAGTCTTTGGCGGGAATTTGCCCAAGTGATAAATTCATCTTTGTTCCACAAAAAATGATTATCAGGTAAAAATGTTATTTCGCAATCTAAATCTAGACTTTTGATTAGTTTAAGAAAAGGGCGATCGCACGGATTGGTTATCTGTAAATTAGTTATTTTATTAGCGGCAATCCAATCTTGCAAAGGGGTAATAAAATCAGCAGCAATTTTATATGTTACCTGCCAATTATCTGCTTTTAATTCTGCCGCAAAGTGGCGCATCGCTGACCATACCAAAACCAACTTTTGTTGGTGATATGGTCGTTGTTGAACATAGTTACTAGATTCAATAAAAATAACTGGTGTTTGTTGTTTTTGAGCTTGATTATTTTGTAAGCTTAATTGTTTAATTGTCAGGCGATCGCCTAGTATCCAAATACCAGTTGTCATAAATTTAAAATTAAACTATTAAATAAACTATTAAATCGATAAATACAAACTTAATAAGGTAGACAAATAGTAAATTTAGTCCCTTTATTCAATTCAGATTGAACCGTAATTTGTCCTTGATGGGCATTAATAATTTGCTGACAAAGATATAATCCCAATCCTTTACCCGATCGCCTATGATTTCCTTGATGATATCGTTGAAAAATAGCTTTTTGGTCTTGAGGAGAAATACCAATACCAGTATCAGCAATTTCTATAAATATTTGCGATTTGTTTTGGTACAAGGATATTTTTATCTCACCAGCATCGGTAAACTTAATAGCATTGCCAATTAAATTAGTAATTACTCGACGCAATTCCAGACGATCGGCTTTGATTTCTTTCACCTTAGACGATATATTTGTCTCTAGTTTAATTCCTTTTTCAATTGCTAGAGGTTGAAGTTCTATAACTACTTCTTGAATTAACTGTTGGATGTTACAAGGAATCAGACTGAGAATTTTTTGCCCCAACTCATATTGATGAGTTTCTAATAGAGTATTGAGCATTGCTAGCATATTTTGATTGCTACTAACAATACTAGCCACTGCTTCTTTTTGCTCGGAATTAATCTCGCCAAAAGCTTCCTGTTTGATCAAATCTAGCATTCGGTTAGCAGCCACTAAAGGAGTACGCAAGTCGTGAGTCAGACAAGAAACAAAATTTTCTCTTTGATCGATAGTTTCTTTGAGACGCAACATCGAGCGTACTCTAGCTTGTAATTCGTCAATTTGAAAAGGTTTACGGACAAATTCATCTGCCCCTGCATCCAATCCTTCTACTAAGCTAGATTCTTCCCTTGCAGTGACTAAAAGTATGGGAATAAAAGGAATATTCTTATCTTGACGAATGCGCCGAGTAACCTCGTAGCCATCCATTCCAGGCATCATAACATCCAATAAAATCAAGCTGGGAGGGGCTTGTTTAATTTGCTTTAATGCTGTATCTCCATTATGGGCCAAAACTACTTGATGACCTTCTTGTTCGAGAGCTAATTGCACTAATAATAAATTATCAGGAATATCATCTACTGCCAGAATATATTGACCTCTAATAACTTGGGTAACAGACATTGATTAATTAAAAAGTTTTGTTAAACATATAAATATATTTAACCGTAAGTTAGTATCCATATGTTAGGCATCTAACTTGCGAGGGATTTCAATGGTAAAAGTTGAACCTTGTCCTAACTCACTTTGAACTGATATTTTGCCACCCATCATTTTAACTAAAGAATCGGTAATGGCTAAACCTAAACCTGTACCCGCGTGTTGACGAGTAAAACTTTGATCTACTTGACGAAAAGCCTGAAAAATTTTGTCTATATTTTTAGGTTCAATACCAATACCTGTGTCACTAACGGCGATCGCAATTTGTTGGGGATTTGGTTCCCAGACTTTAACTTTGACTTCTCCTTCATTAGTGAACTTAATTGCATTAGAAAGCAAATTAATTAAAGCTCTTTTGAGAAGATTAGAATCTTGAATTATAGGGCGATCGCTTAAGGAGATTTCAGTAGTTAAATTAATCTGTTTTTGTAGGGCTAAAGAACGCAATTCTTCTGTTGTTAAGCTAACTAGATATTGGAGATCGAATTGTTGCGAATTAACTTCTAGTTTTCCTGCTTCAATCTTAGAAAAGTCTAGCATCTCGTTAATCATATCCAGTAAATTCTTACTATTATTAAAAATACGCTGTACGAGATTTTGCTGCTGCGAAGAAAGAGGATCGGGATATTGACGTAATAGCAGTTGAGAAAAACCCATAATGGCATTCATAGGAGTGCGCAATTCATGGGACATGGTTGCCAAAAACTCCGATTTAAGATTATAAGATTCTTGCAGTTGAATATTTTGTAATTTGATTTGTTGCTGTTGTTTTTCTAATTCCTTATTTTTTAATACCAACAGTTCATTACTGGCACGAAGACGCTGGTTCGCCAATGCGACTGCCTGTTCTGCTTGGTGGATGCGAATCGCACTGCTAATTGCTTTAGCTAAATTATTAGGTTCAATTTTAGATTTTGCCAGATAATCTGCTGCCCCAGCTTTCATGATTTCCACAGCAAGTTCTTCGTCTCCTTGCCCAGTTAAAACAACTAGAGGTAAATTTAAATTGAGAGCTTTTATTTCGGCAATCAAATGTAAACCATCAATATCTGGCAAACGATAATCAAGTAAGACCAAATCAAAAATATTAGTCGTGTGAGAAACTGTTGAAGAGGAAAAATTAGTTGCTTGAATGTCAACTATATTGTGCTTATGATGAAGAGCATTTTCTTTCAATTTTAGTTGGATGAGTGCTTCGGCTCCATCTTTAGCTTCGGTCAATTTTACAGAAACACCAGCCTTTTTTAAAGCCCGTTTCACCGTTAGACGATCTACTTCGTCATCATCTACTAATAATATCGAAAATTGTTCCTCGCTCATTATCTGACTACTAATTACTGATTATTAAATTATGGCATTTCACACAAAGCCCAATATTTGTTGAGTGCAACCATTACCTCAGCAAAATTAGTAAAAGTAACGGGCTTGAGGATATAACCCGCCACGTTGAGATTGTAGGCTTCAATTCTATCTCTATCTTCATCCGAAGTAGTTAGAACAATTACGGGGGTACGTTTTAATTCTTCATCTGCTCTCAATTGCTGCAAAAATTCTAGACCATTCATTTTAGGCATATTAAGATCTAGCAAAACCAGCCGTCTATTTTCTGGAACTTTAGGAGGTAGATTATTATGCGATCGCAACATTTCCAGTGCCTCGATTCCATTACCCGCAAGATATAGAGGATTAGTTATTTTGTACTTTTTGAATGCCCTTTGGACATTCATGACATCAACCTCATCATCTTCTACTAACAAAATATTAATTATTCTCTCTTCCATAATTATTCAGCTTAGTTTGTAGACCTTATTGATAATTGTCGAACAAAGTCCGACTTCGTTAAGAAACTTACCTAGAACCTAAAGCCTTAATGACTAATGCCCACGTTACTCTATATATATATATAGTTTGATAGTTTGCTTACTATGCTATGTAGCGCGGAAGATTATAGTTGAATATTTTTTAGTTACAATAATATAGTAAACTTCCCCCACTTCTCAATCCTCAGCTAAAAGTAGGATCTAAACTAGTCAAATTGTTAAGAAAAAGTGTAAATTATGATTTTAATGCTAATTATGGTTAGTATTTTTGGCGTTGCTGAATTGTAATGACAAATAAGTCCTGTGTTTACTAATTCCGAACTTGAAGAATACCCAAAAGCTAAAAGCTAAGAGCTAAGAGCTAAAAGCTACGAACAATAACCTTTTATATGACATTACTCAATCAGCAACGCCGGATTTTTTTTCCAAGTGAAATAAAAAGTGCTTCCCGAACCAAGTTGGGATTCTAGCTTTACTTGCCCCCCCTGATTTTCTACAGCTTTTTTGACGATCGCTAAACCAATTCCTGTACTTTCTTTAATATCTCGTGCTTCTAGGGTTTGAAAAATGGTAAATATCTTGTCGTGATCTTGCGGATCGATTCCCTTGCCATTATCGGCTACAGCAAATTGATAAAAATCATTCTGCTCTGTAACTGAGATCGTAATTTTGCCACTCTGACATTCGCTGTGTTTAATAGCGTTATTAATTAAATTGCTAAATACTTGTTGTAGGGGTAAAGTTTCTGTAACTAAGGTGGGCATTGTTTCTTGTATTTCAATTTCAAAGTTAGCAGGAACGTCTAATGAGTCGATTATCTCCCTTAGCATTTTCTTTACTGCTACTTCTTGAAGTTCAGATTTAACTCTACCGACGCGGGAATAAGCCAACAGTCCATTAATGAAATTTTCTAAGCGATGAACTCTACTGCGCAATAGGTTCATGTTATATCTAGTGTCTTCATCAAGCTTGTCTTCTAAGTCTTCTTCGATCCATTGGGAAAGATTAGAGATCGCCCGCAAGGGTGCTTTAAGATCGTGAGAAGCAACATAGGCAAACTGTTCTAATTCTTGATTGCTTTTTCTTAGCCGTTCGCTAGCTACCAAAAGTAGATTATTCACTCGTTCTAGTTGAGTGGTACGTTGCCGTACTCTTTCTTCTAATTGATCGTTTAATTTGGCAATTTCCTGTTCTGCCTGTTTGCGTTCGGTAATATCCCGCACTGCCACTACTGCGCCCATTTTGACCCCGTTAGCATCAAGAATAGGGCTGCCGTTGGCTAAAAGAGTACGAGGCTTCCCTTGCTGGGGAATTGCCATTAATTCGGCATTAATAAATGATTCTCCTGAAAAAGCGCGAAACAAAGGGATGTCATCTTGCTTAAGATAGGTTTTGCCGTCTGGAGTGTACAGGCTATAATATTCTGCCCACTGTTCGGGGGGAATTGGCTCTTGAGGCATCCCAAAGAACTCTTGACTGGCTTGGTTGAATAAGGCTAGGATCCCATCGCGATCGCAAGCGACAATGCCATCAGAAAGATTATCGAGCATAGCTTTGATAAATACTCTTTCTTGCTCTAATTCGGCCTCTGCTTGTCGGCGTTGAGTAATATCCCGCATTGCCACTATAGCACCGATCTTTTCTCCGTAGCGATCGATAATGGGATCGCCGTTAGCAAGTAAAATCCGAGATGCACCTTGTTTGGGAATAATCATCATCTCTACATCTCTAACTGATTCCCCTTTTAAAGCTCGAAATAAGGGAATATCATCTTGAGACATTCTAGTCTTGCCATCAGGTAAATAAAGATCGTAGTATTCTGCCCACTGTTCGGCAGGAATAGCTTGTTGAGGAAGGCCATGAAATTCTTTAGTAGCCCGATTAAATAAGGTTATTATACCATCGCGATCGCAGGAGACGATACCATCGGAGAGATTATCTAGCAATGTCTTGAGAAAGTTCTTTTCTCGATCTAGTTCTGTTTCTGCCTGTTTGCGATCGCTAATATTAAGACTTGTACCAATTAAGCGATATATTTTTCCCGCTTCATCTTGGATTGGATTGAGACTAGTTAACCACCAAGTATTTTGACCTTGAAAGGGTAAACATTCTTCATAAGAAATAGTTGTTTTTAATTTCAAACATTCAAGATAGCGTTTTTCTACTGCTGCAGCTGTTTCAGGAGGAAAAATTTGTGCGGGAGTCTTGTTAACTACATCTTTAATTCCCGTTAATTTAGTAGCTGCAGAGTTAAATCCTTGATAGCGAAATGTTCGCTCCGATTCAACATCAACCACAAATATTGCTTCCTGAACGTTGTCGTAAATAGTACGGAGAAACTGTTCTTGTTGCCGAATGGTTGTTTTTTGCTGTTCTAATTTAGCAATTTGCTCTTTTAGCTGTTGATTTATGTCATTCATTTAACTTAGCGAAGATGAAATTAAAAAAAATTTGCGAAATTTTAAGAGCTAAAACGATAACATTCTTGGCAACAAAATCTTTGATAGCTTACGTTAAGATATAAAATAAAATAACAGGAATTGAGAAAAAAATAAAATAATAATTCATCATCGGCTAAATATTGAAAGGGAAACAAGAGTAAGAAATACGCGACAGGGGGAAAGAAGAGCTGGTAACACTCCGAATCATCTTACCCCGCTTCAGGTATGATTTTCTAGAAAGTATATTTAAAACGATTACCAGAAAATTTTCACTCAGACAATAAGATAGTTTTTCGTAATAGATGTCAATAGATGTTAGTTTCTCCCTTCCTCTTATGATATACATCTTAGGAATGATGAAATTAAAAATTAGATGTTGGACATTCTAAAGAGGTAGATAATTAGATTAGTACTTAAGTTTTTATTTGAAAAAATGAGTAAAGTTAGCGTCGTTTTAATTGAAGATCACGATTTGAGTCGTATTGGCTTATGTGCTGCCTTAAAACAATACGAAGATATAGAAATTATTGACAGCGCTGCCAATGGTAAAGATGGCTTACAGAAGGTAAAAAAACATCAACCTGATATCGCTTTAGTAGATATTGGTTTACCTGATATTGATGGTATTGAAGTTACTCAACAACTCAAGCAATATCAGTCAGAGAATCCTGAGTTTAAGACTAAAATTTTGATGCTAACTATGCATGATAGTGAAGCTTCTGTTATGGCTGCATTTGCTGCTGGGGCAGATTCTTATAGCCTCAAAGATGTCAGTATGGATAACCTAGTTCAAGCAATACGCAACACCAATGAAGGGAATGCTTGGATCGATCCAGCGATCGCTCGTATTGTTCTCAAACAAGCGCAAACCACAAAGGTACAGAGTGTATCTGTTCCAGAAACTGTAGCTGTAACAGAAAACACAGAAGACACTCAAGCAATTACAGCTGTAGCCGAAGAATATCAGCAGCTGCTCGAAACTTATCCTTTAACAGACAGAGAATTGGAAGTTTTGGAGTTAATTGTTGCTGGTTGTAGCAATGCTGATATATCAGAAAAACTGTATATTACTGTGGGAACAGTCAAAACTCACGTCTGTCATATTCTTAACAAGTTATGCGCTGACGATCGTACCCAAGCCGCAGTTAGAGCATTGCGGGCTGGCTTGGTCAAGTAACTGTCGAAAAAAACTTAACAGATTAATATTGTCAATTAAATTTTTGACCAAAAGCTTAAAAATGTATTAAAGTTAAATAAATATGAATATATTTTAGTGATCTAGCTTGATTTTTTTTTCTCTGCATCAGACAAAAAGAAAGTTTTTACTTAGCTCACTTAAATTAGCCAGTCCTTATCTTGTGCTGCCAAACCACTAAAGGAGTGCTTTGCTTAAATTCTCACCAAAGGACTCGGTATAAACAATGTTGGACAAGTCTTTTACCCTGGTACAAAAATCATCGAGAAGTGTTCCCTTAGTTTTAATAGTAGATGATAATCAAGATAATTTGCTTTTTATGAGCTGTATTCTCGATGCTCTAAAGCTTAAATATCTAATTGCTACGAATGGCAGAAATGCTTTAGATTTGGCAATGGATAACCTACCCGATCTAATCTTATTGGATATAGTGATGCCAGAGATAGATGGAATGGAAATAACTCGTCTGCTCAAACGAAATCCCCTTACCAGTCATATTCCAGTAATTGCCGTAACGGGCTTGACTCTTCCCCAAGATCAAGCCGCCATAAAAAGTGCAGGCTGTGAAGACTATCTCTGCAAGCCTTTTTTAATTAACGACTTTGAAGCTAAACTTGCTGGCTTCGTCGATCTTAGTTCGGTTTAAATTCCAAAATAGCGATCGCTCCTGTAAAATTGCTATCTATAGTAGTGTCGCTCAAAAAATCTATTACTGTAACGTCCATTATATCTTCAATAATATTTTTAATTTGTGGATGAATTACACCATCAATTGCTTCTCTAACTTGTTGTGCCAACAAAAGGTTATCGTTATCTTTCAAAAGTTTTTCTGGTGAGGTTATCGATCCTTCCAACATCACAATCAAAGTGCGATCGAATAGTTTGAATGATATATTATCTAACTGATGCTCTAATTGATATTGATAAACATCTTTGATTTTTTGAGCCAGTAGATGTTCTATTTTTTTAATCTTTATTGCTTTTTTATTCATCTTAAATCAAAGATCGACAATCTTTTAACTTTTAATTTTGGGGATACGTTCTGGATTACGCATCTCTGGAGTATCGCTCAAAACAGCAATAATTCCTGTACGTCCCGTATCTAAAGTGGCATCGCTCAATATATCAATTACTTGAGTTTTTGCTATTTTTTCAATTAGTTGTTTAAGTTCTGGCTCAATAGCATCATCTAAATTAGAACGTACTTTTTCTGCTAACTTGTTTTTTCCTTCTTCGACTAGAAGTTGCTCGGCACTGGTAATTGAATCTTCAATAATTATTGCTAACTTGGCATCAAAAAGCTGACAAGTTACTTTAGAAGGCCTATGTCCTAGATGTCGACGGTAAAATGCTTGAATTTCCTGAGATAATTTTCTTTCTAATTGTCCGCGAGTCGGTATATTATTGGTCATTATTTTATTCTTATGCTTAAAACCTAGACTATTACTCGTAAGTTAGGATATCAGAAGTTACGAATTAACAGTGCAGATTTAAAGTCTATTGTCACCATAGGACATTCATAGTAGCTTTAAATCTTATTTTTTAAAATGGTGTTTTTGTGAAAAAAGGTATTGTTACAGTTGATTATTATGTATTTATATTGTATTTAGTCTACTAATTTAGTTGGATGATTGCTATCTGCCGAAAGATATAATAAGCAAGCCAATATAATGCTATCTCTTAGCAAGCTTGAAACCAAAATGATCAAAATTTGAAATTAATTAGACCGCTATCTTGTTTTCTATTCTCAATCTACTTTATTTTTAATCTATCTTCAGACTGATAGCTTATCTATAGTACGAGAGATGCGACAGCGAATATCTAAAAGATAAGATGACACTTAGTTTGAATTAAGAGAAAAATAAGTTTATGAATCTTTTATTACAAGTTGCTAGTAGCGAACCTCATTTTCCTTATGCAGCAACAGCAGTTTTAGGATTAGGATTTGTTGCAGCGGTCACTATTGGTTCGATTGCTTGGTATAACTCTAAACGCCCTGCTGGTTGGGAAAACAAAGAGCGTCCTGATATTGTTCCTGAAGTTGAGAAGTAATTTTAGTGAGTTAAATCGCGACCAATAGTTAAATATAA
>JAAUYG010019795.1_pt1 | contig 13850 bp, 9 predicted proteins | sample 7278091 | NCBI WGS metagenome assembly JAAUYG01 (sample SAMN14350201, study PRJNA611818) | marine sediment metagenome | isolation source: surface marine sediment (0.6m) | place: French Polynesia: Moorea | collected 2018-08
ACCGATGGTTGGTTACCTTCATCATGCTTTTAAAGGTTGTAGATGCTAAAGTTATATAGACAAGTTCTGACCAGCTAGGCCACAGCGACACAAAAACTAATTTGATCATTCACAACATTTATCAAAACAGGATTATTCCATTTGATTGCTTTAAGAGTCTGGATAATCTTACATTATAGTCCTGCCATACATGTGCTACTCGAAATCTGCACTGTCGAACTTAAAGCGAACCATGTTAAGCAATATGTGTGTTATGGTGCTACAGTGGTAAGTTAACTGTACTGGATATATCTCTGTCACAATATTTGCATGCTAACATCTGTTGTATTATTTGTAGTCAGTATAACTAGCCCCTGAGCGAGATTTGGACCCAAAATGTGCTCCGGTTCACTCAGCCATAAAATGAGAACCTGGCAATTTATTACACAGAGAAAGCTATTGTACATTGATCACCCATGGCATTCTGTAGCATGTATCCAGGTTGTATGCTCTGGGTTGTATGCATTTCCATAAATCTTGTCTGCTAGTAGACACTCTGGTAACAGCCATTCCAGTAACAGGTAAAATATTTGACAAATGTTAGTAGTGTACTGTTGTTATGTAGGACACTCTCTCAGTCCCAGAACATTACATAGAATAGAATGCTTTTTCAAGTTAGGTTTGTTATTGTAGCAGTTTTTCTCGAGACAGATTTTGCTATGCTATGATGAGGATATTATAGTTCAGTCAATGAAAGCTTCTCAGGGAAAATATTTTAAATCAATACCTATTACTTTTTATGGGTCTTTTAAGTGTATTCCATGTAGTCTACCCCATAAGTCACACTCCTTATAGTACAGCTGTGACCGCCATAATGCACAATGTGAGCATTATACATATTAGACCTTTGCCTCCCAGTCACACATTTTTCATGCTTTTTAGCTCCGCTGGACACTGTAGGCAGAGCTACAGTAATAGAATACTGATCAAAAGGTGGTGTCTGTCCGTCATCTGTTTAAATGAATTTTCACAGAAATGGCTGATAAATCAACACCAAATTTCACCTAAAGCTTCCTGTCCTGTCCACATTTAATATCTCTATTTTTTTTTTTTTTCGCTTTTACAAAATTTTTAAATTTTATGAATTTAAAAAAATAAATCTTTAGCACAGAAGTATATGGGGCACAAAAAAATTTCAAACAACTTGCACACTGTCACACACAGTATTCTCCAGAACCGCCAAACAAATGCATTCTCTAGAATTTCAGGTCACTCCTGGGGACAGTCAATCTACAAGGATTTAATAGAATTAAATAAAATTCAATTTTAAAATTTAAATTTCAAGTTTGAAGACTTTTCAGCACATATTCTCCTATGTTAAAAAAAATTTATAAAAATTCAAGAGTTGAATTTTTTTTAGAAATTTTGTGAAAAAAAAAAATCAATAGGGATCCGAGGGACAGAGGCTTTCTATATAAAATTTGGTGTTTGATCTGTGCAAGGGTTTAAGAAAATTCATTTAATGGGGCATGGTTGACACATGGGTGATGCTCTCTCTCTCTCTCTCTCTCTCATGTCTCAGTACCACTATGCCATTGAAAACAGCTGCAACCGAGGTGAAGGAATACTTGTTAAATGTAAACTTTTTTGCCGAATGGCATTTGAGTGAAAAGGATCATCAAGGCCCCTGGACCTCTTGTATAATTTATTTTAGGTAAAGCTACTAGCTGCAACAGACAGAACTGTGTATGATTTGTAAACATGGGGGGGGGGGGAGTAAATACGGGTACAATGTGTTCACAGCTACTGAATGATCATTGTCTGAGTGTACATGTAGCTGAAGAACGATAATATAATGTGTTAAATTACCCCCACAAAACACTGTTTGATTGACAGGATTAGAAACCTGATACAGACTGTTTTTATTGATTATATAATTTATTTAAGGCAAAGCTAATGTGTTATCTGTACGCTTGGGATAGATGCAATGTGTAGCTCATGTGGGTATGGCATGGTTTATCTGTGTGGATGTAGGTGAATACACATCTCTCAGTATGATTTGTGCAAACAACTTACTAGCAGGAGCTTAGAAACGACCATTTGGTTTTCAGAAGTTTTAAGCCACAAAGCAAGTACAGCTGTCATAATTTAAGGGCAGTCATAGGGATAAGGATAGTATCTAAAGATTGTACATGTATGTATGCAGGATTTCAAAATTTTCAGTTTTGGGGCATTCGTGAATTTTCTTAAGCATTATATTAAGGAGTATGTGGAAGCAAAGTTTCAAACGATTTCTTCTCCGAAACTGCCAAAGGAAAGCAATCACCAAAAGTTTGAGGACCGCCCTGGAGTAGTATTATCTCCAAAGATAGCATAGAGATTGTCAAAAAATTAACTTTAGGCTTTAAATTAAATTTTAAATTATTAGTTAATGTTTGCAATTGAGCCTGCCTGTTGAGTGGCATTTGGGGGTTGAAGGCCCCTGGGCCTCTTGTTGTTCAGTGCTGTAGTATCTAATAAAGAGAAAAGGATGAGCATTTATGATGACATGGAATAGCATCTGCCACAGCTGCTGCATTTTTTCAGAGGGCTTGTGATCTTTTTCTCACATGGACTATCAGTGGGTTTCGAAATTTATGCATGATTACTATTGATTAGTTGCCAATTCAGTCTGTGGCTACTGTTGATAAGTTTACCAATTCAGTCTGTCGCTATTCATTGTTTGAAAATAGAATTAAATGCAGTTGAATGTGGACTTCAGGCTTATTGTGAATTGAAAAAAAAAAGTAAAAAACAATTTCTGGTTGTTATGTTTTTAAAGGTCATACATGTAGTTCTCTTTACTTGATTGAAAGTGCACATACACATGTACTTAACTGGCATGTTATATTTTGCTCTCTCAGTGACTCTGGAATAGAACATAAAATAATTTGGGAGCTAATACACTGCCTTAGTGCGGTTTCATTGGTATAGCACTTTGGTGTTTGTATTTCTGCAGTTTCATTTATTGGTTCAGGAACAAAGTCTTGTGGACCATTCATTTCAGTGTTTTCCATTTCAAAGAAGTAAATAGCTGCATGTAGTGGAGAATCATTTTGATTGTCTTAAGGGACATCTGCACGTTATCTGTCTGTCATTGGAACTTGGGGGTAATCTGAAGTAATGAAAATAACCATGTTTGCATTTACTGCCAGTACCGGGGTAATGCACTGAAAGTCATAGCTTGGTTGGTGGCTTGGATGATCAATAAGGTTTATTCAACCTAAGCTAGAGTCTAGTCAGTCACGGTAGCTGAAAAGTAACATATTCCATTTCTGCTACAGATCTCTGAAACCTGTGTTTATATTAGGTGACTATATATATGATGATTTCGTGTTGATCTCGGTGCACATGTATGCTAAATTCAGGATATTACCTTTAGGTAGTTTAAAATTTAAATATGAAATTTACAATTTACATGTAATTTTAAATATTAAATTTATTTCTTGTTGAACATATTAAATCTCTATACAAATCTTTGTAGATCTACAGATTTAACATGTTTATGGAAAATTTGAGGACACTCCTGTATCTATACAAGAGTGTCCTCAAATTTTCCATTACTTTCCCTTGGCAGTTATGGAGAAGAAATGGTTTGAATTTATGCAAATTATTGTCATGGTGTGCCAGAAGCAGGCCTAAAACATTGTAGAGAGCCTGAAATGGCTTTAGCCAGTACCACTGGTATGCCTGAACACTCATTCTGTTTCATGTACGCGTAATTAGCCAGCCATGCATTACTTGTGTTGCTACACGTTTGCCATGTAGGTTGTGATCTATAATATAATCCAGTCCTCAATGCCTTTGGTGAACATGTGACAACATTCTGTCGCTACGTGTGTGATTGGCCGTGTTATCTTAATCTAGATGACCACCATATACTGGAGTATACATGTACCTAAGGGACAGCTGTCTAAAGAATCACTTCAATCCACTATGCAAGGATCCCGATTGTTTTTTGTTTTTTTTCTTCAGAGGACGTCTCGGTATCATAAGGTCAGCAACTGCATATCAGACTTTCTGGTTAAAATATCCAATAATTCCAGTCAGCTAGTGGCATGCTGAATGAGTAATGGCACCTTCGGGATGAATTTCATGTCTTTCAATGGATAAAATCAATCATGACTATCATATTCATCTTTTGTCAGATGGGTGTTGAGGGCAGTGGAAAAAAAGTCCAGGCAGGCCTTTGGGAGGGTCAGATATCATAACCACTGCTCTAGACAGGGGTGTGATAGGACGAGGCGGGAGGGGTCCAGAAGCTGCTGATGTGTCGTATTGATGTGGGGTGAGAACAATACAGTTGCTATCAGAGAGCAAGGGATATCAACCGAAAAAGCTTAGGTGGCAATGCGGAATGCTGATGGCTTTCCATGGGGAATGTGAGAATTAATATGGGTGCATGTATGTATTAGGTACTGCCTGGACTGGTAAACTGATATGTAGAGATGAAAGGTTTAAATAAAAATATGAAAAAAAATAACATCTGTGCATTATAATGGGTCATGTGGAGCAAGTATGATTACTTTGAAGCCTAAAGTGTCTCACTATGGAAACTGCGTTTAAAGAAACAGAAAAAGAATGAAAGTCGATAAGTTTATGGCATGGCATGTCATTTTAGATCACTCTCTGTGAGAAACATGTTACTTTTATGTTCACCTACCCTGGTGTACTGCATCTGGAATTTTCTGGTAATATCTGGTAACTCTTATTAAAAATCTTTGAACATGTTGAAAGTAAATTGGCATTTCATTTTAAAATCTTTCCATAATCAAATTTCAAAGATGTGTTCATGATTGAAAATGGATAAAATATATATATTTAAAGGAATATTTTTGATATTTTTAATATCTTTATAACAGCATTCACATACTTTTCGAAATATTCAAGCCCACCAATGTTTATGCCATAGTATTCCATCTCTATAATCTATAGAGATAGATACTCTGTTTTCATGTACCAGACGCTGCTAGCCATCCAATTTACCATCTCGCTATTGCAGTTGCGTATTTTCACATCTTGTATGTTGCGAAGGTATCTCCTTGAATTGATATGAAATTTGATGACATAAATCCATACATTAAATTCCTTGTGAAAAGTAACTGTATATGCAAATTTTTAATATATATCACCAACAAACATGTAGTTCACACAACCCCAAATTTAGTTACTTGTCGATTTATATAGTACCGCTAACTTAATTCCTAAAACAGTACATGATACGTATCATGACATAACATCTCTAAATGCAACTTAACTTGCATGTTGCATGACTGTTCCTTTTTGCAGAAAAGAACGAAAGAAAGAGAGAAACGTTTTACGTTTTGAGGTTACATGTAGTTGTCTTGTGTGAATCATAGCAGATTCTAGAAGGATACTGTTCAGAATGTGTGAGTGTCAGGCCGTTGTATCATCCAGTGGTACCAGCTGGGTAGTCCAGACTTCCAGAGTAGAATTTCTGGTTGACAGGGGTCGTCCAAACGACAGAAGGGCCCTGGCCAAAGTTTGATCCCCGAGCTTCGATTTCCATCAGAAGCTAAGTCCCTCGGAAAGATCCGGCAACTGTGCAGAAATCCTAGATGAAAAGGACCAGTAAAAATGATAAGGCGCTTGGGTATGGCACAGGCAAAGCATCCCAGTGACACTGCCAAATCTGGCTGACTGCCTGCAGTTTCAGGAATGGCTCTGCATTCGTGTCTGTCTTTTGCCTGGATAATCATACACTTTGGCTGCATCCAGCCAAAAGATACAGATAAAGGGCCCTTCTTTGAGTATTCAGCAACTTCTGACACCAGTGACAGTTGGTTGTGTTTTGTTGAGAGAATTTTGAAAATGTCTGCATGGTTTGTGGTGAAATTCCAGTTAGAAAAGCAGCTCTCTCACTGCAGATAAATTTTGTGGTATCTTTCCAATTGTTTTATAGGACATGCAAGCCAGGCTTTAGGCTATATTATCACAATGTTGATATAGAAAGTCTTTGTCATAATGCACGTTTCAGTGATTCCTGTGTATATCAAACTACCAGTAGGACTTAACATATCCCTTACATCTACCTCATCACTGCTCATGTAAAATATCATTATCAAACTGCTGTTGATAGGGTTTCAGTATACATTTATCAAATTCAGTATATATTTATCAAGTTCTGCATGTGTTTTGTGTGGTGTTTTAAGGTCCAATCAAATCAGTAGTTAACATTATGCAAGTGACATCACTGAGAATATACCAGCTTGATAAACCCGAGGTATCTTACCAGTGATAACCATGATATCTCTGTGTAACTTTTTTGTCCTTGATGTGTTCTGCTGTCAAAAACTGATACGAGGTCATCTAGAAACTACCCATGTAACGACTATGTGAGCTTTTTGTTGAATTTGTCATTTTATTTGGGCTTTTAATATGATAGAATTGGGAGAACTGAAAAGTGGAACTGAATTCAAGCCAGTGCTGACAAGACATTGCTCAGTAGATCTGTAAGTCCATGCATGTATTTGGAGAAGGGTGAGTCAATATCAGCTTAACACCTACTCCTTTTCTCACATACACATTTTGTAGTGCACGTCTATAAAGTTGCCCAGTGCTAATAATTTCCCTGTAACATGTCATTATTGGCAAAAAGTACATCTATATAAGTACTTTTTTTTTTGAAATTTTGAGGTCCCATAAAGTGGAATCACATACATGAATTAGCAACACTTTACTCAATATTACTAGACAATTGTGTGATTTACGTGATGTTATAATTCCATGTACCTGGTACATGTATATCTTTAAGATCTTGATCAAGATCTGAAGACCCTGATCAGCAAAATTCTGTGTTTTTCCAAATGCAGGGATGCTAAAAGCAAATTAGCTTCTATGCAATTTGTCACAACGGCATGATCATACCTGCCTCCATATCAATTTACGTTTACCCAGTATATATATATATATGCATGTTGATGATATATATCTACCATAGTAAATGATTACCGGTACATTGTGTCTCTTTCCAGCAGTCACATTGTTAACTCCTGCTCTGCTGAATTTGACTAAAGCAGCTCTCTGTGACCTTTCTTTGAAGCCCTGACCCTTGCGAAAATTCTATTCCACAGGGACATCGTTTGCCGTTTCCCAGAGTTTGGAGAGCCAGCGATATTCATGGGTGTCTGAACTCTGGGAGCCGCCTAAGGAGAGAGGGCTTGCTACTTCTGAAGTGCCTCTTTTCGGAGTGTTTCCCATCTTGGGAGTTCTCATCCGAAGATCTTTGAATCATCATCAGGGTTCCATTCGCTGCCATTATCTTGCGTCTACAAAGCAGCGACTCGTTTCGCCCCTCTCAAGTGGGCTCTTCCAAACGTGGAGACGGGGCCTGTCTGCAAGGAGCTGATTGGCCAGTTGTTCTGTCGGGTCTTTTCCCTGCATGTTGAGTTCATCTCTGTTGCATTGTCTCAGTATTCAAGACATGGAACAGCCAGGATTAGCTGCTGCAAGCTGACAATTCCTTCCCAACAGATTTAATCATTGAAATTTGGTGAGTAGCACCGCCAAGACAAAGCTAGCGTACTAAGGAGCATTTTGGCCAAAGTAATCTGGAAGACTCATTCGTGACAGTCATTTCTAATGTCTGGTAGTCTTTTTTTTTGTTGTTGCAGTTAGAAAGAGGAATTAACAGAAGCTTATCTCAAAGCTCTTTAACTTCCCAAATTGCATCATCCAAAGTCACAAAGTTCTTAACTGTGTGATGAAATTACTTCTCAAGAATCGCATCGCTAATCAATTTGGAAACTGCATTTTTCCTTCTCTCTTCATCTCCCTAATAACTGCTTGCACAATGTATTCAATTTTGTCTTTAAATCAGTTTTTGGAATTTTGTGCCATATCGGTATGTCTTTAATGAGCCATTAGTTTCGAAGTGTAAATCTAACCATCCGGCTGCCAATAAACTAATATTTTACCCTAACAACAGAAAGTTAAACGTTAAAAAGTCTTTAAAAAATTAAAAACTGTGTCACATTGAACATGTTAAAAGGATGAAACATTCCCTTCTGGGGTATAAGTGCCTCATAAAATACACTGCAATTTTGACTTACTGGCTTTCATCAGCTGTTCAAAGGTTAACTGCTGAGAAGTTAATTACCGTTCCCTGACTGAACCATACTTTATCTTCTGTCTCATGCATGCTGGTGACATTTTCTCACCCCTAGGTGACAAAAAAACCCCTCCTGTCCGCATCTCAGATGTCTGCGAGCCAGGAAGCTGTAGATAACATATTGTGGCAGGGCCCGGGACAGAAGACTATGCTAATTGGATGGTTGCATGTTGCCCAAATATGCAACAGAGCCATTTATGCCGGAAAGCCTCGAATAATGTCGTCGTAGCAAGATAAAGTTACTTCCCGAGATCCCCGCCTAGTTTACAGCTTTTATCCGGGCACGTGGTCTCATTATTGCAAGGGATTTCATGTGCTGCGATCCTTTTATGGTGATTTAGGGAATTCACCCATGATCAAGTGAAAACACCGAGAAGTATCTGTACTGCAGGATTTCACACTAATTAATAACTTTTTTAATGGCCGAGTGAACCTTACAAGGATCATGAGTTAGTACAGTTACGGTCATTTGTGTTTCAGATTCAGCCATTTATGTTTGGTTAAATTATTCTCTGTTACATAATGAGGTTCCAAAAGGCATATAAACTCCATACTGTACCATAATGTGACAGTTTTAGCCCAGCCAAGAAGTTTCAGTCATATGATACACATTGTTTTTTGTAAAAAAGTGTGCTCTTTTTTGAAAGATTTTTCTTGCGCTTTAAATAAAGTTTATTTCTGATTGCAAATCATATACATATAGATAATGTTGTTGTGTACCTCTCTCTCTCTCCCTTCTCTCTTCTCTCTCTCACTCTCATATGCACAGCCTATACCCTTTGATAATTTCGTTATTACTGCTAAGCCTGCATGACCTGGGAGGCTTTGCATATAACGTAATGAAATATCCTACCACAGCGTGTTGTGTATATCTCTACCTACCTACCCGTTCAAGTGACCCACGAAAATCTACATTTTCTGAGTTATTTGCAATCGTGGCCTCTGGCTGCAGACATGCCTTTCACTCATATAGTCCTTATAGCTATAGCAATTGGCATCTCCGCGGAAGGGGGCTTGTGTCCACGTCATTTGTGTTATTTGTCATGAAGGTAGGATTTGTACATGGCTTCGCTGAAGACTGCAGTGCAGGGGTTTGGTGTCCACGCACCGGGGCCAGTCGGCAATCCATGGGACCATTCTGACCTGTGATGAATCTGGGAACATAGTTCTGGTGATTTGAAGGGATTACCTGGCAAATGGCTTTCTGGAATGTCCCGTCTGCAAGGTTATGGCTTTTTGCAGCAGCCAAGGATAGAGACGAACCTTTGTGAGAGTTGCGCTTGCTTGCCTGGTCCTTCAAGGTCAATGTCTCCTAGGATAGGTTTGAAACAGCATAGAGTGAGACAGCCGCTTTCTGTGAGGATATATTATAATTATTTGTATGCTTTTGGTTTCATGGTAAAAGTCTTACTTCTACATTTAATGGGTCAGATTATTCCAAGATGCCTGAAAATCAGTAAACAAATAGGGTATATAAGTATATCCATCGTGTTCATTTCTTGGACTTGAGGATCCGTTGTTTTCTTTGTTTCAAGTACATATAGATTCGTAGTACAATGATCTGTAGATCGATGAGTTGCAAGATCCGTTGACCAAAGTCAACCTAACTCTAACCCTACATGTGTATATAATTTCATAACATTCAAGTGATACTGTTTGAAATGACTTTTCTATCTGGTTTTTTTTTTTTTTTTTTTGATTTAGAAAATAAGCGAAATTAAAACCGATCATTAAACAGACTTGTAATGTATCAGCCTTATGGCAAAAATAACTGCTACATCAACTATTTGCCTTTGGAACTCAATAACGGTGGGACAGCTGCAAAGCCCAAGCTTAACCCATTCATTAAAAGGCCACAGGGTACCTCACAGAAACAAAATGAAGGCCGCTGAAACAATGTACCTACCCGGATTTGCATTCGCCGACATCAAAACCTGACCTGCCAGGCATAATATGAAATCATTTATCAGCAGTGGTTTAATCTGCCACTGTACCTGTCAGCCAATGGCAAATTATTATGGATGGCTGAAGCCGATTTGCCTAAAGGAGTGACCCCTTGGGTAACAAGGCGGGCGCGAAGTCGCTCTTCTTTCCTTGAGCGACCACTAAATATGGAGATATCAAGCTTGACGGTAACGGGGAGCTTCGACAGAATGGTGTTAATATTTCGGACGTTGGCACTTTTTGCCAGCTCACCTCTGGTTAATACATCCATTTTGGCACCTATGACAGTCTGCTTTAAGGCGGTTGGAGATAAGGAGGGGAGAGACATCATGCCTATGACAGCTTCGGAGGACATGCTAAAATGTGGCTGAAAGGATAGCCAGACGGAGAAATCTAAGTCTGCCATGCTTTGGAGGCTGGAAAAGAAGATGTCCAGTGAACCCTGTATTTTAAGATCAATTGCAAGCATGGGACCTGAACCATTTCTTAAAATGTTAAAATAGCAAGTGGACCTTAAAGTATATCTGCCGTGATATTTATGAAATGGAACATTATATACCCCGATAAAGTGGCTTATAGGATGATTTTGTAGCAAGTATAATTGTTTCCACATTGAGTTTGCAAATACGGGGTACTTATATGCATGTGTATTATATATTGAGCCTGCATTGCTGAAGGGTTTTATGTTGAATTAACAATAATTAATGTACAGATACACTGTGGGGTCAAACAGAGTTGAATTTACATTACCAGTTGCTCTGCATTATCAGGTTTTTAATATCAATGGAAAGGAATCCTAAATTCAAGAGTCTTAGTTAAAACATGTAAAATGCACAGACATTGCATCCAAAAACAAAATCTGGGATATAGTAGGGATAATAATCCCAGTGATTCCCTCCGACTGGCAGCAGTGGTACACTAGTCGTATTTGGGCTGTGACTGCATTCTACAAATGTGGTGTGACAGCCAGAGATAGATGATGCGGGGGACCCAGCCTTGGGCAGAGACAAGGTCCTTTTAATCTCCAGGGGAGTGATGAACCACCAGAGTATGATAAATTGGCAGAGCAGAACGCAGGATACAGTTTTAATATTGCAGGATACTGTATGAATGCACGGATGTTCGTGTAGAAGTAAGTGTAGCAAGATGAACGGAATACAGCTATCTGCAGTGTGTACATGATGTATGAGATGTAATGGATGGCTTCGTACCTCCGTTGTAAAATATGCAACTTCATTACACTCTTGTTACAAGATGGAGAAGAAAAGAACCAAACACTGTACTATATACACCATGTATAACTACGGTGAAGTTAAGGGTCATATACTTATAACATTTCTCATCATCAGGCCATTCATATGCTGGCGGATTGCAGACCCTGCTGCCCATGAAGTAGAGGGTAAAATGCCCAATAACCATAATAGCTGCTGCCATATGCAATGTGCATGCAATGGTACGTACAGTGGAACCTGGGAATTAGGGACACCCAAGGGACTGTCAAAAACTGTCCTGAATTCTGAGGTGGTCTTATTTCTCAGGTCCATCTCTATGTAATGAATAGACGCAGAGACAGAAGTAGCTGTCCTTAATTCCCATGCTGTCCCTATTTCTCAGGTGGTCTTAAAGACAGGTTTTACTGTACATAACTAAAGTATGGCAATGAAAATTGAGACTGAAAAAGGTTTTATTTCTAAATTGGCCTTAATTTTGAAATAAGGTACCATATAGGTGCGAAACCAATATGTAGTGTGCTAAGAGCATTGTCTCAATTTTGGAGCTCAATGAGGCAAGATCGGCCGGCCACCACACAACAACTACACGCGTGATACATGTATTTTACAATTCACCCCATTCTTTATGCACACAGGACACTGTAGTGCTCCTTGTGGGTACCGTATATGTCCTAATAGAAGTGCAGTGCACGAGTGCAAGGGGTTGGGTGCGAGTCTTATTAATTTCAACAATAAAGCCCGTCGTCCAGTACCAGCAATAAACCCTGTCGTCCGGTACCTACAATACACATATATACGGTAAACAGGAACCGCATGGACCTTTGTTTAAAAGGAAGTGGCAATTTGCGCATGTGTGGCAGCCAAACAGACCAGAATACCACTGAAATTTTAGTCTTTTTGGACGGTCTTTTTATTTATTATCATGCATTTGGTGTGAATTTGATGTGATGTGCTTTTTTGCTGCAGTGGCGTGCGCGTCTATTAGGGCATACACTTGTGTAAGGACATATTCGGTATAATTGTGCTTGGCAAGTACAAGTTTCCACAGGAATTACTTGCATTGCAATAACTGTGATAATTACATGGAGTGGGGTCATGAGGATTAGGTGTAACAACACATAACATGTATAAGCCACAATATTGAGTCTAAGTCCCGACATGACAGGGTTTAATAATTCATTTATCTCCAAGGCTATCAGAAGTTTAGCCACTGCATAGATACTCATTGTGGTGAAATTGCTCGCTTCCCAAATTATCTCGTTCTCTGTTTTTTTTTTCCACCAGAGTGCTTAAAGTTTTGCCCCAATTGCTGGGATAATTTGGCCATCTCTGGAGAGTTGCCAGGGTTATTAGTTGGGAGGGAATGTATCAGCTGGGTTGCTGAAGGGGGTGGGGGGGGGGGGAGGGTGGTTATGGAAGTGGACGTTCCATGGGGTGGGGTGGGATGGGAGGCTGTTACAGTGTTCACAGCCCTAATACAAGCCACGGCACTGACCCAGGTTTGGACAGATAGGAAAAGGCCTTCTCATTCCTGAAGCTGTGGCGAATACCAATCAAGTCCATTATTGTTTTTGCCCTGACCACCCCAGCCTTAGTCTCTGGGGTTGAGCCGGGCGATTGGTCATCCTCTGTTTTACATGTGTCTCAAGGGGACTGCAGGCTGTTGCACCCGGAGAGAAGATAGCCCCGAAACAGGGGAGAGACGAAGACGAAAGCCGGGTGGGAATTCCGGCCGGGAGGCTCTCTGATGAGGCTCGACTAAGACCTTCAGAGGCCGGGTTGGCTGTGTACGTGTACAATGGGAAGGGGCCAAAGCCGTCAGGCGAGCCCCACTGTCCCAGGATGGGTTCAGGCCACCGCAGGCAGCGGCAGAAACGGCAGTGGGGCCAGGAAGGGCTAGGGGAAGAAGCCAGTGTCTGAAGGACCACAGCAGCATGTGGGGAGCAATGGAGCCGTCACAGGGATAAGACTCCAAAGCCAGCGCTGCAGTGGACTGTGGTGTCAGCAGCTGCTGTTAATCCGTCTGTGGCTAGGATATGTATCGGCAGGCAGCATCGGACTTATCCCACTGATTCTGAGAGATAGTGGCAGGAGAAGCTTCTTTTCTCTCATCTCCTTGGCTTTGCGCAGTTCTGCTGGGAGCTGACATAAGATTGTGCATCTTCCGGAGGCACTTTGCGGACCCTGTATATCTGGGATATTTGGACATACATGTACAGCCTGCCAGGACAGCACAGTTATACCCGAGAAATACATTGCCAACTCTAAAGCGTATCTGCTTCACTGTAGAAAAAAATCTGCGAAAGTTTGGTACAATTAAAGTACGGTATTAGAGGCAACTATTTCAGATCCAGCAACTGTGTGGGCATAGTTTTAAAGCTTGCTTGAGAATTATTGAAAAGGAAAGTACCTAACCTGTGAATTGATCAAAGTAGATTGATCAAGTTCCTGCTAATGGAGACTTGGAAACCTACCGGTAGGACTTTATTAACAAAAAATGCCGGGATTTCCTCCGTGATGCATTC
>JAAUYG010140597.1_pt1 | contig 13848 bp, 11 predicted proteins | sample 7278091 | NCBI WGS metagenome assembly JAAUYG01 (sample SAMN14350201, study PRJNA611818) | marine sediment metagenome | isolation source: surface marine sediment (0.6m) | place: French Polynesia: Moorea | collected 2018-08
CAGTGCGCTCGAAATATGGATAAATCGGTGATATTTAGTCAAATAAATCGTCACTGAAGTGAGTTTGTTGTTTATCACCACTGTATCCTATAAAAAACACATTTTCTTATAGGATATATTGGCGATAAGCAACAAACTCGCTTCAGTGATGATTTATTTGCACAGATTTATCCACGTCAGGGTGCCTATAGTGCAGCAGACTATGGTCGCGACTAGCAGTGTGCACTGGCGTCGCTATCGTGACTATAGTCGCGACTAGCGCGTTAAGGGTTAAAACATACATTATGTTGTGATTATAACCTGTGTAATAAATTTATTTTAGTAATAGTAGCGTTATACTAAATCTGCACAAAGTTGGCCATTTTGTCAGAGGTAATGATTTATTCACCTTTCCTTTTGGATCGTATTTCAGGAGGTTATTCAACTTAGTCGTAGTTTAGATGAGAGCCAACAGCAGGTTGTCATGGTAACCAGTGAGCGAGAAGAGCTTCAGGGCCGCCTTCATGAGGAGCAGCAAGAAATGGATCAGGAGCGCCGTGTCAATAGTCAGGTAGTCATGGTGGTATTTGTGGGCAAAACTTTCAGCAGATAATCTCTTGTGCTGTAATGTGAAGGTTCACTGAAATAAAAACAAGGAATATATAGCCAGGTTGACAAATGAAAGTTGTCATTACATGAGAGCCATTTTCCTAATGACCATGTCAAACTGTTAAAAAGCTGTAGCTTGAATCTGCTTGCGGCAGACTTAACTGTCTGAAGGGGGGAGAACTGAACATGCATTTTGTCACCATATGCTTTACAAAAATATAGTACAGTTGTAGCCTGAAATTAAGACTATGTGCATTCGTGCATACTGGTACTATTAATTCCGGCCAAGTAAACAAATATGTTAAATCTGTTCCTTTAATTCTGCAGCTACTTTGCACTCGTCTGTAACTTTTGATTACCACAATCAGGGGTCGTAATTCTGGGACGGTCTTATTTCCAGTAGTACCACTATGTTTAAACACTCAGTTGCTAGTGCAATGTACCAGTAATGATACTTGGCGTGTTACTGATCGGTTGTTGATGTTCGTTGCTTGGGTTTCTATCCTCAGCTCCTAGAGGAGATGAGTCATGAACTCGAAGACTTGCGGAATTACAAATTCGACGTGGATGCCGGGCAGTCACGGTGCCGTACAGGAAGTCTGGAGATGCCCCGCAGTCTGCGGAGAGAACTGGAATCTCAGATCATTCGACTGAAGGAGGTTCGTAGGGCTGTTGTGTTGTTTTTTCAAGAGCTGTTTAAAAAATTAAATACATTTAATAAAGCACTACTTTAGATGACTGATCATATTTGATGAAATGAAAAAGACGAAATGAAATGAAAAAACTGATGTGGTTTCAGTTAACTGTTGTAAACAGAATGAAATACAAAATTACCTTTCTGTAGCCAAAGACCATATCCAGTCCATTCTTCAGTGTTAAGTCCAATGTTCAGTCAGAAGGCCAGAAGTGATATAAATAACACTTTGAAAGACAGACAATGACTGAATTTAACCACATTTTTTGCCTTACTTTCTTCTTCTTAGAAACTGGCCACTGGTCGCTTTTCCACTGTAGAATGTTTCACAAAACCAGGCTCTGTTTTCAAAACCAGTTAAGCTGTACCATATTTATTTTATTAAGTGTCCCTGCTTTAACAAACACACAGTATGATTTTCTATAGGCCTTTGAGCAGCAGTGTCCAAGCATGTATCTAATCGGTTTATACTGCAAGGAACATTCAGTTGGAAACATTGTTTTAGATAAGTAAAGCATTTAAGATTATCTAAAGGCACTGTGCACTGAAAGGAACAAGTACGCTAATAATCGATGTTCCTGCCATATACCCCTGTCACCAGGTGAATGCCCGGATGCAGGAGCAGAATGAAGATCTTCACGCACAATTACTGAGTAGTCAGGTTCAGGAAGGACAGAACCTGCTGGAGAGGAGTGGAGTCTCGCTGGCAGAGGAGATAGAGAGTTTACCCAGGGATGAGGTAAAGGGGGTAGTAGTAGTAGTGGTGGTGGTGGCGGGGGCGGTGGCGGCAGCGTAGTAGTCGTAGCAGCGGCAGCGGTAGTGGTAGTAGTAGTAGTACCAGCAGCAGCAGTAGTAGTACCAGCAGCAGCAGTAGTAGTAGTAGTAGCAGCAGCAGCACTAGTAGTAGTAGTGGCAGCAGCCGCAGCAGTAGTCGTAGTAGTTGTAGCAGCAGCAGTAGTAGTGGTAGTAGTAGTAGTAGTACCGGTAGTAGTACCAGCAGCAGCAGCAGTAGTAGCAGTAGTAGTAGTAGTAGTAGTAGTCGTAGTAGTAAGAGTAGTAGTAGTAGTAGCAGCGGTAGTAGTAGCAGCAGTAGTTATTTTTCAGACCACATATAATAAAAATATACACGCTAACATTATAATGAAAAAGTAGGTATCTGTGGCAATTTGCCAGAGCCTGGCAGGGCTTGTGGCAGGAAGAGGGACCCAAAGGCTGGTGATCTGTACAAATAGCATTGTAGGGTCCCCATTATGTTAGTAGAATCTTCTACGGGTTTGACACTGAATCTTGTACTTGTAAAAGAATTATTAAAATAAATAATAGTTGTAGAATAGAGGCTATAGACGCTCCACACCGAACAATGTGCCCATGTACCGTCTTCTAATCCAAAATATTTTGCCCATTTCAGTTGTTAAAGAACATGAAAGATCTTCAGGAAGACAACCAACAGCTCCGGGACTATATCGACAAGATGGTCGCACGAATCATGGAGCAGAACCCAGCCATCCTCGAGATACCGATCCAGAATCGCAAAGGGACGAAATGACTGGCGGCCCGCCTCAGGGATCTCCGGGACAGACTGCTCCGTCAGACACGCATCGCTGATCGCAATGTGCAGGACACCCAGCTGCAGTAGCCATGCATGTCTACCGTCCTCCCGTCCCTGAGGTGGCCTCGTCAGTATTGTCTAGTCACCAAGTTTCATTATATTATATATGTATATATAGCTCTATATACCCAAACATTAAGATGTAAAGGCAAATGTGGACATCATTGCGATATCCACAGAGCTGTTGGGACTGTTACAACGGGTATATAGACCGCTACGCGAACACAATTTTGTTTTTGACTTTGAGGGAGGTTTTAGCTCCAAATGAAGAGAAGAAAAACCGGAGCATTTTTTTACCAGGGGAGAAATGTTCGCATTATCCCGGCAGGTGTTTGTGATAGTCTGTGTATTCTGTAAAGCATTTGGCAGGTGGTGTCAAGATGCACAGTAACATGATAGCGTTAACAAGGATTAAAGCAGTGGTGATGGTGACTGTCGGCCAGATCAAGATAGGAGTTCATAACATAATATAGAGTTGAATGCTCTTTGCCACAGCAGTATATTTGTGTACAAATGTTGTATTATGCCACTTGCCATAGTGTCCTGTAAAGTTATATACAGCAGGTCCCCTCTAAGGAGGCAAACCTATTCCCCTCAAAATTGTGGCCGCGTTAGTGAGGTGGCCTTTGGTGAGAGGGAGAGCTTTAAATACATTCATAGTAGTAGCAGATTGGTCACATTACAGGGGGTGGTTTCTAGAGGGAATGGCCACTAAGAGAGACCACAGTTGGTAAAAGCTAAAAGAGCAAAAGACTTCACTGTACTGGGTAGCATTTGGTTGTGATTATATGGCATGTCACTCCCCGGTGATGGTCTAAATTCCACATTTACTGAGGAATGGAGGTCCTCGTGTTAAAAAATATTGGTAATCCAAGACTTATTACTGCAGTACATTCCTTCTGGGTTCCTGTAAGCTTGCCACACTCCCAGATCGGTTAATACAAGCCTTTTTCGTGGCAGTATATAATACATGTAAGTGCTAAAATGGGGATTGTCTCAAAAATTCAATAACCTTACCCAATATATAGTCTTTGGTTATACCAACTCAGTTAGGTATGATAGATTTCCCCCAACTGGAAGTTCTTTATAACAGGAACCGCAATTTTCGGTGCAAGTTTACCCAGTAGATGATGAATCCTCGGCAATTTTTTCTTGTAGCATTGCATGCTGAAAGCTCGGGGGGGGGGGGGGAAACCATGTAGCAAACCCAGGTGTTGTAGTGCAATTCGTTGCAATCCACAAAATGGATTGTAATGAGAGAAAAAAAGACTGGAAATAAGAGTTGGGTGTTTTAGGTGGTGGTGGTCAGGATATCAAAGTTTTGCTGATCTCATGGTTTATGTGTTGGGATAGTCAGGTTTTCTATTTCACATTCCGTTCTGCCACCCTTTGCTGCCAGTACATGCATTAAAGATACGGTGCAGTGGCCTGTCTTTTACGTAGCCACCATGGCTATGCTGTAGAATTTTGCTGTGTAGTAAAATTAGAGTGGACTTTGGGGGAAAATGAAGCGATTTTTGGCACCAATTACTCCCGTAAACTTTGTGACCCTGTACCGTAACGCCAGTAAGTGGGTACTAAGAGATGGGCCACTGTACCAAAAAATATCGGGCTATAGATACCTTGGTTTCTAAGCCAGTGATACCAAAGTGGATTCTGATGCATTGTGTATCCAGAATACAGTGCGATAGTCTATACTGTACATATCGTTAACCGGGCAAGTGTTACATGCGTTGCTAGGGTAATGACCTCTGAAAGGCTATGAAGAAAGTTGACATGGAGTGAAGTTGTAGACGTCCCCAGGGTTAAATCAGCGTTTGCTGCAGACCCCCACTTTCTGAGCCTTTCAGGGTTACTTATGTTACCATGGTTACAAGATTTTTGTCGTCTAACCAGAAAAGGAGGATTGAAGATTATTCCCTGTCCGAACATTGTTTTAAGTTATTGCTTCTGGGTACTAGTGGAAGTGCTAATCGGCTGCTTATTAGTCCTAATTTAAAAAATGTAAGCATACATATAGTATCAAGTTGAAATTGAGTTCAATAATCAATGTTTCACAGTTTGATTATTGTTTTCTGATATAAGATAAGCAGTTTTGAACTAAGGATTCTGCCTGACTTTTCAAATTGTCTACTTTTTCGATTTAAATCAACAATTTGTACTGTCATTGGCGAGAAACCTAACCTGAATCACACTCGACTTATTACACTCTAGTTATTTTCCAGACCCAAGTTCTTGGGGAGTTTTCAGAGTTGTTTTGTCTCCTTTCATTCCATGTTAGTGATTTTTATATGATGAGAGGTGACATGAATGAGTTTATATCAGATTTTACCGGTCACCGTGGTTCATTTTATGTAGCGTGCTGTGATTATTTGGGTGTTAATGCCAAGCGGAGACATTTATACTGTTTGTCACACATTTAGCTGTTTTATCATATGCATGAATGAATTCCATATCTTATATTAAGAGAATTTAACTATGTGATATATATAATATATATATTTATAATCTTAGATTTTGTGTGTTTGTATCAGCTATAACTAAATTTATCATTGACATGTTAACATAAACTTATAAGCTCTGCACCATGTAGTTCTAAAATAGTGTGTTCTGTAGCATTCACTGTACTCATGTGTATCCACTGCGTGGATAAATGCTGTGTATTTTAGTACAAGTACATGTGTTGGTACAGTAAACTGTCGACAGTGCAAACAGAGGAACAAGTTGCACAAAATCTATGGTGTCAGACTGATGAAAGGCTTGTGACAGCCAAGTATGAGAATGGCTGACTGGTGACTGGGTTACTGCTTAGCTTTGTGCCTGAATTGTCTGTCTCATCCAGAAGAAAATCCATGAATACATTGTAACCCGGAATTGGGTGAAGCAGTCTGTTTATACTGTTACCAATTAGCAAATTCCAGTAGCTTATTGTGGCCAGGTATTAAGTGAAGCTGAGTATTTAGCCAAGTATTTAGTGAATTCCTGTGTTTTCTAGCAGTGTGATGTTTGGATAATGGGAACTACAGTACCGCTCTGGCCAAAATATTACAGCTCTAATCAGCACCTGCATGGATGTGGGACCCATGATTAGCATTAATTAAAAGGCCTTCAGCCAAGGCGAACTTAGCCAGCCTTGCCAACAAGTAAGTGCAAGACACTGGACGCCCAGCAACATGTAACTGTTTGTGAAACTGGCATTTGCTGGTGCAAAATGCCGTTGTATCCATCTCTGTTGGCACTCACCAAGGCAAGATGGCCTTAGCCATGGTGAAAGCCCGTTAAAGATGACTCGAGCACTGGATAGCCTGGCTAATGCTTTGGCCAGAGCGGTGCTGTACCTGAAATCATAAGAACATTAATTCCAAAGTCATTAACCCGCAACTGGAAAATTCAGTTCATGCTAACACGCAAGCAAACAATCAATCGCCCTTGCCTTTAAGCAGATGCAGGCTCTCAATGTGCATTCTAATTTGCAATTAAAGACCAACTAATGGAGAGAAAAATTGTGATTCTGCAGCTTGAGCCAGTTGGGAGATCACCAAAGTTGGTGGTGGTCAGAGTTCCAAAGTGGTCGCAGTGAGCGATTCAACTGTAACTACATGTGTAGACTGTTGTTACATGTATGTGCTCAGTATACTACATTCCGTTTGTGCAAATATCGAGTTCTTTCTCCTCATTCCGGCCATATTCAGTAGCTTACATAGATGCATTTGTTGTATAAATATCATGGTTTCTGGTTGGACTGAGAGATGAAAAAAACTTTCCCGATGATTTTCTACTTCTTTGATGTTTCAACTGTTTTTTGTAGCCCTTTGATATTTAATAGTATCTTTTGGTGTGGTGCATAATATAATAGTGGCTCTGAACCTGGAAATTGCTCATATGTCAGAGAAAATTCCGTTCCAGATTGACTGAGAAGGCTAAAATACCATAGGAGGGAAAGCCTGTTGCGATGCAATAATGCCTACAGCTGCGTAGATAGTATAAGTTGTGTGCTTTGGCCTATTGTATGTGTGATAATGCCTAGATGGAGGTTTCATTTTCGTTTCCTATGCTTGTTACCCAGTTTGTATTTTAGTGGAGCTGTGTTCCACAAGAATAAAAATGTATAGTCAGCTCGCACAGTTTCGTACGAAAGATTTTTCTGAAGGGCAGTCTCAGTTTTCATAATAAATTTAATTATAATGTACTAGTTAGGTCACCCACCAAAACTGAACTTTTCTTGTATTGGATATAGGTACCACATTCTAAGATAAGTTAAACATTAATTAACCATCCATTGTTATTTTGACTTACTGGTTTATATGGTTACAGTTAAGACTAGCATTGTTCTGGCTGACTTAAAGCTCCAGTAGTTGTTCCTATTAACTAGACTAAGTAATAATTATTACGTATTAAAGCAAGCGTAATCCTTGGATGGTTTTCTTTGTAGCAATAGAGCTTATACTGATGCTTGTTGTGCTAGTACTGGTTGCAAGAGCCTACTTAGTACACATGCAAGCTGGCAAATAGGTGGGTCTGTATAAGATGCTAGGTTTACCTTCACAGGTAAATTTGCAGAGGTAAATTCTGGGTATCTCAACCGATTTACTTCGGAGTACATGTATTTGCAATTTCTGACAGGTTATTATGGCATGGGATAATATGTGATTTCCCTTGCCACAATATTCGTACCAGTCCAGATGGCATTGTAAGTCATTGTAAACATCTTAGCAGAGCTTGATGACTGAAGCACATAGAACCTACCGTCAAGTATATGTGCTGCCAAACAGAAATGATAAAATGAAAATGAAATTCTCTCAGATTTACAAATTCTTAATTTATCAAAGTACTTCTGGAACATCTGGACTTTGTACAGGGTATGCCAAGTGAATATGTGCCAACGTTGAAGTTTATTATTTCATGTCTATACCTTTGATGTATGCAAGTCAGATTATGTAAAATTCATGCGTAAGCCCAAGTACAATCAGTGGGAATGCTTGCTGCAAAAAACGTTTCTGGTACATGGTAGCCATCCCCGGAACAGAACCAGGAGTGGAGTTTTCATCGTGCAGTTTTGATGCAAGTCTCAATCTGGGCAATGTGATTGGCTAAGAATATGAATTGAGTGAAAACTTGGGCCTTAAGAACTCCAGCCCATGACCAATGAAAAATTTACTCCATTCCATTCTATTTGTGGTAGAATTCTTCAGCATTTTCTCTAGATAGCTGAGTGCATGTGCACTTTAGGCATAGATGCCACATTGTCCTCCTTAGAATTTCTCCAATTATAGTTCTGTGAGGCTCTGAAAGGTGTCCAAAACTGTAGTCAAGTAGATTCCATTCTGTTTTATATACCATCTTTTTGTTAGGTGAAGCTGCAAAAATGGTGACACCTGCAATGTTTGGGTAGGTATTGGCATGTGTGATCTCAGTGAGAGAACTTTGGTGTTTGTGTGCCCATGTGTCTTTTAATTTGTTATTTATATAAAGACCAGGGACCATTATTCATCATTTTCAACAAGCATTTTCCAGCTTTCTGTAAGTTGAAAACATGAAATAAATCTCCGTTTTAATCTGACAAGATGTGTTTTATCCTCGATATATATATATATACATGTATATATATGATCTGTAGAGTATATCTGCATGTGAAACCTCCCATAGAGACCACACTTACTATTAGAATGTAATGTTTAGCTCTGCCTCCTTGATGCTTTGCATTTGTAATCTGCCAAATATTAAAGAAAGTGTGGCACTTTGAAAGTGTTCTTAACATAAGGTCATACACCGCAGTGTGGGAAGAAAAAAATACACTACCCCTATAGTTTTCTTCTGATTTCAGCAATACTTAATGGGATATTGGGAACTGGGTGAATACTGGCGATTTTAATTGCAATTTGCCAAGTTTTAAATAAAATTTAGCACTTTGAAGTTTTTAACATGGGGAGTCAATGCAACATATTGAACATTGCCAACTGAAGATAACTATTCTTCCTACAATTCCTTATTTGAACAGTTTCTACATGTAGTATACAAATACAGCATACCAGTAGTCAGAAAATGGCGTTTACCATAAAAAACATTCCACCACATAACTGAGAACCATACATACATGTATGTGACCACCCAGGCGTGGCCCTTGATGCCCAAACAATGGTCAGGTCAAGGAGAAGCGCCAGGTAAACAAATTACGTTTGTGTATGGTCATGCCTAGAACATCTCATCACTTATAGCCAATATCAAAAGTGCATTGTTTACAGATGTTTATCAAGACAGAACTCTATGTGCCCACTACCTGGATGTTTGTCTTTGGATTACCGGATTCCTTTGTCGCGTGCTTGTGGGTGGCTTCTCCACAAAGGGAAGGGGGAATGTTCTTTTCATTTTCTTTATTTTCCCTTAATTTTTTCTTTGCCATGCAGCCATTTACGCTTGACTTCGGTGAGCTGAAAAGTGGCACTTTGTTCCTGAGCTCTTTTGATCTGCGTGGCCCATTCTGAGTCTTTGCCTAAATCACCCAAGGCAAGCAAGAACAGTGACAAGAGGAAAAAGTCCCCTAGTTCCAATGCTGCTTCGCCTTTCCTGTTCACCGGAATGTGAAAAGATTCAAATATGGTTTTAAGAGATGCACATGTGCCACCGACAGATTTTGCCTTTCAGTTACTGACCCCCATGTTCACTGCTCAACGTGTCTCAGCCGGGAACAATTATGTTTGAGTGTCCCATGTGTCTACATATGACATTTTAGGTCCAGGTTTCTCCGAAAATATTTATGGGGTACTCTTTCTCTTCCCGACGAGAAAGCCAATGCACAGGCATCATGTTGACTCTTATTTTCTTCCAAGCCTGTTACTAACACACTAACACATTCCCAGGGTAAAGACGTGTACCTACATCGATGTAGCAATGACAGATGACCCTCTTAAGCATGTGTTAAGATGTATAGGGCTCCCTCAGAATGCAGGTTGATTTTTCATCCTCTGTGATCCTCTTAGAGGCTCCACTCCTCTTACTCCTCGATCTATTGAGGATGTTCACCGTGACTCCCATACCCGTTTGACTGAGTCGAGTGAGTCATGTGATCAGGAGTCGAGTGAGTCATGTGATCAGTCCTCTCATCTCAGTTCCAATATTCAACTTGTTTTATTTATTGCAAGGGTCTTCCACTCCACCATGGATACTTGGAGGACGTCACCATGGATACAGAACAACCAGTAGACACTGGCAATGCTACCTGTTCTTGAGGCTTGCATGCGTCTGCTTTTTTCTGAAATGTCCAGGGTTCAGAGTAATACACACAACGTGTAAGATGGTCCCATGGACGTGTAGGAGGCCATCAGTACCCCCGGATACAGTGGGACGGTGGAGGGGGTGCACTCAGTGGTGAATGAGACCCCTTTTATAGCTCTGAATTGGCCTGAAGTCTCTGCACCACCCTTAATGCCCAGCATTACCTATGACACTATACTGGAAGGTATTAGTAGTTTGCAGTATATATTCCTCTGCAGTGCTGCCGAGACAGTCTTCCATAGACGATCTGTGGGGACTCCACCTTCAGCCTGCTCTTCGGTACCTTCTGCCCCCAACCGTTGTGACCGTTCTTCTTTCCTCCCAGCACCCATACAGGAACTTTCCATGTTATGAATGTACCATGTTATGAATAACCGGAATCCCACTGAAGATTTTTCTAGGCAGGATCAAGGACTTCACTCAGGTGCGTCATCTCCTCTTCCTCATTCAGTCAATGGCATGGAGGCTTCTTCTCAGCAGCCAGAATTCTGTCTCCCTCAAGGAACTACATTTCTCAATGCTGATCTCCTGTGACACTGCAGCTGTCCTCCATTCGACGGTCATGGGTCATTTACTGGTGCACTGTCCTCCTCCCCCTACATCCCCTTGGGCCATTCAGCCAAGGATACACCCAAAGAGACCCAGGGAGCAGCTATATTCTGTCAGACACCTGGGGGCTTTCAGTGCACCAGAGTCCAAGACCCACTTAGTAGACCACTCCTCCCAGTTCAGGGTTCCCTGAATGTTTAGATCTACCTGAAATTGTTTGAAGCTCCTCCTTTGGTCAGGCAGGCATGAGCCACCATCAATACCCAAAGTATTACCTGCAATTCATCAGTCACATACTGCATGGTGGTGCAGGGCCTGTGCAGCAAGGTGTTTATGGGCGCGGGAGGAATGAACCTGCACGTTTCAGTTCCCATCTACTTCCTCCAGGGCACATAAGGCGATGAGACTGGCCAAGTGTTTGTCGGTACCCTCTTCTTGGCTATTGTTGAGTAGGGGGCCGTGTATCTGGCTGGGACATCATCTTCGTTGAGACTCACTTTAATATATCAAGCCTTAGCATGCTTAGATACTCTGTCCCTAAATATTTGGACAGCTTTAAGGGCCTGTCTTCCACAACCCCCCTTTCGAGGGGATAGGGTCCCCTTCTTGATGGTGCCACCCCTCCAACAGCCGAGAATGTAAACAAGGAGAAGGAGCAGTTGAAGAAGGCAAGGTACTTCACCTCAAGAAGTGGGGCTTTACAATGCTCAGTCCACAGGCCGCTTTAGAGGAATCTTCCGTCCTCCTGTCTCTCAACCTGCTCCCACTTCTCAATCCTCCGTCCCTCCTAATCAGGGCTGCTACCAGGGCAGGTCCAGGTCTCATTTGCAGTCTCAGTTGAGAGATGGTGGCCTGCTTTTTTCATGATCCCGTCATGGGGTATCTTTCAAAGGGCCTCAGCCTCCCATTGTTAGGGGTGTGGCTTCTCTCTGCCCGACTCCAAGCCAGGTTGATCTCTGGGGGTATAAGGTTGGCCCACAGCGCCCTCCCGGTGTAGTGAGAGACACATGGGAGGAGTGCTTTAACACTGCAGTTTTCCAGCGGTAGGGAGGCTGTGTTTGTTTAGGCATAAAGTCATTTGTCAAGGCTACATGCTGCTTTTCGTCGCTCCACCTCCTCTAATAAGACTTCACTCCCTGCCTTGGAGTCAAAGCGCATGACACCGTGGATGGAAGTCCAGTCCTTCCTAGACAAAGGTGCCACAGATTTTTTTCCAGGTGAACTGGGAGTTGGATCTAATCCCACGGCGGGGTTTCAACCAATCCTCAACCTGAAAGCGCTGAACGCTTGCCTCCTTGTCGAGAAATTCAGGATGAAAGCCCTAAAGTACCATAGAAGGATCCAACCTCATTCCTCGCAACTCACCTCTGAAGCACTATATCACATGCCAGCTGGGCTGACAGATAATGCAGATAGTGCAGAAATGAAACCAACTAAATCCGGCCCTGTCTCACATGAAGCACGTTTCCTGATTCATGCTCACACAATAATCTCAGGTTGTAAGACTCAATCATAGCTATGATTGAGGACAAATCCTTAAACCTCAGTCTCACCAAGGTCCCGGATACCCCCAGACCCTCTCAGACATATAATCTGGCAATCCGGGGTGAAATCTGTAGTGCTTTCGTAGCCCTGCCGTGACAGTCTGTGGTGGTCCAGGGTGATCCGTGGTGGTCCTGGACGGTCCGCACAACGTCCCGGATATTTTAAACCACTTAAAACTTCCGGGATGATCTGGGATACATACATGGCTATTCTGGGACGATCTGTAGTCGGTACTGGGGTCCTCCATGAAGGTCCGTTGCTCCACCTTAGGGAGTCCTTAGTGGCACCTTGATTGTCCTTGATAATCTGGGGTCATCCCTGACATCACAGACGACCCCAGATTACCCTGAACCATCACGGACATGCTACGGTGGAGCCACGGACCTTCACAGAGGACCCCAGGACAAACCACAGATCATCCCGGAATAGCCCCGAAACACCCTCACAAGCCAACATAGCCATGGGTTCATCACGGACTGACTGCGATTCATGACAGATTGACCACGGATTATCACATTAACTCTTATACAGAACCTATTTAATGTAATTTAGCACCTCAGCTATAAATTTCGCCCCTTTATATTCTCGATCATGCTTTAACACATAAACAAACTTTTCTCGTAAAGATAAATGTTCGATGTCTTGATGGGATGTGTATATTGACCTAAAAAGGAAATTGCGCAAACTGGAATAACTCACTCATTCACATAAAAGTGATATTAGCTATTTCAATTATTCATACATTACATATACTAAACATACCCTATCTTAAACAGGCTTCGATTGCCACCGCCCTGTTTCAATATGTAAAAGGTAAAATTCCTGATCTAAATTGTGTTAATATAGAACTTCCTGCCTTGATAAACATAACTTTTCAGATAGCACTCTGTGGTAAAGGCAGATTTGAAAGTTCTATAAGTTCTCAACTTTGAAAACAATTGTGTCACACCAAGTTTTTTCTGTTGTGTAAAAATATCAAATTTTCAAAGAAGTCAATATCTATACTGATAGCATTTGACCAAAACAACAAATATTTTTATGTAGTCTATCGTCATGCATCAAGACTAACCTGTGTTCCACAGCCTAAGCATATTAACCCGTCTCCTGTAACGGGGCATGTACCAGGCAAGCTCACCATATAGCGCATGAGTTGGTACAAACCTATTTGCACCCAAAAGAATCTCACTGCCTTGTTCTAAACACTATTTATACAATCAAAGTCTTTATATCCCCAAATACCTGAGCAGTATTAAAAAGCAATAATAAGAACAACTCCCGTCTCAAAGAGTTTTTAAATGTATCGTAATCAGCGTTACCGAACATTTCAAACTCAGCTATGATGCTTGACAGAGCACGGCAACCATATGCCTACTCCCTCTCGGTAGTTTAGACATTTATCAAGACATCAAGATTATATAATACACCGCTTTTTGTTCCCAATATTATGGTACATTTGAAATTTTCGAAAAAAAAAATCATTAACAAGAGGCCCAGGGGCCTTGATACTCTGCTTGGTCACTTGCTAGTTAAAAGAACACCAGTAACGTTTCAACTTAGCAGTACAAAGATCCCTGAATATTTAAGTCAAAAG
>JAAUYG010193652.1_pt1 | contig 13848 bp, 9 predicted proteins | sample 7278091 | NCBI WGS metagenome assembly JAAUYG01 (sample SAMN14350201, study PRJNA611818) | marine sediment metagenome | isolation source: surface marine sediment (0.6m) | place: French Polynesia: Moorea | collected 2018-08
AGCTGGGGTTGCCAGCCATTGAAGCGGAGGTAAAAGACAGTATAAGTTCTGGTTCAGGATGGTCAGAGAACGAGAAGGAATGGCTGATGACCCATTTTGGTTTGTGTGGAGTTTAGTAAGACTGAAAAAGCACCGTGTGCAAGGTATGTGTCTGCAATGTTGGAAAGTGACCGTAGTTTCTCATCACAAGCTCTATCTGAATTACACAATCGGGTGAAAGTATCTTCTTCTATGAGGATGGTTACTTACTGTGAGATAAATCCTGATCTTGAGGTTTTTCCAATATACTGGAGCAGGAAAGAAATTAAGAAATTTCACAGAGTAGCTGTTACACGCATGAGACTTTCATCCCACAGGCTTGCTATAGAAAAAGGACGTTGGTCTAGGTTACCCCGTGGGGAGCGTAAATGCGCGTGTGAAGACATACAGACTGAAAGACATATTGTGAATGAATGTGTGCGAACAAGATGTTAGGATGATGGCCGTTACTTTTTAATGAGTCTGATATGTCGAAAGTTGCAACGTTTTTGTATGAATGCCTCAGGGTTTTTGAATGATTTTTATTACAGATACAGATGTTTGAGTGTGATGGACTGCATGTGGAGTTCTCCGATATGGTCAATAAACTATCTATCTATCTATCTATCTAATTAACAATCCTTCCCAAGGTTCGAGGGGGCAACCTTAACAACGTCTCCAGAGCTGAAATATAATGCCTAGCGTACAGTGTCTGTTTGACCTAAAGACCCCACCGATTCTTGATGCGTCTAATATGTTTAGGACAACAGAAATCCGAAGTCAAACGTCCGTGGCCATGTTTCACATTCCAGTCTTATCTGGTGACATTGTATCAAGTACAATTCCCTCCCTGTTCAAATTGATACCAGACCGCGGCCAGGCAGTGTGCTGGTTGTGAGGGTTCGCCTGCCAGGCAGGATCTTGGTGGTTTGATCCCCTTTTGCGTCCTTTAAAATACATTAAAATTTGAGTTTTTACTGATCTGATTTACGTTGCTTAAAGCATTGATTACTAATTCATTCAATTGTAAACCAGAACATCTTCTGTATATTACCTGGTAATTCTTTGTAGACGACAATTGCTTCATCGAAGGTCGTTGGAGAATTTATGATGAAATCTCCCTTTAAGCTCACAGTCACGTTCTCTGTAACCTCCTTCAGTTTGTCGTCCATTTCAAGAGCCCCACCATCAGACACAACTCCGCAGATACGTGGTATTTCATTAACGGCAAGGATAAGGTTGTTTTTGATTTCATGTTTGCCATTCTGGTCTGTCACCTGCTTTTTGAATTCGAATGACGCATTGGCCCCATATGTTGTCTGCATTACAACGTGTGTGGCACCGGCATTGTTCATAACGCTATGATGATCAATGGCGTTTTCCTTATCAAAAAGTTCTATGTCAACTCGGCGTGACTCAATATCTGCACAGTACACCAGGAACACACTGACCTCGGCTCTCTTCTCTTTCTGTTTATTAAAGTAGGGTTCAGTACCTTCAGCTTTTATCAGTCCACTCAGAAAACTGACCTTGACATGTCCAGATACATCAAGCAGCTTCAGTTTCTCCTTAACACTCTTCCCAGCAGAGACAGTGCAGTTTGAGTATTGTGCAGCTGTGGTTTTGATTCCTTTCTGTAATTTGTCTTCATTCCAGAGTGACAAAGGAAGAAGTTTGTCATTGAATGCGTCATACAGCTGACCTGGCGAGAACGGTCTCCCCAGACACGGGATGTCCAAAGTGCCACTCAAGTGCGACTCCATCTTGTCCATCTCGTCTAAAAAGAAACATATAAATCTGATTAGAATTTACAAGGTAAATGGGAGCATATCTAACCCTCAATAGAACAGCTGCGTTGGTGTACGAGTGATCCAGAGCGGTCACTCTGGGGTCGCCGTACATGTATTGAGGGATGATTGTGCAGATTGAACAATCATGGAACTACCAGACACAATTAATAATGTCTTGGCGTTTTAATCTTTGCATATTCTGATACAGATATTAATGTGTGGATAAGTAAAAAATATGATTCTGTTTGACTTTTATGTGAGGCGGGTTTGTTTTCTTTTGAAAAAATGGCACGAGTGTCTTCGATCTGTTGCAAGTGTGTTCTTTTGTGCAATTTCCATATCAGAGAATCGTAGTGACAATATACATGTATGGAAAATGACTTCTGCTTGACTTCTGCCTGTCACAGCATTGGACAAAATACAATGTCAATATTTCTTAAATAATTGTTTCTGTGCACTGCCAACCAGAAATATCACGGTGGAATGCAAAAATATGTTAATACCCGACATGGTGCCACTTTCTGGTACTTGCATTCTCTTCTCAAATGTATGCTTCCCGAAACTGTTATACACATGTACCCAGTTTTACATATTGACACGTTTTACACCGTTTATGTCATACAACGTTAATTCTAAGCAGCTTAGATAATCAAGCATTTCCCCAACCTAACACCTACCTGTTACAGCAAGCTCATATAACTTCTGACTTCAGATGTCATAGTGTGCTTTCCTTGCAAGAGAGGTATACAGCCATATATACAACCAGCTATTTCTACAGTCTTGTCAAGTGTGCCCCAGGAATGCAGAAGATGGGTTCGTGTTACCCTGACAGACCGCAAAAGATATAAATACCCCTTATCAACAATAATCACCAAGGAAAACCCTATGTAAACACTCGGGGTACATGTACGACAGTCACAGGGTAGATTTATCATCGTTTACCTTATCATTGCTTCTCTCAAGAGATCATTACAGGGGCTTACGGTACAGAACAATGGTTGAAAACATACATTACACAAGAGAAACCAAAGATCGGGTAAACCTCTGGTCTTCCCCCTATTAAGAATCATCTCCAATATCTCTCTATCTCTCTATTTCTCTCTCTCTCTCTCACACCTTCTCGCATCTCTCTCTCCCTCTCTCTCCCTCTCTATCTCTTTCTCTCTCTCTCTCTCTCTCTCTCTCTCTCTCTCTCTCTCTCTCTCTCTCTCTCTGTCCCTCTCCTACCTACCTTCCTACTTACTTACCTTACCTCTCTCCCTCACTCCATCCTTACCCCTCCCTCCCTCCCTCCCCTGCCCAGTCACTGGTTATCTCACTGACGTGGTCCAATATGATTGCCGGATTCCCTGGCCTGCCCGTTATTGACTCGTTCTTTCTACTGCTGTCGACAAGAGCACATGGCTATTCTATTACTTGATAAATACAAACCTACCTATTATTACATGGCAATAATTCATGATTACAATCTTCATTTTCTTATTGTCAGTCCTACATCATTAGGCTAAGGAAGTGCAACTTAACATTAACATTGTAACATATCTGTAACACAGGTGCCAACATTTAGGCAGGGAAACATGTTTAATATGAAATGTATCTCTCGGGCACGTTTCGGAAATTATATTTTTGTGATGTGAAGTATACAACCTAGCCATTATGTTGGAACATATCGAGCGTCATATAAAAGAATAATAATGCGCGAAGAAAATACCATTCCGAAATTCCATCTGCTCTAGAAAATGCCTGATAAAGTCATGCTCAGTCTTCGTCTCTATTGATACAAGTCGTGACTTGCTGTGTATTTCCCGACAAGCCGTCTTTGCTTCGCCAATCAGCATCGTTGATAATACAACATGGTAACAGCTTCCTAAATAAGGAGCAGTTATAAAACCAGCCGGGCACAGTTCTGTGGAGAGACGAAACAAATAAAAGCTGAGTGCTGTTCTAGCACGCTACATTGTCTTTTACTTGACCTATTAATTTACCTCCATAATTATAGATCTGGATCAGAATTATCACCTACCAATATCCATAATATTCCGTTTTACATTCCTTAGTTATTCCATCTTCTTTATCCTTTCTCCAGTCTAGTTTGGCTAGAGCTTGCATCATTAATTACAGAGTATACGCACACACAACCTTCAATAGGCTACTTTCCAAGAATAGTGGTCAACTTGTTAAGCAAGTACATGTATATTGCTTAGAAGTACACCTATGGTATATATCGTGTTCTTACATGTACATGTTTATATAGCGTGCACTTTGTAGTCGTCATAAATAGAGGCTTTATGCCCAACACTAAACACTTTGTTCTTTTCTTTAAACAGTTTTACCCCCCTGTTAAATTATTAAACATGGTGCTTGGTATAACGTTTTCGGGTCACTTCAGTGCACTTGTATTGGAAAGCCTGTCACTCGAAAACGACTGGCCATGGAGTGAAGCGGTGTGAAATTTGGCACACGGTTGTGTTAGTGGAACATACATGTTGTACGTTCAAGCTCGCAATGTTCAATGTCATCTTGTGGTCATTCATGTGCCTTTTTCCCGAAAATGATCTGGAACTCAAGATGGCTGTAGCAGGGAGAAACTGATTGAGATATGGGACTCAGGGCACTAGTGTTGTGTGAGGTACATTTGATCTCGTATTGTTCAAAGTCATTTTTTGGGGGGTGGGGGGTATGGTGGTGCTTATTCAGTGCATTAGTTTCAAAGTGGACTGTATTTCTAAAACGAATTATAGCACTAAAGCAAAAAAAAAAAGATTACAAATTGGAACTCTTTTTACCTCTGTCAGCAAATCTACCAAAAACTTCAATCTGATCCAGGCCAGCCTTTCCTGGTTGGCATATTTCCTCCACGTGTAGGGTGATCGAGGTTACAGTAGATGAGGGTAACACGAATTCCCGAGTTTCATCACAACCAGGCTCACAGGATAACGACACCTAAAATATACTGGGGTTGACATTCGTAGTACTGTAGATACTAATTTAAACTCTTAAGTCAGAACGCTCCTGGTATTTTGTACCTCGAACACGTATTGCACATATGAAGGGTTTAGCGAGACTCGTGTGTGCCGAATTCGCGGCCCGAAGAAATGGAAAGGAGAGAAATATGATTCAAATGTGGCGTTTCGATTCCCCCACGCCACGAACACATCCTCTTTTTGCGTTAAAGTAAAAAAAAACTCTAAAAGACGAATTGTTTATGTTTTCTTCTATGCAAAATGACTTGTTGCTGAATAAACTGTCCTCGTTCTGGGAAATGTGTGTGGTATGACTAGGTTCTGTTTACCATTTATCCAGCTTTCTTCACAGAACGTGATTATACTCACTGTTTCGATCTATATTGCATCTTTAGCAACTGTACCCGTCACATGCACGTGCTTATGCGGCAGATGCACTCTGGCATACGATAACAATTTAAAAACATTGCATTATGCTTTTTTGAAATATCGGATAAAATGGGATAAGTTGAGTCATCAGACGGAAAGTTGCTGAGGTCGCACGGTGCTCTAGATATATAGCCCTATACCCAATATCTACCATAGCCAAGTGAACTATGCCAAGCAGATGATGGTACTACACATTTCTCCTCAAAACCGAATATGTATAATCGGATCTGTGCTTCCTTGAGAAGCTATTAATTGATATCAAACCTCAAGAAGATTATCTCCTGTAGAATGTATCTTCACGGTGAACGACATGATGTTAGACCAGTTACCACATCCAGAACGGATACCCAGCCTGCCTACATTAGCCCTAGGAAAGGAGACCTTGATCCAGGCCCCATATCCCTCTCCATCTGTCTCCCAGTGACTGTCATTGTCCAGCAAGACAGCCTGACACGTGTGTTCTGGGTCTGAGTAAGAGCTCTCCTCACATGTGGCACCATCCACAGCCCTGGCTACGCTATAATCTGAGAGGAAAATGCATCTAAAATATAGACAATGCATTTTGCATTAAGGTCTTATTATGAAACTGATATGTTATGTTTCCTTGGATTTAGCTGTAATATACGGTACACGTTAGTTGTGACATACCAGCCATAGATTATATGGATCATTTATTCCTTATGGTAAAATTTAGTGTTGTAAAATGGTGCCTATCAGACTGTAAATACGTTAAACTTTACAAACATACGACTGATATTAAACCGCCTGAAAGTTTTTTGTCACATGTTTATCACATATCTTTAAGGCTATGTCTACAGATTACTCTACAGAGGCATTCCTTCCTGAGCGCCATTACATTATGCAGAATATGGCACAAATGAACACATAACCTTACCTTAAATAAAATTGTTTTGTGTATCTTATTTATCAGTTACATTTTCTGCAGCACAACGTTTACTAAGTAATGAGTTTCATAGCACCCACCCCACCCCGTTGTACGGAAATGACTGCTTGAAGGAATTACGTTTGACATGTAAAAAGTTTTTCTGACTTAATATTATCCAACGTGAATGGAAACATGGTACAGGCATAATGATACCGCATAGGATAAGATGGTACAGTATTATCTAAAAGCTTAACACAAGCAAAGCCACAAAATAATAATGTCTATCTTTGACAGTCACTAAGTCTTGGTGCCTGTTTTTTTGAGAAACTGCACACCACATACGTTATCAATCAACATTTCACTTCAAATGCTTGCTGCTGTATTCGTAACACACTGGACGTTAGCTTGCTGCTTATCAGCAGCATAATGCCACTTTTTATACAATGCTCTAAGTAAAATACCGTCCTATGAAGCCCAACGCAGTCAAAGATTTAAGCAAGTCCCAGCCCTTGAGATTGATACAAGGCACATGCATGCTGTACGTGGCGGTACTGTTTGCCTCTACATGAGTAGAAATTGCTTGGCTTGTGTGCTGCCACGTGATAACTTTAAATTTCCATTTCAATATATATAAATAGCAAAATGACCAAATTTATACACAGGGGAGCATGGCCATAACGCAATAACGTCAATTAGGCAATGTGTAGCTTTCTGTAACTTTTTATAAGAATTCTATGTCGCATGTCACCTTGCATAAGTTCCACGTTCGATGTATAACTATAAAATGTTTTCATAGATTTCATAGTTCTCAAACACGTTTCTAAACGTTTAAAGATACTGCCCAACGTCGTTTTTATTCATGCAGAGATATTTTATATTTTAACTTAAGAGGCAATATATTAGTCCTCTGGTATGACACAGATTCTGATCTAACACTTCGCATGGCATTATGATTTATTTTAATATTTGTTTCACAATTGTTAACGAGTGTTTTCCGTTAATATATATATGCGATGACTAGTGTTTACTAATTCACTTATTCCATCGCCTCCACACCATAGCCAACTGATACCTTCAAGTGTCATGGAAAGCGCCCTGACTTCACGAAGCCGCCAGCGCCACCTTCAACACACTTTTCCTCTAGGGTTATTTTCACGTAACTGGTGACCACTTTAACAGAGAACGTTTCATATCTGACCTCACAGTTGATATCTGCACAGTCCATTTCCAGCTGCAAACGAAGCCGATACGACCCCCATGACACAAATCTTATGACTCTCGAAAATTAAAGATTTTTCTGATGCAATTAATTTTACTTTGATGTCACGGTATCCTGTTATGTTCATTCATAAATACCATGTATTCCTGCTTTGAGCTGTTTCAAGCACTTCATATTCAGTATTTTGATCTGAACATAACGAAAACCAAAGGTGTATGGGTGTAGCGTACATGTACATGTTTGCATAGAAAAGCGCACGCAAAGTATGGGGCTTTAGACGTTTGAAAAGAAACTGTGTTAAATGTTACAAGATGCAAAATTTCTCTGCAGATAAAAATGGACAGCCCATAGCGTATGGCATACAATAAGAACATTTTAAGTAATAGTCGATCCCCTAATATCAATCACTAAATCAATACTACCGTTCTAGAACTGCCATCGCTGAACTCCATCATGATCGACTTGGCCTTGTCAATATAATTGCAGTGTTGAAGAATTTCAACAGTCTCCACCATTCTAGAAGAGGTGAAATCAATTTGGATCCAGTGGCCATCCTCTCCCCTTTCAGTGAACCAGGCACTGTCAACGGGATTGTCACGACCGTCTATAGCCAGTGTACACGGTGTAAGGTCGTCACTGGCGTGCATGTTCCACCATTTATATCAAGTGCGACATTAAGGCGCCGTCCTGGGAAGAAATGACAACACAATAGTGTTGTAATAGTGATTCTGTGAATGTTTTCTTTTAAGTTGCCCAAAACGAGCTCAGCACGGCAAGAAGGTGGTGTTATTGGAATCTTCCAAAACAGCAAGCATTCAAAATATTCAAAATTCAATGAAGTGGTGCCAAAGCACGCACACATTATGCCAAATTGTCAGTTTCCCAGGGTATTTTGCAAAACGAGTTGTGATACCACACTATCAATCACCATGGTACAGTAATGACTTGTAAATTGAAAAGCCGTCGTCAATGGGGAGATTATATTTAGATGGCCTGAAATTTCAAGAATGGTCAATGCAATATTGATGATATGTCACAGTCCCTGTACCTTTTCAAATATTTTTGATGTGTTTATCAGTAACTATTCTTGTGTATGAAAGACATGAGACACCATATGATAGCGAGGACTTTGCAGGGTGTCAGGGCTGTTGAAAAAATAGAAGCTTTAAACGACAAGAAAATTTAAATTTTGTACGTGTCTCATGTATGTTTAGATGTTGCGTTCAAATAACAAACCTGACTTATACATGATTCTGGAAATTATGCTTACCTGTAACAGCCGTGGCTACTAATGCCAGATAGCTCACGTACACAAGCAGCTGCATGATCTTCTGTTTAACGCTGCTAAACCATGGGACTGTATTACATAGGACTCTAGCTTTTATCTTGATTACATATCACGGTTACTACTTTTTAGCCTTTCATGACAAACAACAACTGCCAAACAATGGACTTGCATTAGGGCTCTTATCCGTTATCATCATAATCGAATCTTGTTATCAACTGCTTGGTCAACATTTATAAGAAGACAGAGCTCTTCCTCTTTGTTATACATAAGTACTCACAAATCAAATGAACTCATTCATACACAAAAACAACATACGCATATGTCAAATATTGTCTTTTGTAGGTGATTAATGGACAGATGAGATTATGAGATAAGCCGAATATCTCAAAGAAGAATTTCCAACGGTTAATAAGTGACTACTTGCTCGCTGTAAGTTTTAGCTACCTAACGATTGATATAAGAAAATTATATACATACCAGACGAAATTATTTATTTTCTTAAGGATGAAAATGTGCAAAATGAGATTAACATATAGCGAAGGCCTGGGGTCGATTCATCTGTTACCCGGCAATAGCTACATGTACTTCATCGCATGTAGTGTTCTTTAGCAGTCACGTTAACGCATTTTCAGGAACATATGAAACAGATTAATTTCTAATTTAGGGAAGAGCCACCCCACTTGGCAAGTTAATAAATTATGAAGGCATCAAAGTATCTGGAGTTGGCTAATTTGCTTTGAGAAAGCTTTTGATACAGTCCGCTGGAAAGTTTATGTGAAACTTTAAATGTAATGAATTTTGGTCCACAATTTGTATCTTATATTGAGTTGCTATATGAAGATATCCAAAGTGCTTGCTATAACAGTGTTCATCTCTCCTAAATGTTCCGGCGAAGTAGAAATATACATGTAAGTCAGGGCTGTCCTGTTAGTGTCCTGTTTATTTTGGTTGGTGATTAGATATCAGTAAACATATACAAATAAGGCCATAAATGGAATTAACACTGATGACACAGAATTTCTTATATCATAGCTAGCCGATGATACAACCCTATTCTTGGATAACATGAGATGTCTAAAAGCAGTGTTTTAACTCTTAGATGAGTTTCATAAACACTCTGGGCTTAAACTGAATAAAAGTAAGACCGAGATATTTTACCTAGGGAATACCAATCACCGTCTTAATGATCTTCTAGGTTGCCAAGAGTCTACAGTTTCTTTTAAATACCTTGGAATATATCTTATGAAAGATCCAATGATGATGGCTATAAAAGCACGTCAATGAGGGATATAAAAATTTTAAAACCGTTTTAAACACGTGGTCACAAAGCGATCTAACATCAAAAGGGAAAATGACTGCGATCAAATCTCTTGCGCGTTCACAGTTGATATATGCCTCATCGATGCTTGCTTTTCAGATACATTTATCGATAAAGTAGAGCATGGTATTTTAAGTTTAATTTGGAACGGAAAACCTCCAAAAGGTAAAGTATCTACAATGATTTTAGACATTTTCGATGGGGGATTAAAAATGGCCCATTTTAGAACCATGGTAAAATCGCAGAAAGTAACGTGGATCCAACACCTTCTGGCTAATCAGTGTTTTAAATTTTAAACGATTGCCTTTAAAGTCAGTAACATGAATTTATTTCAAATAACATGCAAACATTCTTACTCATCTATTAACAAAATACAGTCTCCCATTTATTTACAGGTTATTAAGTTCTGGTTTGAATTTTACTCTGTTAACCCAGGATGGAAGTATTGTGACCAGGAAACAATATGGAATTACTGTCGAATTATGATAAATGAACCCATTAACTGCAACAGTGTATATAGGAAGTGGATTGCACGTGGGATATCTAGGCTACGCCAGATACGTAATGCAGAAGGAATGATGTTATCTAAGGGAGCATTGGAACAAAAGTACGGCTTTCAAATTGAAATAATACATGCAGTACAACAGATGAGCTACAAAATAAGTATATCCTTAGAGACTTTGTCTTTGACATTCGAAAATTAAAAAATAGAATGGTATTTGAAAATCTTCTAAATAGGACTGGTAAACCACCCATATCTATTGACAAGTGGATAGATTTGTATCCATTTCCGGGTAATAATTTCTGGAGCGAAAGTTTCACAATACCAAACAGAACAATAAAAGGTACTAAAACTCATAAATTTAAATTTTGATTTTTGGTATCGGATTATTAATTGCAATGAAAACTTTACAAAGTGAAAGATAAAAGTAGCAGTGCATGTCGAAGATGTAACCGTATAGAAACATTCCAACATATGTTTTACTACTGCGATGTAAACACAGGTAAAGTCTTTAATATACAGAAGTCACGAACAGCATGATATCTTCTTTCTAGAGCTTCTAAAAGACTTAAAATCTGCTACAATTATTGAAAGTGTAAAAAAAGTTACAAATAATACAGGCGAGACTTCTAGCAGGTGGAGTGCTTTGCTTGACGTATTATAGTCCCACAATATAGTATAAGATTTACTCTTGTTCTAATTGCCGCTATATATATGTGAGGTACCAAGAAATAATTGGCATGGTGCCAATTGAATGTTTACCTGGTAAAAAATAACAAAGATAGCAAATTTGTAAAAGTATTTCCTAAAGTCATGAAAGTACTTTTAATGAATAAAAGTATCCCTACATAGTTTATCCCCGGTAAACAATCAGAATTGTTCAATATTCAAGGCTTCCTTTGCATTAATTGCATCAGGGCATTCAAAATTATTTGTGTGTGTGGGAACACAAACAGCCCATGAAAAAGAATCGCATCACTTTAAAGCGATATGGCTTTGCATGCAGCAAAGGCATTTATTTTGGCAGTAGCTGCGTAGTATTCAATATATTCAATTTTATTTTTCGTTGAAGCACGATTATTGACACGATCTGTGAATGTCGTACATGCGCTTGACCCAGCCCAACCGAATCTGCCGGCCTCTTTGTTGAAGTCAATATCTGAATTTACAAACATCCTATCTTTGAGATTGGGGACTTCAATACGAACTTAATATTTTTCCGAGATCCCCAATCCAGTTCAGTTCACTTGGTTTGGGCATCAGTGTTCCACGATTGCCATCTCCTTCTGCTGGTCTGCCCGATGTGTATTTGTTTGCATGTCTGCTGTGTGAAAGGCGGGTGATCAGTCTCAAATGATGCACGTCATGATAACTGTGCTTCACGCAATGCTTGATTCAGCAGAGCACAGTGCAGCCCAAAACCGTACACAAGGCTATGCTGAAGTCAAGTTAAACTATATATATATAAGCATTATCTGTTGTCAAGCAGAATAAACACCTTAAACTAGAATGGATCTACCACGGCGTGTTAATTCATAGATAACGAACAACATGATTTCCACCAGTGTTTATGTTACTATGGATTATAAAACAGTCAGAAATACTCACCAAACACGCACAGGATTTTAATTCTTTCGTCTGAATTTATTTATTTGTGTTAGTTCCGTTAGCTTTGCATTATCATTTTATACACCGATGATGTATCTATTACACCTGAGTCGAAGTTCTTTTGTCAGAAAAAAATCTCGAATCCTGCAATGTACATGAGATAGATATCCTTGCCTCTTTCACTAACTGTTGCGCTCTTCTAAAGAGAAACCTGTTCTTTTCATTCTGATTTTTTTCTGCGTTTATTAAATTCAAAATCTCGTTGTTACTTCCTAAGTCAAATCGATAGATAGCATATGGGCATACGCTGAGGACGAGACTGTGGAAACAAAGCAGTAAATATATCAATATTTTACTAGAGGATTGTACCGATGCTAACAGAATTTTATTGAAGGGCTTGGTGTCCCAAAGGGCCAATTTTCATGTCTTGTCTAGACCTGAGTTTAAGTGAGTAAAACCATGGTTTAAACCTGGTCTGATCAAACCTGGTTTAAGTTTGGTTTAAACCTTGGTTTAAGTCGGATTTTTCATGTAAAATAAAACCAGGTTTGGCCAAACCAGGTTTAAACTATGGTTTAGACCCAGGTCCCAGTATATGCATGCCTACAGGCACATACAGGCATGGCGCTTGATAGCGATATTAAGTGATATTAGGATTTTTTGTTCAGGAATGTATGTAATGGGGGTTTGAAACACATTTGTGAGTTGCAAGCAGAATCGTGTGTGCAAAACATACATTAGTTTCGCCAGAAACCGCAACCGAAGGTTTGATCTGTGTTGAAATGACATGCTCTATACTAGTACATGTATATCAGATATGCAACAAATCTAGAAATTACTGGCTTTGTGGCACATAGTTTGTGACGCTTGCATTGCGTCTGTATGTGGTGTCTGTATAGTTTGTCCCACGTTGCATCGTGTCACGTCTCGTTGTCCGAGATGTACTGTCACTATGGTCACCGACTAAAGCAGTAACATAGAGCTTTGCCCTAATGGAAAACTGAAAAACCTCATTACCCACACATTGCTTCACCGTTGAACAGCAAATATGACATACTACTAACTGCGCACTAGGGCACTGAACTACATTATCCGTCATTCTGAAGAGATTCGGTCAAATCGAAGTTAATATATACATGTACGTAACGTGGGTGTGTGTGTGTGTGCGGGGGAGGGGGGCACTCGACTTATTGTTCAAATCAATGCATCGATTATATGTAGGAAATTACCAATGTCAAAACATTCCTCTTTACTCTGGCCAGGCTTTCTCTTTTTGGGAAAAAGAAGAGAAAACCTGGCTACATGTAGTTCAGTGCCCAAGTGGTTTTAGACTTAAGACCTAAGAAAGCAAGTTTTATGTGAGCATTTTGTGAGCATTTTCACCTTGTTCCTTGGTATAAAAAGCATTTTGTGAACATCACTAAATGCATTCAACTAATGAGATTGCCATGAATAGTCATATGACATTTAATAGACAGCTAAAAATAATAGTCCACCCGTTTTCAGTAAAAACGTTCAAATTTGGGTACAAGCACCAAATTTTGCACGAGTTTCAAGGGCCCTCGATAGTGTAACCAAGTTAAACTTGATGAGATCTTTTATTTCATGCTATTTACTGCCCATTGGTGTGGCATTTTTTGTGGGAAGGAGTGCCCAAAGGCGTTAGAACGTATACAGTTTCGAGCTCTTAAATTTGTATATAATGATTTTAAGTCGTCATACACCGAACTACTAGAGGTCTCAGGTATGTCTAGCTTGTATCAGCAGCGAATTCGCTTGCTTGCTACAGAAATGTATAAGCTGTACTACAAACAAGGACCAACGTAT
>JAAUYG010254407.1_pt1 | contig 13848 bp, 12 predicted proteins | sample 7278091 | NCBI WGS metagenome assembly JAAUYG01 (sample SAMN14350201, study PRJNA611818) | marine sediment metagenome | isolation source: surface marine sediment (0.6m) | place: French Polynesia: Moorea | collected 2018-08
GTCAAGATTTGGGGGGGGGGGCATAACTTTTCCAATTATTTCACGGGCACTGGGACACACTATGTCCACTTCCAGAACTGTTGATACAGATAGTGCCGCAAGGAACAATTCTTATTTTGGTCAGATTTATGTTGACAAGGCAGTACACTACGTGGGAATAAATGGAGCAATAAATGTTGTGGTATTTGTCCAAACATTGTGTCGGGACAGGTTGCATGGACTGATGAGATGACCAGACTGGTCAACATGATTTAGAGGCAGAGAAAACTTCTCTCTCAGAATTAGTCTGAAGGCCAATATGACCCACCAACATCAGAGAATAATTTCGCACATCAATGTAACTTGTGCATTGTGTGCTAAATATGGATTCTCTGCTCGGAATTGTTGCCAAGTACACCAACTGGAAAATGGCCAAGATATGCAGAATACTCGCATGGTGTGTTCTGGACGAAACTGTCGAAGGGTAAACGAGTCCTGAGGATCTCACGCGAGACTTTGGGGGGGGGGGGGTAGTTGTCGGGCAGTCGGTTGTGTCATCCACCAATTTGCAACAAATTGCGAAGCTCTCCTCAGAAGGACACGCACCCAAACAAGGACAAGTCAGCCAAAACTACGACGAGCCTCACTTTTCCGCAACACAAACGTTTCCATGTATTGTGTTCCACATGACTCCAAGACCTGACCTGTATTAGTGTGCGTGTACCTTCCTCAGACCACAAAAACAGTGGATCTCCATTGCAAAGCAAAAAGAAAACACGTCAAGTCGCAAAAAACTCCACACACTTTCCAATGACAACCTGAAAAAGTGACCGGAACTGATCATGCCTTGAAGAAAGGGAAGTCATTATTTCGGCCAGGGACTGTGTGGAGAATTGGTGCATGTTCTCACAACCATGTCGCAGAACAGTACATTTTGGTTGCCCCTGTCAGTTTAGTGGTGAGTACGAAGAGGTACAGGACTTCCCACTACAGGTATTTAGGAACCCGACCCACCCCTCCAAAAAAGTATGACAATCACGACGGAAAGTTCGACAATTGGTGTTTTTTCACAATATTGCCTTTGGGTGCTTTTTGTGCCGTCTGTTCCGTTTACATACAGGATGACAGATAAGGCCGAAACTGTAATCATAAAAAAGCACTTCAAATGTGTTTTGCCACAAACACTTTTTGCACATCTTTGTCATTCTCTGGACTGTAGTGTCATAACCACAAATCATCCGAGAAATTTTCCACCATATTCTTTTCCTCCAAGAGTGTTGTTCTTCAAAATGTGGTGCTTTGTCCAAACAGGACTGTCCAAATAGTACCAGCGGCAACAAGATATTTCACAGAAAATCTGTGCCAAAACAGGAAAGGGGGCTGCTGCTCTCTCTTGGTTTCTCACATTGATTCCCACGTGGAAAAGTAATGACAAAGCGATGGTAGCACAGTTTGCAGTCAGTGATATTAGTTTGTTGAAAGAAGATTATGGTCACACTTGGCATGCAACATTGTCTGAAAACTCTCCTGGCCACACTGGTTCCTAACTGACTGCAAATCAACCACATGCCAGCCAGCAGGCGCACGATCCAACCAGCACAACCGGCACTCGCAACAAAACTCCCTTCAACACAAAACTCTCACTGTCAGTGGTTGTTTGCTCAATGGTTGTGGTAAGAAATGCTCAATTCAAACTGCTCTTTCTGTTTGTCGTTTTCTCTGGTCAGTTTCAGTTCTCCAGAAGTCAAACACAACTATGTGCTCGTTAATAGCAGCAGCCAACTGAAAGAAGCAGTCTGAGTTTCTCGTTTGGTTTTGTTCATGCAGTCACCTCTTCATATTTGCGGTCTGCCTCTTCCCCTAGCATTATGGTCTCCTCAAGCTCTTTTTCCAAAAGTTGGATTCGCTCATCGTCATTGATCTGTCGGTTCTCCAGAACTTTCCGTCCTCTGATATTTAGGACAAGATCACATTGAAACAAGTATTTATCATACGTCGCAGCAAAAATAAAAGTGGAAAAAAGTGGCTGTTGAACCATGACGAAAGTCTTCTGTAATAAAAGGCTCCGCTAGACTTTTCCCAAAAATAATTGTGTGGACAGATCCTAGGACTGGTGACCTTTTAGTAGAAAAGACAGAAAAAGCTGAAAGGAAGGCACAAGAATAGACAAGAGACAGAAGGAATTTGGTACTTTTGGCAGCAGCCCTACTGACGAATGAGAGAGCACAAATAGCAGTTTTCTTCAATTTTCGACCGGTGTAGCATGACTGGCATGGTATATGCCAGCCCAATGTACACGGAATGACAATCTTTTTGAATCTCTTTACTGCGGGCAGACCCTGGATGCTAAGAAGTGGTCAGACAAACGCAGCAGCAGCTTGACTTTCCAAAGCTAACCAGTCTATCAAAATCATGGTGTGTGAGTCTTATTACGGTTTTAGTACGGGGGCAACCAAAAAGTCTGGAGGTGGTGTTCCGAACATGCAGCAAACACTGGTCAACTCCCAACTCATGCAAGTCACCTCATCGTATTTGCGATCAGCATCTTCGGCAATGTATTTGGCTTCCTTTAGCTGCTGTTCTAATGTGTCTATCCTCTCATCGTCCGCAAGGCTGCGGCTTTCAAGTGCCTTACGACCTCTGTTAGAGAGACACACATTCATATCGCTTATCTGGTTTCTTTTTGGTCGTTTCCCTTTTTTGCTTTGGTGTCATTTGCGGAAAACAAAAATCAACCAGTCCTAGAGGATATGACAACGTCCCTCGTGAAAAACATTGTGCTGCAGGTAGGTGTTGTGTGTGGATTCTCCCACTAAATTTGACATACGCAGTGTGTGTGACAGATTGGCAAACCCAAAAATTGGGAGGAAAAAAAAACTACTCAAACTAAAGAAGAAAATTTTGGCAACTAATGCTTTCAAGTGTGTTCGCGGAAGCTGGATTATTTCGAGTGAAGGTCATGAGCCACTTGGGATCAATTGTTTGCTGGAAAAGTCAATGGGGATTTTATTTGTGGGAAAATCTTTCGCATACCTGCAAGGAAAAATTGGCATTAATCGAAGACATGTTTTGTTCTATTCTTCGAGACAAAAACGTCAATGCAGAACGAGGCAAAACCTTGTCCCCCAAAAATGTGTTAGATTGTGTTTCACCTCTTCCTGAAGGTATTGTTCACTTTGCATCCAGCGCGCAAATGCCTAACCTGTTTCCCCGGTTATGATTTTGACCTAACACACCCCGAATGATAATCAGCATCGCGCGCTGGTGGTGCGGAAGGGGAACATACCCTCAGGAAGAAGATCGAGTGAAATTAACGTTTCCCCTGGAATGAAAACATACCTCCTCATACTTTCTCTCAGATTCATTAGCAGACTCGGTGGCATCTTTAAGCATCTGTTCTAGCATTTCTATTTTATCATCATCTAGGTTTGTTCGGTTTTCTAGCGCCCTTCGACCTCTGTAGAATGGAAAATAATGGCACGCATAACCACACAAGCACATGCCACAGTCAAGGCTAGAATGGTTGTGACACCTGAGAGTCGGGGGATCCAGCGCGCATTGGACAGCGCGACGTCTTCGCAGCCAGCACCGATGCACCGTCACCAAAGCAGAGATAAAGCGCAAGACAGGAGGACCTGGCGGGCGGGCTCTAGCCTTGACTCTTTTTCATGGGAATTAGTGGGGAGTTGGTCTTGCAGTACACATACCTCTTCATACATTTGTTCTCGCTCTTCTGCGATGAATTTAGCCTGTTTAAGGTTGTCGTCTAAGAGCGATATTCGGTCATCGTCGATCATCGTTCGGTTTTCCAGCGCCCTACGCGCTCTATTTGAAACACCATGCAATAAAGACCTTGGTTAGTAATCTCATGGGGTCAACAAAGCAAAGCCATCAGGTGGGTGGAACCCTCCATGTCCACGTTGAGCTACTGAAACTACACTTAGTCTAATTGCCAAATTAAATTTCATTAGTGAAGCTCATCTTTTTTCCCCCCCCCCAACTTCTTTTGATAAATTGTTCGTAATTTAGCTGCAGACAATGAGGGTTTAGAGAGCAAAACAAAAGCTCATGCACAGATAAAAAGTGTTGTGAGATTTTAGACAAAACAACACCATGCCTTAGTCTGCTGGGAAGATTCGGTAAAATTCCGCACGTTTCCTGAACTTGTACGGGGCAGAAACAAGAAAATAGAACATAACTGGGAATTTATGTAAATTTGGGTCACGAATAAAGCGGAAACAAAGGGGATGGGAAGGGTCTAATAAGAGATCACTGAACCAATCTTTTACCCTATGTTTTTTTTCCGTCTGATCAAAAGTGCCTCTTTTTGTCATCTTTCCGTCTGATCAACATCTATTCAAGTTTTTAGTATCAACACAAACGCACACAGATGGAACAATCTTGCTTTGCCGTCTTCGTATGTGTTTTCCTCACACAACACGACTTGGGTCCTTCACATTTTGGATTAAAGCAAGACTGTTTGAAACTATTACCTAGAATTTGCCAAAAATAGCATGCAAGGTCTGTACCAACATTTAGCTGCCTTCAAATACAAGTCATTGGCAACATAAGAAGCAAGGCCTTGCCCCAGTTCCTTCAGTTTCTGTTTCTTGTTCGTCTTATCGCCATTGAGAAAGATTACAGGGATGACCTTTCCCGCTGAAGACAAGGGGGGTTTGGGTACCAAAGACTAAAAGAATAGGATCCTAGGTGCATCTGCCACACTACCTGCTGTTTTTTTGTTCAAGCTATGTCAACATTTTCGACACGGTTTCCTTTTTTACCAAACACAACGATACATTTAGAAAAAAGGTCCAGTGCTGCTTAGCTGTAAACAAAAAGCAATTCTAGCACTGACATTGAGAAAAAATACTTCGTAAGTAAGTTTTCAGGATTGTGTAAACTGTTGATTCTTTGGCGCGTGTCACTTTCCTTCTGTTGGAATTCCACTTGTTCCCGTCGTTTGGGTCTTTGAATCGAAATCTGGCTCATTTGTGTACAAACCTTCCGTTTGTTTCGCACGTAGAAAACAACTCTCCCCGATTGGAACCGAGGAACACGCAACGCAAGTTTTTTGCTTTTGTGTGCGTGGTAACGAAAAGACACTTCGGTCGGTCTTTGGCGGAACGTGTTGTCAATTTTGTGAAGCGAAGGTCAAAGTTGGACGAGTCTTGTCCACCGCACGAAAATTTCTTTTCTTTTTCCCCTCCCCCATCCCAAGATCTTCATTCAGCAAAGACCCTTACTTTCGATTCCATTCTCCAAATGTTCCATCACAGGAACCCCGCAACGGGTGTGTACAAATAGCCAAAATCACGTTCGAAGCATTCATCACAGCACACCCACGAACAACGACCGTACCGAAGAGGTGACAACCGAGTCTTGTCTTACGAATTACTTGGCTCGTTCGTTACTTGTCAGTTATGAACGAAAAGAGTGATACAGACCTCTCGCTCTCGTCTGCTGCTTTGGATGCCTCTTCCAATTTGGAGGATGCCTCTTGGAGACGGGTTTCTGTTTGATCGAAGTCTTCCTCTAATAGACGGATCCTCCTCGTCAAGGCCTGCACCTCACCCTCAGCCTGTGGGCAGTTCAAATATCACTGGTGAAATCTTCAACATTTTCACATTGTCCGAGTTCATGAACGCAGCGCGCCGTATGCAATGACAAAATGAATTTCTGGCTTAACATTATGTGACCTTAAAATGTAATGATTCTTCTGAGTACAAAACGATTCTGTGATTTTTTTTGAAAATCAAGAAAAAGATGAAAATGCATGCAGGATGTCAGTCGAGAAAATGTCCATGCGTACTCTACTTGAATTTGACAGCGTACAATATACAAGTGACACAGAAAACTTCCACGGAACTGCTATCACCATAATGGGCGTGTCCAACTCTTCCAGTGTTGTGGATCTCGACACGACAGAACTTATAACGCACCACAGACATCTGACACCAAACCGTAAACCTCTCCAATCACATTATTCACACACACACCACACAAAAGTTCATTCCCCAACACTTGTCCCAACAAAGCTTTCATAAGACGACGGCTCGAGGCAACATTGAAGACAAAACATGTGAACGGCGCGGTCGTTGTTGAACAGGTCGGCCTGGACACGTCAGGATTCGTGGCATCAGCCTCCAATGCTGTTTCTTGGACACACCCCTTGGGCAACTCACACACAATGGAACGGAATGGGAATCGGCAACGAACCAACGAGCACTAGCAAGTACAATTCCAAGTCAACCTTCAACTTTGAAGGCAAAAAGCATTTTGTCAGTCTGTTACTGGCAGGAGGGTGCACCTGACACACTGATATATACCTACGTTTCCTTCAGCAGATCGAGAGTCTTATGTCCAGTGACCACATGACGGATTTTGCAACTGACAAGCACGGTGTCCCTTGGATTATAGATCACTCCCTGCCCCCCCCCCACCATACACCTCCCTGCAATCTGTGTAGAGTCTAGATATCAATCAGATCTAGACCCCTTTGGTGAGATTATTGCAGACCAGCATCTGGATCAAGGACAGATCGCAAGGGACACCCCCCCCCCCAAGACCAAAGAGTGACACATACTTCATTCCGCTTAGCTCTTTCCTCTTCTAACTCAGCGCATTTCTCGTCGTGCAAATCTTTATACTTTTCCAGTTCTTCTCTGAGATGTTGCATTTTATTTTTTAGAGAAGTAAGGACGTTTGCACCAGTGCTAGACATCTTGGCAGCGTTTTATTTCCTAAAACTGTCGTGAAAAATGCAAAGATGGCTGACGACGGCTTCTGACGGAACTATTTTTCATGAAATATTTCTGCGCGAGTCTCAAAAAGAAAAGAAAAAAATCGGAAAACGTGTCTATCGCTTTGACTTATACCCTGCAATGAATTCAAATTTTACGCTTTTCGTTCTTTCAAGCAAGAAATTCAACCGTGGGTTGTTATTTTCAGCAAAACAAGTTTCAGAGTTTTATCCGGAAGAGGAAGCCGCTGGAGGCAAATATTTTCTCCAGCCGCAACATCAAATAGTTCCATGAGAATTCCTCTTAAAAGGATAAAAATAGCGCTTCAAAAGTCACTCAGTAGATTTCAGACGAGATCATCTGTGAGTGGGATAAGTTTCTAGCGGCATTTTGGACTAGGAATACTCCTGGTCTTGGCTTCAAGATGAACCCGTTCACACAACTTAGAGCACCCGAGACACACGGCGCCCACTTCCAGAAAAGACTTTTTGTCGGCCAGTCTTTGCTGCCCTTTGGGCGTTTGTCTTCACTCCGGATGTATTCACTCCGCCCCGGACAGTGAGGCTCGAAAAAAATCTTTCATCAACCTTTTATGCGTCATTTTCTTGTGATCCTTCTGTTCTGCCACGTGGCGTCCCCGTGCACTAGGTGGCGCCACGGGCAGGAAACAGCTTTTCCTGTGTGGGAAAACTCCACAGGCCTACTTTCGTATGGTGAGTCCAATGAATTCCCACCAATGTTGAATCCAATCAATCCGCACCAAGGAGAGACTCCCATTTTGCGGGATCGCATTTTTAGCGCATTCTGGTGAGGAGGTAGAGATGGCGTCACCAGGAGACGCATGTGTGCCCAAATGCTCAGGATCAGAAAAAAAAAAAAAAAAAAAAAGTGTGTACAAAAAAAAATTTCAAGTGAAGTCTAATTTTGAGGGTTGAAATTTTAAATCCCGGTTGACACGTTTCCTGTTCTGCTTGCAGGACACTCCCCCATCTTTTTTGGAATTTATCCCAAGCGCTGCTGGTGTTCATCAAAAAAACAAAAATAAACAAAAATAAAATTGATCTAAAAAAAAAAAACAAAAAAAAAACAAAAAAAAAAACCGGTGCTTGGATTGTCTCCGAGGTCGCTTCCTGGGAGTTTTTTTTTTTTTTTTCTTGGTTTTTTGTTTTTCTACTATCCTATCGAAGTTTTCTCCCAGAGATAGTCTGTCACAATGCATTGTGGGATTTTCTCATGTGAAACAAGTAATCAAAAGAAAAGCATGTGGACTCATTCCTGTCACCCGGGAACTCCCAGTAGCTGCCAGTACACACGTGCAGCTAATCCAAGGGCCCGCAAAAGACGCGGAAACATCTCCCATTAATTCTCCCCAATGTCTGGTTCTTTTGGTGCAGGTTACCATTGCGCACAAGTCCAAACCATGGTAATGAACTAATTCAGACAGGAGCCCTTCAAAACTTCCACGAGACCTGAAAGGGGGAAGAAATGTTGGCACAAGTGACCTTTTTGTCATTAAACATGGCACTGTTGGAGGAAGACAGAAAATCAAAAGCGGCATCGTCACCTATGATGCGGCCATGTTCTGTGCAATCGTCATCGTCACATAGAGTCTGTTGTTCGCAAAACCAAAAGATTTTGGCACCAGCACTCTCTTTTCGGTTCCAGTGTGTAACTGGTTGCCACTTTCCTACGTTGCTGCAGATTCTGGCACATTTTCACAAACGAAGAAGCCTCAATTTAATGAGTTTTTGCAACTGCATAGGTCTCAATCTCTCTCTGGCTGATTCCTGTGTTTCTGGAGACAAAGCGGATTCGGAATAATCTTGCACTTCCGGGATCTATCGGACTCCCGGAATCCGACAAGCAAAAGGACGAACGTGCAGGTATACAGGCTAAACATGAAAACGAGATCAAGAACAGATCACTGGTAGTTTTTTACATGTTACCATGCCAACTGCGATCATGTAGACAGATGGGTTTACTCAGGAGATGAAGTGATTTTTAGCCAGGGGTGGAAAGAAACATTACCCTCCGAAGTGACGTGTTGCTTATATTCTGCAGCTCTGTTCCGATAATAGCAAACTTCAACAGGGTGTTGGAGTTCACCATCAGCGCAGCGGAGAAAATATCAGGATTCTGCACGCGCTTGTGATACCGTTCCATGTCCTTCAAGATTTGATCATCCAACACTGGATTTTCCTCCACATCAGAGAACAATGGATCTTTGTTGTAAATAACGTTATCGTATTCGTCCATTGGAACCAGAGAAGAGACGTTTGGTCCACCTTCTGGATCTGGTCTCCTGGATTTGGACTTGGAACGTTTGTGACAAGTGCACACAAGTTCTGGATTTGCTGGCTTTGCATCACCTTTGTCAATGGAATCATTGTCTAGAGCTAACAGGTTGTCCGTGGACGACTTGGAGTGAATATCACAGCGCTTTTTGATTTTTCTCGTTTTCTTTTTCTTCAAAGTGGAATGACCATCGTCTTCATCACAGACATCAGATTCCTTCAGTTTGGCAGAATCTCGCCTTCGGGCTTTCTTCTTCAGAGTTCCACTGCTCTGCTCATCTGGAGTTGTACCAGATGGCGCGGTTCCGGCGCGTGCGTCAGACAGGGAACAATCAGGCTCGTCCTGAATCCGGTCGTCAGCTGTCATCAGGAGGCACTTATCTAGAGCAGCAACCAGAGCTAAGCTGGCCGACTCCTCCGAAACCACTTTGATAACTCCACAAGTCTTTGGGGTCGGAGCCACACATTGAGGCGCCGGCCCTCTGGAGGGAACTCGAGCATCTCTCCATCTTCTGCCTCTCGAATACATGGTTGATCCTTATCACAGCTCAATAATAATCCAAAAAGTTCAAGAAAAACGGGTTAGCACTGTATGTGGTACATCCTCCAGAACAATAAACTCCGCATTACCACATACCATCCACCGCTAAACTGAGCGCAGCTCTCGAGTATCCAGAAGCTACTGTGCTTTCAAACACAACTTTCCGTGTAATTCGCAGTCTGGATGAATCACACTCACATCACACGGCCAGGGAAAACAATAAAATACTCAAGGCAGACACATTTTATTTTCGTCCTAAGTCCGATAATGTAGCCCGTTGACCTACTGATACTCGAATCTATGTTGGTTGCTATGGTAACGTTTTGTAAATATCAAATCCTTGTCGCTTTCAGCCACACGCGAGTGTATACTCAGGACAGTGAATGATGCACCAAACTTCCTGTAAGTTCCTAGAAGTTTTCCGAGCCAGCTTGTGGAGCAGCTTTCCCGCGTGCGGCTCTCAATCTCTCGCCGTGCAGCTGCGTCTCTTGGCAAGAGCAAGCTATTTTGGATCCAGGATCAGAGGGTGGAAACCCAGATACTTGCACAGCTTATTCAACCCTCGCACGATAAAGCAAGAAAACCCAGAACATTCCGAAGATGACTTTCCATATTTGGCACAAATGACGTCATCCAAGGCACTAAAAGGTAACTTTTCCTGTGATTTTTCGTCACAAGAAAGAAGCGGAAAAGTCATATCAAGTCTTTTTTGTCCGAAAAACTAGCAAAGTTTGCGTCTGAAGGCATATAAATCCTAGTGAATGTAGAATGGAAGAATCTTTCTGAAAGAACTTGCAATTTAATTCCCGCACCTCTTGCTGAAGTAGACACCAATCAAACCAAAGGTCCTCCCATCAACTTTTCATTTGTACATTTGAAACGAAAGAGTATTCATTCAAGCGACAGAAACCTGTTCACAGGGTGAAAGCCAATTCTCAAACTGCCACTAAGTGCCCCACAAAAAACTGGCGTGCTGAGATAACGTGTTGATGGAGAAGAAAACAGGCTGTTCGACCTCTCATTGGGCCAGACTCCAAAACACAAGCTAATAGGAGCTAATCGCCTGAACGCCTGATGCAGGCACACCTTTGCTGCAAAGCACAATGCACCAGTAACTGGTTGTGTTCGCTTTCATCATGGTTCCTGTGCATCATTCTGTTTGTCCCAGATTGCAAAGTTTCTCATTTGATCTCCCAAACAAACCCAAAATCAACCAGAATTTCCTCACATGCATTCAAAATTTCAACCCTCAACCTTGCCACAAAAGTTGCTCCAAAAGTTCATTGCAATGATCAAATCCCATACACATCAGTCAGAAAAACAGAAAATTTGAATCAAGGTGAAAAAAGGGCCAGCAAGAAGCTTGAGGCCTGCTTTATATCTGTGTCAAACAAATCATTGTCAAATCATCGTTTCTGAAACGAACAAGACAAAGGTCCCAGGTTGGCCTCAGGTAGCCCTGCTCAGGCTTTCATCACCATTCGCAAAAATGATCTGGACAAAAATTTGAAGGAAAATACTTTTTTGGCAATGCATTGGCAATCTGTGCCCAGAAAGACAATATTGTTCCTGGTCATCATTGGTCATTCAGTGAGACCAGAAAAATTCCTTGTCTGACTTCCTTTGTTGATGGTTGTTGACAGAGAATTTTTTTTTTTTGAAAAAGACAGCGGAATCCAAGGTTTGTTCTTCCTTTCTGCGTCGAAAAAACTTGAAATGTTTTCCTCGGGCTGCCTGGTTCTTTCGCTTTGGGATGAGCAGCTTGACAAGAAGGATCGCAACCGCAATGACAACCTGTGGTTCTTTTTCACACAAAACACTGCCCTATCAATAGCGGACTTCTGCTTCTATCACATGTAGAAATCTTCCAAAGACAAAGACACAAAGAAAAGCTTTCAGCTGGAGAATGTGAGTTGAATCTGAAGCCAGAAATGTCAGGACAACAATAATTCAAATCAAATGTGAAAATGTGCCGCGCACTTACCTGGATTTTGCGAATAAATTTTACAAAAACAAATGAGGAAAATGAGGGCAACATTTTTCAGGTGACACACAATTGCTGCCTTTCAGAAGAAGAGTCACTTCAAAACAACGAAAGGAAGTGGGACAAACAAGTTGTGTTGTAAAAAGAACTTGGTTACACGTGGCTGTGATCACTGCAGGAAAAGAAATTTTGTGTTGGGTCATTTCAACAAAGATGACGAGAGAAATGCACGAAAGATAGCGACATGAGACATGATGAGACAATAAGATGGCTACAGGCGCATTCAGTTTTGATTCCTACAGAACAGGAAGCTGACATAGCAGTAGGTAAAGTACGACCATCACCTGAACAGAGGAAAAAGAAGAGATAAGAGAGACTGAAAGAGACATAGAGACAGTTCTGTCAGTTGAGTACTCTCGCATGCGCATGCAACGTAATTGCTACTCACGATTTCGTTGCAGTACGCTACTTACTGTCGCCAATTGCTTTTCTGTGTTTTCTAATTTTTGTGTGGCTTCCTCTAACTGTGTCTGTGCTTGGTCCAAATCACCCTCGAGCATGGATATCCTCTTTTGCAGGTCATTCATGTCCTCCTCTTGCTAGAGAAAGCAAATTAGATCGAAAAATTACAATTAACTTAAGATCTAATCTTTACTTACATTGGTCAACTGTTTTTCTGTGTTTTCAAGTTTCTGTACAGCTTCTTCTAATTGTGTCTGCGCTTGGTCCAAGTCACCTTCCAAGGCTGAAATTTTTTTTTGCAGGCCATTGTTGTCATCTTCAAGCTACAGAAAATATTAGAGAAAGCAATGTTAGTGAGAAGTGGCGAGGAAAGAACAGTTTTGGTGACGAAAACCAAAGTCACTTTCTGACGATGAACGGCTGCTTCACACTTCTTGAGGGTTTTCAAGGGACTCACTCGAGTGTCGTCACAGCTGGACTCAAAAAGTATTCTTTTTCAGAAAAGAAAAAGAAGTGATTCCCAGACCGCGGAAAGATTCTAACCATAAATGATTATCTCCAATTTAGGGAGGGCACGTTCTTGTCTTCTGCTAGAATTTTGTGCCATTTTGGAATGTTGGAGGCGGTGAACAGAATTGGTCTCCAACTCACGGACATCTGGAACATGGTAGATTGATGCTCATGTTGAAATGAACGTACGGACTTTGTTTGTACCACTACACAGAACAAATATCTTGAAAAGGATCACAAGCTTAGGCTAAAGACAGAGTCTTCACAAAAGGAGACGTTAATGATTAGTTGAAACCAGGGATGCCACCGGTTAGTTTCTAGGGATTTATTCAGGAGGCAAAAGAGAAAAATAAAGAAAAAAAATGTTTTTTTTCTTGTGGGTACATCGGGCCAAAAATATGAGAGAGAAAAAGGCCAACCAGAAGGTTGGGGTTAGGAACACGGGCAAGCAATTCAGAATGTTTTTGTTCTCTAGAAGGCAAAGTAGGAAACAGGAGGTGAACGTCATCACTTCAAATTGAAAAGTTAGGCATCTTCTTTGGATAGAACTGCAAAGATTTAATAGCATTGAATAAATCTACAATTTATGAACACGCGTAAAACTATCAATTGTTTCCCGAGGAAAAATGAATTGTTTGTCTTTTCCGTTTTTACAATATGGTGGAGATCCGCAAATTCGTAAATATGTCAGCTACCATTTGGGTGTTTCACTCATAGGGGCCCATTATGAATATGGAAATTCTATGTTGCTCTGAATTGATTTTGAATCAGTTTTTATTTTTGTTTTCTCCTTTTCCGAGCAAAAAGGCGAAACCATGCAGAACAAAAACACTTGGAAGACAGGTGATTGTCCCTCGTGCAAAAAATTAATTTTGCACTCTTTTGCTCATTGGCCATGGTCTTTCTTGGAATGCCAGAGACTTGTGCCAGTGCCTCAGATGAGGAAAATGGGCCCTATTTTGTGGTTTTGGCCTGGTGGGAACCACCAATCAGAAAACCGGTTTACGCCATTTCCACGTTCGTGAAAGAGCTTCACGAGCGAAGCTGTCTGGATTCATGTTGTTTGGGGTCTGGGCTAATTTTAGGATGAGGGTTGGAGGGATGTGAAGTTTATTCACGTCATTTACATCTGTTGTACGTGGAGTTATAGGATCGTAAAGAGATTTCCGGCACCAACGCACTCAGGTGGGATCGTCTATCTAATCCTGGGAGTTGAGGATCAACCTGTTTGGCGAATGTTTTTGAGTTCTAAGCCAATTTTCTTTCTTTTCTGTTGTTCTAAGAGGGGGTTGTCGAAGTTCAGGGCAAAAAGAGGGTTGGTTGGTTTGGGATTGA
>JAAUYG010232846.1_pt1 | contig 13846 bp, 10 predicted proteins | sample 7278091 | NCBI WGS metagenome assembly JAAUYG01 (sample SAMN14350201, study PRJNA611818) | marine sediment metagenome | isolation source: surface marine sediment (0.6m) | place: French Polynesia: Moorea | collected 2018-08
AGAACAGGTAGTTTAAGGAGATTCAGAGTCTGCAAACATCGACGTTTCCTGCCCAAAAGTAAATACTAGTCGCACCTGTATAACTTTTGGCGGGAAACGAACTTTGTAAACTCCGAATCTCTTTGAACTAGCTGTTCTCCGTCAGTCGCGAGGGCTCGCGACCGCGAATAATAGCGTATTTTGAAAGGGTAAACTTCAGCAGCCGTTTTTCAGTAAATACCGTAGACACCCATAGATAATCCGCCCCAATGGATAATCCACATGTAATCCTGAGCATATAAGTCCTGGAAAATCATTTATCCCTGTGGATAACCCGCAGTGGAAATCCATGGCACCCCAAAGCTGCATTTCGTTGTGCTTTGCGGTCGCCGGCCGCGGAGTTGCCGGCTATCCCGACCGTGGGAGCAAAGACTGGCCAAACAACGACCCTTGATCAAAGCACAGGCAAGAAACTGCCAACGCTGTAGCTGGCAGGTGACATAACAAGTGCTCCTACCCCCACCCCCACTACCCTAACCGGCCGCTGCAGTTAGCCGCCGTTTCACACCTTCGGCAAAAGTGAGCTAAAACCATTCTTCAGCCTTCGGACGTTTCTATAAATAGGTTCAGTACCTAGACATGCCAACATCAACAATCACCCAGTGGAGGGGGGGGGGGTTGCATGTAGAGGGGACTGACACTGAACAGTCAACTGGAAATAGCGAAACGAAACTGATGGTGGCAATCTTCGGGAAAATGATCCCTGAGTTGAAAAAAAATATTTAATGAGGATGACTGGGGAAAGTGAATTTTGCAGGGTTTGTCTGAACATAGATGTATAGGAGAAACTGAACCATTGCCTTCTGTTTGTTGTATGTTGATGACGCTATGACCTGGGTGTGCAGAACTAATGCAACAGCTGCGGGACTATACACATGGCCGACAGATTTACCATGCATTAATGGACCAGATAGATGTAAATTTTAAGTGGGAATGACCGTAGAAATAACATTCATATGCAGTAGTTTATATACATTGCGGGTTCTTTATTATATTTAATGGTTAAACGTGCAGAGGCTATTCACGCTTCAGTTTCTCTAGCCGACTTGTTTAATACAGTCGGTGACATCTGAACGCACCCAATAACCGCGGCTGGCCACCACGGTGTGTTTCGTCGGCACTCGGCATCCCATGGGAACATGTGGATTCATGTCCCAGTTTCTGTACCCATAGATAATACGCAGTAAGCCTTTTATCAATCAAATTAGGTCACAAAACTGCGGATTATACATGGGTTTTTACGGTATACCTGGAAGATGGTGTTTGTTTTATCTCGTTTTCGCAGCGGAACTTTAAGAACACTTTGTGAACCAAAAGATGTAGGTTACAGTTGCAACTTTTCGAAAAGTAGTCCAACCCGAGATTTTGGTACAACACATATTGGACTCTGCTCTATATCACGTAGTATAGAGAGTCCTATTGGGCTAAGAAAGCGCCTAACTTGGGGGGGTGGGGCTGAGTCTAGGTGAATCTACTTCACCTTTTGGCAAGCATTGACATTGTGATATGACCCCCAAGTTGTCCCTTTACCATGTTTACACCACAACCAAAGGTCACCAACTGAAATTTGAAAAGCCTAGGGTCTTGACATGCACTTAGCTTTAGCAGTCCTGGGGTCCGAGTTAGGGCTACTCGGGCCCCTGGACTAGTAATGCTATGATTTTCGCCGTGTGAATTTGTTCCAAGTGAAAGCTAGGCAGACCTCCGGTCCCAGTATGATCATGATGATAGTATTATAAACTGTTTCTCCTGGGGTAAAAACCAAAGGCCCGTCCACCATGTCCACAGCTATTGTCATGATTATGGTACAGACACCAGTAGAGCCTAAACTGTCTGTTATGCACTTTAGCACATACTAAGGCCAACTGGTAATTCTATGACAATTATCATGATGATAGAGACTCAATACATGAATACTCAGAGGTATGCGGCAAGCCTACTCTCTGGGATGACTTGCTCACGCATGTGACCAGATGGCTGACACGGGAGTATGAGTCAGAATGTAGTAAGCCGATAACACAAAAATTTAAGACCTCAAACATGTCAAATGTGCTGAAGTTTAAAATTCACGAAATAAACAAAACATGTCACAAAACATGCAAAATTAAAGTCTTTTGCAGCATCGCTCATGAGAATGGTATCTCCTCAGGCTCCCTACTTCTCATGATTGAAGCAGAAGTTCAGGCAAGATGTTTGCGACATTAGCGAAACAAATTAGTCTGCAAAAAGCAGGTAAGTGTCCCTGATGCCTGCAACTTTTTTTGCATATCTCATATATCTTCTTCTATTTATCATGTTTATGTTGAATGAAGCCAACATTTGCTGCTTAAAGATTAGGGTCTATGTAAATTCAGTGTCCTGTGAGTAGCCCAGATAAGCTTTTAATTGCTAGCTTGCCAGTAATACTCTGCACTGTCATACTTGGATCATCATTTATACAATGTTATAAGGGGCCAAACACGCTGCAGATATTTGAGGCAGATACTTGAATGTAAAGTTATTGTAACATTACCATGATTACATTATTTGAAAATGTACTCGGGATAAGTGTAATTTTGGCTATGTACATAGTACATGTATGTAGTAGTAGCAATTGAATTAGCATGGTAAGTATACTATCACTTACTGCTACCTGCTTTGGTAGCAAGTCAAAATACAATAAATAATTGGAAGAATTGAGTTCTTTATGAAGTCTGGAAGTATGAAATTTGGAGCACAACAGTGATCATGTTGACCGCTCAGGTTGCCTGTGTTACTCTAGTATACATGGTATACGGTCAATAAGTCTCAAGTAACACATTTAATGTTTGACACAGTTCATGCAACTAATTAATGTAAATTATTACATGATACCTTTTGTTCACATGTAGTTCCAAATAGATAGGACTTGCATGTTTTATTGCTTAATCTATTCAAACTTGTTATCGACTTTCCCGGTAAGCATGTTAAGAGGTTTGTTCCATTTGTATTGCAGATTCTGCGAGCTGTGATGAGTCTCAGGTGCTTGTTATAAGGCCCTTTGAGTACTGTGTGGAATCAGAGGCGAAAGAAGCTCTGAGTGTCCTCTTCCCCACCTGTGTAACCATTGAGACTTCCCCAACCGCTGGGTAAGAGCTTGAACTTGACAATCGGTACCTTGTACAGGTTGTAAGCAACTTGAACATACAAGTGTCATTGTCTTGTGATTTCATAAAAACTTTGAATGGTCTCAGAGCCGAGATATTAGTATCTTTGCAGTACATTGCATGTACATCATGATCTGACATGTACAATGTTGTATATTTGCACCTTGTGTAAACATGGTAAACCTATAGTATGACGTATATTTGGATGTATACATGTATCCTGGTACTGATACTAGTGAAAATAGTATTAGATAGTTCAAGCCCACTATCTGCCTGAGTTAGGCAACCAACTGGCCAGCTTGGAGTCAGTATGACGGTCTGAGTGATTTCTTTCTGCTCACCTTGGCAGAAGAATTGAGTTGGTGGCTTGGCACCCAAAAACTGTTGGGCGTAGATCATTCAGTCCAAACTAACTCCCCATACCTACCGTACACCCGCATACACCTGCATGCACTACCACATCCAACTTGCGGTCGGTGATATGATCTTGAGAGGTTGAAAGCAGACTTTGAAGCCTGATTCACTCTCCGTCCGCTATTATCTGTCAGTTGTCAAGGAGAGAATAAGTGACATTGTATACCATGTGTACTGAAGCTCTTAGTCAAACGAGAGATGAATAAGGCACTAGTCCATTCTTCTTCCTCTCTCAGAAACTTAAAAATTATCATAAAACTTTGAAATTTAACATAAAACCTTTGGATACTGGAATGCTCATATGGGTAGAACAATGGACAGTGAACATCTCGAGCCATGGCTAGTTCCTCATTTCCAGCTGAGCATGTTGGGGCAACTGGCACGCAAGTGCTGTTCTTGATATTCATTATCTAATTGGTTTCAAACCGTAATTCTGCCATTAGCTGCGCTAACCCAGGATCTAGCGCCTACAGGAGAGTGTTATGACTACCTCCAGGCGAACACAACCCCCCTGAGAAGGACTCCAGTGAAGGCCTAGAGGAGGGGCTAATGAAAAACTTTTAGGACTAATCAATCACCGTAGGCACCACTGACTGCTGGCCAAGTGCGATGATGCATTAAGCTTAAACTAAATACTGCCACCGCCTCTTTTGCCTCAGTTTATTATTTGCTCTCCACCTGAACGGACGAAAAACCTTCAGTTTGCTCGCTACTTAACTTCAGTTTTTTCTGTGCTGGACATTCCTTCCTCACTCGGATTTCTTTGCATTCTTCTTGGCCTGCCTGAGACTTTTAGTCGCGAAGTAGAAACCTTCCCTCCTTTTCCCCGTATTTGAGAGAGATTTGACCATAAATATTAGGATCATTCTCCTGGTCTTAGTGGCCACCGTTGGCCTGCTTGGACTCGTGTTTGCCCGCTTTGCCGTCCTCCAGCATCAACCTTGGGAGAGAATCCAGGGCAAATCGGGGTCTGAGCAGACAACCATCAGGTAGGGGGGGGGGGGGACTTCCACCACTGTACAGTGTACAGCCACACGGTGTATCCGTAATATACCCAATTTGGATCCTCATGCCCAATGTTTCCAATGTCTTTTACCCTCACATGACATGAATTCTTATGATGTTTGTTTGCTGGCTCATCCTATACTCCAGCAACAGAGCAATGTAGGGGTGTATGCGTGTATCTTTGGAACCTGGATCCTCAGTCCTTACCACTACCGTTAGCCAACCCGGATACAGGGATCACTAGCCTGGCGCTTCATTTGAGGCTGGATTAGCAAGGCACAACAGTCCCTCTATTTTAAGACCACACGTGGGACCAAGAAAATGTGGTCTTATATTGCAGGTGGTCTTAAAATAAAGGTCACTTAACGCAGAAATTTGCCATTTGGGACCACATCAAGCAGTCTTATAATCAAGGGTGGTCTTAAAATAGAGGGTTGTAAAAGAGAGGGACTACTGTATCGCCTATTTGAATCACAAAGCTAGGATCCCTGGCTCCACTCCACCTGTGTCTGACACTCTGGTTATTTCTTCTTTGGGGGCAAACTCCTCAGTCTGGATCCTTCTCCTCCCAGGGGACGGTCTCTGGCCAGGATCTTCCCCCACCCAGGATGATTATGGGGATCTGCCCTCTGACCTGTCAGCCCTGGATCACCAGTTCCTTCAGCTGACCCCTCCCCCCACACACAGAGGAAGAGGGAGGAGGGGGAGTCTTCAGCAGAAGGTTCTAGGAACACAGCTGCAGTCTCTTGAGCTTCTCGGTCATCTGGGAATGCTTTTGCTGTTGATGCTGTTAGTGATCAGGTCCTTTGAGGTCAGAACGGGTCTGGTGGTGCATTTTCTTCTCAGGGTGGTATCTCATAATCTACTCACCATGCTCACTTGGGTTCTCAAATGTTGCTGCCCCACCCCCCTGTCTGCGTATTCATGGACAGGATTTAGGCCACCACTGCCTTTTCACATGTTTCACAGGGCTCCTTTTCAGTGGGGCCTTACCAGCTTACTGGGGATGTACCCATGTATTCCCCCACTTTCTGGATGCCTTGGGTGTTTCTATCCCAGACATCGGATGGGTTTGGGGGTGCATACCCATTGCTGACGGTTGGGTCAATTTGTCCGGTCTTTCATTTACCGGACCCACATCTCCACGCATCAGCAACCATTGTCTCTGCTCCAGCGTTGGGTGGGATTGAGGTCTCTATCCCCATGATCCCTCAAGCCCCCTTCTGACCGATGGTGTTGAGCAGGACATAGATGTTTCACGCTCGTCCTGAGGAGATACTTTATCTCAGGACAAGGTAGGACAGTGCCTTCTCCCCTCCATTTCCCAGGATTGCCCTGATCTCCAGTCGTATGAGCATATATTAAGGCTCTAAGTGCGGTAAATCTAACTTGGTAAATCTAACCTCCAGGTTCGAGATGTACCGGTACCTAAACCTCGATCCTTCTGGGAGGTGGAGATAGAGCTTCCCACCCAGTCCGGGGGTGGAGCCCTCACACTGGATTTGGAAATGCAGGAGGAATTGTCTCCTGCCGTCCTGGTCCTGGAGCCTTGCTCCATGGCCAAGGACACTAATTCTTCATCACCCTACAAGGGGGCCAAATGACCTTTATACGGCCCTTTGCAAGGCTGCCAAAGCAGAGGAGGCAATGGTCACGGCGGCGGGTTCTACTCGTCCCATACCACGGTATGCAGTAGAAACATTCTACAAGTCTTTGATGGTGACCTGGCATCTTGGATGGCACGCCACCTTGCTGTCTACATACCTTCACAGCAGGTATGGTCAGAGCCCTGAACATCTTGTGCCTACAAGCAGCATGTCTACACAAGATGCTATTGGAGAGGGGTTGCCGGTGTGATGTTCCAATGACCAGGATGACACTCAAGCCACATGATGTGTCTAACTTTTGTTCATGTCATTGGAGTTCAGAACATCAATGATAGAAAAAGGTGCTTGCAATACTCCGTAACCTTGAGCATGCTGAACAGTAGCATGAGTAGGGGAAACCTGTTTCTGTTCAGGAGATGAATACATGTTCCTAGAGGTAAGAATATTCTTCCTCTAAGATGTTCCTAGATCTTAGGTTACATTCGATTTGTGCCTTTAACAATGTTTAATGCCCTGCAGCACTTCAAACTGACTTGAGATCAGATAAAGGGCAGTCAAGGTTTACAATGTTTAATCATGTTAACTGACAGCCTCAATACCAGGTTTGTATCATCTTCGCTAGCCCAGGCCACAAGCATTTCTGCACCTACCAAGGGCCTTGCCAACTGGGTTTGAAAATGACACTACGGGTATTCACAATGACGCCCTTGCAATAAATAAGCATGAGGATGATTTGAGCCGAAAGGTTTGATGCCTCAGAACATGAGCATGCTGAACCTTGGATAAACCCAGGGCACCTACCTTGATGACACCAAGGGAAGCTGCAAATATCAGTGAATACAGGCTACAGATATCCAGTACAGGTCACAACCAATCTGACATCATTTGAAATAGCAAGAGATATGGATTTGTAAACCAGAGAGGCAGTCAGTAGCACTACATGTATTAGGAAAGCTGGGGTGGCTGTCCATCTCAAACCCTACAATACCATCAGAAGTTAGGTACTTGGTCAGCCCCCAAAGCTGGCCACTAGTACCAATACCCATGAGCCAGAGACTGTTTTTGATCAAAGAGTTTTTGATCAAAATCACTGCAACAAAAAAGTGGAATTCTATAATTTTGCTATATTTGGATACAGTTGAATAGCACTGTATCAGGTGGTATATAAATGTCAATTGGCATGGGAGGCCAGTACACGCTCTTTAAGAAATTCTTCCAGATTCCTGCATTTCCAGCAAAACTTATGCTGAAACTTCAGCATTCAGCATATAAGACACTTCAGTTTCATGAGTTTTGCCGTGAACATGGATGAATAGGAAGTAAGACTGGAACCACATGAACCTGCACACGCAGTCTGTGTGGTCTGGATCTGTTTTTATCGTGTTGGATAGACATGATAGATAGAGAAAGTTTTGTGTACACTTGTGTACACTATTAGACATTTTGCATGCCTTCATTTAAATGAGACAAAAAAGTACAATAGGCAACAGGCATCCAGATAGCACTTTTGCTAATGAGCTGGATGCCTTGCAAGAATATAAAATTGCTGATGTTAAAAAAAATGCCACATTACATTCAAAGCAATAAAATAGGGAGTAGCGACAGATGCTGCATTACATGTTCGTCATGCCAGTATCATGAATGTCAACTGTGAGATTTTCCAATGGCCTGAGACTGCCAACTGGTGATTTTCATGGTTACCGTCATGATCATGGTTATGCAATATTTGGTTAGCTTGAGCATGTTGAGAAAAGTTAGGAAGGTTGATTCCTTCAAGTACAGGCAGCTGTGCTTTTTGCTTTAACTTGATGATTATCACTGATTATACCATGGACAGTTTTGGTGCTTTTATCATGTTTATCATTGTTTTGTCATGTTTCAATGTCTAAATAAGCTATCGGATCCCTGTTCATCCAGGTGGACAGGGATGTATATAAAGTGCAGCCCCTGGTTTCAGAGTAAGATGTGGCAGCAGCTTTACACATTACAAGTTGCCATGGACTGGTCATGCTGGTTGCCATGCATCTTTTCAACTAGGGGCACCATCTATCTTTGTGCAGCAAATTGTACGGACTTTGCATGTCATGTTATTTCCTTCAAATAGGACCTTCCAGTTGACTTTTGCAAGCAGAGATGAGTGCAAAAGAATGAAAGAGAAGATGGAAAAGAGGCAGTATCGTGGCCGCATGCTGCAGATGGAGTACGGTGAAGTTATGCAAGGAGAGCTCAGTGACCAGAGTGAGTGTTTATCAAAAGGTAGTACAACTATCCATGTCACCATGGAGCTTAGCAGTGCATACATTGTTTCTTCATAGACGAATCAGTATATCACTATAAGGCATTACTTAAACCAGATACCTTTCAAAGTTTTTCGAAGTTACTAAAACGGAAATTGGCCCAATACTGTTCCTGATGCCAGCTGCCCCAGTATGGTATTCAGGTATTAGTGTTAGGCTTCTCCACTGTATCATTTGGAGGGCTTCCACAAAAGGGTAAGCAGTTTTAAAATATTTAAATTGTTTTGTGATGTGTTACGTTGTGCAAGGAGAGTGAATGCGTTTCCTTGCTACATTGTATTAACGTATTGTTTCAGATGTTATGTAGTAGTTGTGAGCATTGTGATTTTCACAGTGCATCAATCACAGCTACTGTACAATGCATCTGTCCCTTCTCGCTTCTTAGTAACATGAGTAAGGGGCAACAATATTTTTTTTACAAATTTTGGAATGGATCAGTGCTTGCTAATGCTGCACACGGTCAAGCTCTGTGTTCGTTACACTCTGCGATGATGGTCACTACATTGGCTGTACTTCCACATGTGCCATGATCACATGATAATGGTAGTACCAATGTACCCAGCATGACTGATAGAGGGCACAAGAATATTTGTAAGACTGGACTGCCGGTGATGGCTCAAGATGTTATTGGGCATAGATCATGTAGATACATGTACCTATGCCTCTCTACAAATGTCGTGAGTGACCCAGTATGCTCAGCATGCTTTGTGCGGCTGAAGAATGTTGTCCTAGTAACATAGTAAAGGAGGTCATCCGCGCCAAAGGACCATCCATGTAACCTAGTCCTCTCAGGGCACTGGAGCTGTGGTGCAATCCCGGACTGCATCACACCAAAGATGTACGTAATGGGGTTTTGCGCTTCTTTGGCTGGCACTGAACGCTACTGACTCGTAATAAGCATGATGAGTTAGGCAAGTGGGTGGCCAGCTCTGTGTCAGTATAAGGGTGTGAGTGAGTTTTTCTGCTCACTTGTGACAGACTTGAATCAGTGGGTTCAACTGGATTGTCACCCCTAAAGTACCTGGCGCAAATTGTTTGCCCAATACAAGACAGGTCAAAATTAAATCATCACACCTACACCCACATACACTTGCACATATAGGAGAATCCATCTCGCAGTTGGCAATATGATCTTGAGAGGTTGAAAGCTGATTTTTTAAAGCCTGAGTCACACCCCAACCCCACTGAAGACTTAACTGCAGAATCTTAGAAGATTAGTGCCACAAGGGTATGAGCCAGTGGATCATGTTGATTGTTTGGATTTGAGCTTTGTGTGGTGACTGAACAATTTTGTCAATTTGAACTTGTAAAGTTGATCGCGAGTACTGAAATCCTGACTAAAACTGAACAAGGTCACGTTGCAGTACTACAGTATTTCAGTGTCCTGCCGCTATTCCCTGCTGTCTAGGGATCTGGCAGATGACAAACCTGCCACCCTGAAGATAGCACAGAAAAAGGGTTGATACGGCCCAGCTGATAGATGACTGGAGAACCTGTCTTCTGCAGCATTTGTGCAAGCCAGGTCCTCACCACCTCCAGACCCTTTGCCCAACTTTTGCTTTGCTTACGCTTTGCTCACGTTAGACTGCAGTTCTAGTATAAATGCCATCTTTGCAGAACACATCGAATTTAGTGTATTGTCAGTTGACCTAGAAGCTAATAACAAACTGAGGTGGCATTTCTGAAGGCTCTCTCAGTCAATGAGAGGGCATCTAGAGTGGCTGTCACCTGCCTTCTGAGCTTTGATCAGTTGGTAGGGAACCAGGCAGCATCAGACTGCTACATCAACATGCTCAGCCTGAAAACCTCAATACCTGCAGTCCACATGGTCCATGCCCGGTTTTCCCAGCTTCAGTTTGAGCTAGCACATTGTAGCGGGCAGAACAGTGCGAGGCCAAGAAGATCCGTGGAACATGTGGAAGAAAAAGTAAGACTCTGGCCAACATCCAGCGGAATGGAACAACGCTGTCTTCATCCTTGCCACCTGTTTGCAGCCCCTCTGCGATCAGATGTTTTTCTCAAGAGCGATCAGAAATAACCAATGGGGAAACATGGGAAAATTGGTGCAAGACACAGTTGCTGGATACATGTGTAAGAAGTCCCAACCCATTTCTCATGCATGTCTCATAAGCTGGGAAGGACTGCTACATCAACGCTCAGCCTGAAAACCTCAATACCTGCAGCCCACATGGTCCATGCCAGGTTTTCCCAGCTTCAGTTTGAGCTAGCACATTGTAGCGGGCAGAACAGTGCGAGGCCAAGAAGATCCGTGGGAGAAAAAGTAAGGCTCAGACCAACACCCAGTGGAATGGAATGATGCTGACTTGTCTTCATCCTTGCCACCTGTTTGCAACCCCTCTGCAATCAGATGTTTTTCTCAAGAGTGATCAGAAATGACCAATGGGGAAAATTGGTGCAAGACACTGGATACATGCGTAAGAAGTCCCAACCCATTTGTAATGCGTGTCTAATAATCTGAGAAGGAAAGAGGGTTCACTGTTTCCGTGGTCCACTTTCATCTGGCCGTCTACTTGTAACCACCTCCAAACTCTGGCCTGGAGGTTGGGTAGATGACCAGATCATGCAGATAGGCACATAACTGATCTCTGTGGGAGATACTCTTGGCGTTTTGGCCCAAGCAACTGCCTCACTATAAAACAGGAAGAAGAAGGAAGAATTCCATTGTGAGCCAGGGCATCATAAACAGATAACAACGCGACATGTACTGATGGCCTCCTGGTTGGCTTCAGGTGAAACTCAGATACGGCAAATCCACCTGCATCATGTCTTCAGAATAGAACGGCCAGGCTTTAAGGATTTTTGCTGAGAAGTGCATCTCCGTGCAAATAGCATCAAGCTTTTGAGTCCTGCACATTGCCTTCTCAATGGGTGTGACAATGGGCTGTTAAAATGTCTGACACACTTTGAACATGAATACGAGTGTCATGTGAACTTCTCGGCAGAAGGTTGAGTGCTACTGGAACCATCAACTAATTCCATCTTGAAACCTGAGAGCCCATAGGTGGATTTAGCAATCAGTACCAGATGTACCAGACCATCTACTTGGTGACCAAAACCCTACCCAGTGTCCATCAGTCTTAGAGGTGCAACAGCTACCACTGACTACTGACAGTGGATACAGGACTGCGGTCCATAGGGATCTGGCTATCATGGGCATAGGGTATTATTTCAATCCTACTGATCGCTGGGGTCAGTTTCCGGAAAATATTTTATGCCCACAGGTGATCTTTAGCGTAGAAAAGACAATTTGGTGCCAGGTGTTCCAGATAGTCTTAAAAGAAACAACGTGACCAAAAGGACAGAGTGGAGGAAATTCCAGGCAACTTGCAAGAAAAAGACCACCACTTTTTGGCTTAATGCAGTTTATGCATTGGGCTGGTGGTCTCACACCAAGCGTGTTGTTGCAGATTGTGCTGAAACTGTCGGTCACAGAGTGAATCACCATGAGTCTTGAAGCAGCTAGGGTGAGTCCATGTACAAGTTGGAATGAAACTCTCCCACAGTACACCAGCTTGTACACACCATTACCAGTACTCAGCAGCAGTGGAGCATTCTGCTGTGATGCCAACGCTGGCAGACCCACCACTGAGGAACTGAAGAACCTTATGGAACCTTCCTCTTCATGACCATCCCTGTGTCATTGAAGCAGCTTCCACTTCCTATTGCATGATCTCACTAAGGACCAAGGAGAGAAAAGCCATTGGGGAAACATATACTAAAGCCCTTTGAACCTATTGGGCAAACTGGCAGAGCACGAAGAACAAGTGAAGACCCTGGCTACTTCCTTTTCAGGGATCTACCGTTTGGATCTGTTCCGGCAGCAGAGACGATTTGACGGTCAACAGAGACAATCGATCAGTAGGTAATTGGCCTCTGTGTTTATCACACCTGTAATGTGTGTGGATGAGAATCAGAGACATATTCAATAAGGTAAAAGTCCTGTCTAGCTGTTTCAAGGTTAGGGATTGTGTCGATCTGTTCCAGACAGTAAACCCTAATCTGGACCCTGGTTTGGACCACAGTCCCTGCAGTTGTCAGGCTAAGAGCAGCAACTGGTGAAATTTGAGGTCGGGGTCATGGTGGTCAGTCAGACTCTACGGATATCTATTCTCATTCAGATGAGCAGGCCTCATGCGTGCAGTACCGGTAGTAGCTCAGAGATTGTAACACACCAGTTCTCACCATTGGACTGGTGTCCTGAGACTATGCCCCGCTCAACGAGTGTGGACCATGGGGACTATGCACACCACCTGCCCTCCGTAGATCGATCTGGTATCAGAGAGGCTGGTGGAAGTATGCCGTAACAGAGCCCTGAAAAAACATTCTCAGGCTGAATCCAAAGTTTGAGAGCTGCTCAAACCATCTGTCACTGTCACCGTGCCACAAGGTGGATCACCTTTAAAGAGGATTACAGTCCACCAGGTGACCAACACAGTGGCCAGAGATGAAATGAGTACATACATCAGCATGTGTAGGCACATGTGCATGGCAGTCCGCCAACATAGTCATCACCTGCATGACACCTTGGGCAAAGCTTTGGAGCCATACGTTGAGTCGGCAAGGGAGCCACATGAGCCAACTCACCATGTTCAGTTTGACCAATAAAGGTATGCAAGCAAGTTACCGGTATCCGCATTGTCATTCACCAAGATACCTACCCTTGAGAACATCTGAAAGGATGGGTATCAGGCGGGTCCAGAGCAATGTGTCGAGACGAGCCAGCATGCATGGTACCTGTGGAGAGGTTTCCAACAGACTGGCCATGTTGGAACTCTTCAGTGTGCTAAGCAACAGTAAATCTGTGGGAACAAATTCGAACCTGGTCCTGTTTACTCATCCGCTTCCATGGTTCCTTAATTGAGTCTCTTGAGAAGGAGCTGCGCTTCTCCCCACAGTATGAACACTGATTTTGCCTAGGTGGCAGATGCATTTTGGTTGCAGTTCTCCATTTGGAAATGAACAGTGCCATCTTGACTTGACTCTACCTCCAAGACGAAAAAGTGCCCCCAAGGCAAACAGACTAAACTGATCTCCTTTTGGGCCAGAAGACACAAGGAAATGCATCAACTCACTGGAAGATTCAGCCTACTTTGCCCTTGCCCAAGTATTGACATCATAAAAGATATCACTGGCTGCATCAACTGGCGCTGGCAGAACTACGTGGCTGAAATACTGGCCTGCATGGCCTGCAAAAGATATTGTTTAGGTGATGTATGTGATAGAGAGCTTATAGTCCTGGGGCTGATTTCCAGAAACCCCTTAAATTTGAAGTTTGCTGCACCCCCCTGCCATCATAGGTTTCATGATTTTTTCATCTTGTTTGATCCATAAGATGATA
>JAAUYG010246140.1_pt1 | contig 13840 bp, 15 predicted proteins | sample 7278091 | NCBI WGS metagenome assembly JAAUYG01 (sample SAMN14350201, study PRJNA611818) | marine sediment metagenome | isolation source: surface marine sediment (0.6m) | place: French Polynesia: Moorea | collected 2018-08
AGATACTTAGAATTAAGACCACCTTTAAATTTAGGACACAGTTTCACAGTCCAATTTGTTTCCCTAATTCCCTGGTTCCACTGTATATCATACTCGAAGTCCCCTGTTATAATTCTGGCAGGTCTGTTCATAATACGTTGAATTTTATTTTGGTAACAGAGCCTGAGCAACTTAAGCTTCTTCCAAACAACTAAGATTTTACCCCATTTTCCAAAAGATAAACGGTATATGTTTTGATTAGACAGAGGGACCGGTTTCAAAAGTACACGATTAGAGATAAAGAGTTACCATCCATTTTTTCGAAACGTTTACTTCAAAGCCAAATTGGGATTACCAGATTACTGCCCCAAATGCATTTACGGTAGAACCTGGAAAATGATGTAGAAGGCTATACAATCACGACATGCAAAGGCAGGCTAAAAAAAGCGTTCATGACTATGATTAGCTAAGGCCATGACTTAGGCCAAAACTTAGACTGTGGTACGTGGGCTAAAGTGCCGCTGGAAAGCTTCTATAACACTTGGATATAATATAAAAATTGTATTCACTATTCACATTGGCAACCTTTGTTCTTGTACTTTACATATAGTTATTAAAACATGACTTTGTAACATAAGATTTTTATAGAGCTCTTTTTGTATCGAGCCAATGTTCTTTCCAGTGCTTTTAATTAATAAAGCATGGGCTTTAGACTGACCTAATGTCTATTTGAATGCTTTAAATAAATCCAGGAATTGTATGTAGAGCATGAGCTTCAAAGGCGACCCAATGCCCATTCATACTTTCAAAAAGCCAGGAATTGTATGTAAAGCATGTGGTCTCAGACGACCCAATGTCCATTCCAATGATTTTAATAAAGCCAAATATTTAATATGCATGTAGAGCGCATGAGCTCAAAAGCCGACCCGTCGTCCATTCGAATGGTTTCAGCAAAGCCAGGAATTGTATGTAGGGCATGAGCTTTAAAGCCTTCACGGGTAACGAGAAACTCCCAGATGCTCATATTAATGCCTGGTTCCACCCTATCCGCCCACTCCCAGATAAAGCTGAGCCTCTTTGAGGTATAAATATAGACGTCCTAGTAATCAAATGTTGGCTGGACCTTGATACTAAATCCTTCGATGCCGACGGTCCGTTGCAACGAAATGAAGCCAATAATCGACTGGTTTCTGTATGACTGCACAGGGGTTCACGTCAGGGGATACTTTCGGGTAGTTTCAGTTGGAGGATTTGGTACAGTTCAGCGCGCTTCCCTGTGGATACTTTACAGATGGAATTAAATTCGTACTAATTGTTATGAAGACGTAGAAAGAAAGAATGCATTTCAGAAGCTGGGACACCATGGACACTGATCTTGATTTTGACCGATGGGAGATGCGGAGGAAGTTGAGAGGAGGGGGCGGGGTTGATCACCAAATACTTGGGACGTATAGCTTCTCATGCTGGACTCAAAGTCAAACATACCGAGAGCCATTTGATTCGAATAGCTAGTTATAGTAGTAATACCCAGTAGCAATACCCAGAGCCATTCGATTCGAATAGCTAATTATAGTAGCAGTTGTTATTTTAGCAGCAGCAGCAGCAGCAGCAGCAGTAGTAGTAGTAGTAGTAGTAGTAGTAGTAGTAGAAGTAGTAGTAGTAATAGTAGTAGTAGTAGTAGTAGTAATAGTAGTAGTAGTAGTAGTAGTAGTAGTAATAGTAGTAGTAGTAGTAGTAGTAGTAATAGTAGTAGTAGCAGTAGTAGTAGTAGTAGTAGTAGTAGTAGTAGTAGTAGTAGTAGTAGTAGTAGTAGTAGTAGTAGTTGTAGTAGTAGTAGTAGTAGCAGTAGTAGTAGCACCAGTAGTAGTACCAAATGCATTAAGAAAACCCAAAAACTTTTTCAGGAGGTTAGTACATGTAGTACCTTTGCTTATATCCAGCGTACCAATAATGGTTATTATCTTCGGGTTTGACAGTAAATTTGCCTGGGCAAAAAAACTACTAAAACGGTTACCCTTTTCTCACATTAGCAAACTAACCTGTTCAGTCGGTACATATCAAAGGTGTTCAGGTAGTATTTCTCCTCAGGCTCGGTGCTAATGTCCAATACTCGGTCATCCGTGACCACCTGATAGGTGGGAGGGTACGCCATGTGATCCATGTTACACACTTGACCGGTGTTGTCCGAGGCACAGTGGCAGACAGGAAACATATCGGTGTATGGCTCTGAGGTCACTAAAGGAGCAAAGAAAGTAGTTAGTTCTATATTATAAATTTCTACACTTCAGTAATTAGCAATGCGGGGTATGTTATACCATATATGTCCTTATAGAAGTGCAAGGGCTTAGGTGCACATCCAAAAATTTCAAGAATAAAGCCTTCCATCCAGTACCTACAACAGTGGCATATACATATGGTAACAGGACCCATGTGGACCTTTCTTTACAAGGAAGTGGTGATATGCTCATGCGCTCCAGCCAAACGGACTGGAATGTTGCTCAAATTTTATTGTTCCTTGACGATCTTTTGATGTTTTATCAGGCATTTGGTGTGAATTTGTCATTTAACATATGTGCATGTGGTATTCACGCGATAAACATTAAATGTCTTCTGTTGAGAGCCGCATATATCAGCTTTTTAACCCTTCAATCATGTTAACACAAGTTCAGAAATAAATCTAAACACCAGTACTGACACCACTGCGGTGTAGTACTGTGAGACTAAAGACATCTCGCCATAAGATTGAACAACCATTGTACGAAAATATTTGCCATAACTTTTTTAAATCTGAATACTTCTATCAGTTGTTATTTCCTTTGCAGTGGTCCTTACGATTTATGACCTCCCATTTTAAGACTTCCCTCTATTTTAAGACTGGCCATCAGTGAAACCCCACTTCTATTTTCGATATAAATATCCTTCCATTTTTAGACCACCTTCAATTTACAAGATTTAAGACCATATTTTTCCGGGGAAATGAGTGGTCTCAAAATGCGGGAGCAACTGTATTTTCCCCAGCAATTGCAGTACTCACCTAACCGCACGAAGTCTGAGTCATTACCAGGCACTGCTGGCGTCAGGTCGATAGCCGGTGGAAGAAAATCTTGAGGCGCCAAGTTCTTAGCGATCACGTCCCCGCATCCTGATTCGTAATACTTCAGCAGCTCTCGGTAATTAGGCCTGGATGTATTAATCTGCCTGAGGATACTGTCGACAAAATTTGAGCTGTCTGGATTCCTCAGAACACATGATGCAGCAAGTCCTGCTGGGAAGCGCAACGTTCGAAGAATTTCCTTCATCGAGGCATCGCGACACCATTCGGGCCACGACAAACCTTCTGTGTGATCCGCGTATGTCATGTGGTTCCCGTCCGGCTTGCTGTAGTTGTGGTACTGAGCGGGACTGATGATGATTTTCGGCAGGTCCACCACCTGCGGGGCGGTGAGAGCCACTGACATCGCGATACAGACGAACAGCGCCGGAAGCAGGATCTGCGAGAAGAGACCGCGCCAGTTACGCCGGACGTAGTAGAACCGTTTGACAATTATACCCCAGAACTGCTGCAGCAGGAGAGTGTAGAAGTCCACTTTGTACGAGCCTCGACCCTCCAACTCTGAACTTTGACTTCGATAGCCTAGAAGACAAGAAATGTATGAAATAAAGAAAATTTTTGAAACCTGCTTCATAAACATTTCCCCAACTGATAAACATGAGGACAGAACTATTTGGCAGCCAATACCATGAAAGCATGTGATGTTCTCTCTTACCAAAGAACGTCTCTCTAATAAGGACAGGATTATTTGGCAGAAGAGGTGTCCTTATTAGAGGGGGACTACTGTATCAACATCAGCTCAGCCCTACTGCACTATCAGAACACATAACTCTTGTACATGTGACAACTATCAAAAGAACTTGGGAACACCATCACATCCTTCTACATGTTCTACGTGTACACGCTCATTATACTGGCAAGTGCTGGTACTTCAGTATAGTGATATGTCAACAATACAGAAGCCTCCATCAAACAAGGCCACCCAAACATGGCCCATATTAGAGAGGTGGCCTTTGGTGAGACAGAGATCTTATTACAGATGTAGCTCTCTTAAGTGGCCACTCTCTACAAAGGCCACACTCTTTGATAATGTGGTCAAAACTGTTTCCTGCTGCTGTTGTGAATGCTTTAACACTGCCCTTGCAACAAATATTCCAAGTGCATTGTACTACGCAAAGAGCAGAGTTTAATGATGCTAACCTGTTATGATGTTAACTCTATCAAATATCTCTAGCACAATATTCTTACCAGTTGGCATTCTGATTCCAGCAGTGGGCAGGTTGAGTGATTGTTGTTGTTGCTGTTGCTGTTGTTGTTGTTGCCGCTGCTGTTGCCTCTGGTGATCCCTCTCCTTGGCATACCTATACTCCAGCAATGACACGCTACTACCGATCGAACCCGTGCTTGGCTGACGGCGATGCCCACGTGTCCGTGCAGCACTGGCAGCGCCTCCTTTATGCTCCAGGAGAGACATGTCACTATCGATCGACCCCAGGCTGAACTCTCTGTGGTGACCTCTGGTGGCATGTGCAGGTACCACTCCGATGTCCAGCAAAGGAACATCGCTCGTGACGGAGCCGAGACTGTGCTGACGGACATGCCCATGTCGGTGTCTCAAAACCTTTGATTTGGTACTCAACGGATTTGTGGAATCGACGCTCACCTGAGAGCTTAGAGGCTGCTTTTTATACATTCCTTTGGGATGCAAAATCAAGGCATCCGTTGAATTAGACCCCATGCTACGCACACGTCTGTGTCCGTGAACTCTAGGGCTAAAAATAGCCTCCTCTTGAGCCTCTTTTTGAGGGGGTGGAAGCCCTGTATTAACTGTGGGCAGAACCCTCGGAGAACCCGGCGTATTTTCGCCGTCTGATCTGTCGACCTCGACAGAGCGTTCGGACAGAGCAGCCAGTCGTTCCAGCTCCACATCATGGATGTCGATGCTGCCCAGCAGTATGCTGGCATTGCCCAATGATGTGTGGTCTCTCTCTGGCGGGATGTTAGGAGGAATCTGATTGGTTGGTGCTGGGTGAGGGTCACCCGGATTTAGGGACGACACCTCTTTTGATTCATTGGTTTCATTTTCTGGAAAAGACAGGCACATAATCTGATCGCAAATGAGTATCCCATACACTGCTTCAATCAATCATTTTACCAAATCACAAGCACTTTGCAAGACACTTTAAAAAATTATGATATACATTAAAATTACGAGTAGTCTTATTGTAGACAATTAAGTCATTTCTAATTGTCAGATTGTTATGAAATATTAAGCATGAGATACACCTATCAATATATTGTGAAACATATTAGTCTAGAAGTATTAGTCTTGTGTTTGTGTAATCTGACAATTACACGATACTGATTTTCCTGTTATTAAATATAAAAAGACTTCTACATGCAAATAATCTTGTTTTTCATTTTGTATGCATTGATAAAGGGACTCCGAGACAAAAGTTTAAAATAGGTGAGCATAGCCGTTTTTACACTTGGGCCAGATTGACCCTCTTAAGTTTGATAATTAGATCCAGATTGTCTTGCCATTAGGTTACCTTCTTCTGGAGTGTTCTGGCCTTTCTCCGTGATCTTCAAGAACACTTCCTCCAGCGATGTATCCATGACGCCATAGCTGCTCAGTTCCAGCTCGGCCAGGCTTTCGTCCAGGTGATGAAACAGACGCTCGAAGCTCCCTTTCCGCGCTTCCTCGAATGGCAGTATATAATGAAGCTCCTGGCTACTTTCAAATTTCAGGTACGCCGTCGACACGTAGCGAGTTAAAAATGAGGTCACGCGAGTGCTGATGCACTTTGTGTGGAAGGAGCCCATGGAGGAGAGGAACTCATCGTCCAGTGCAGATGTACCTGGAGTGAGGGAACGTCTCAAGACAATGTAATTCAATAAATAATGTTACCTGATAAATTAATACATGCATGTGTATGTCACTTAACATTGAAATTCGATTTATGGCATTCCTCCAAAGCATTACTTGTCCAACCAAGATCTAAAATGTTTTCGCGGACTTCTGGGTTTGTTACATTTTACCATGTTTACCACATTATCAGTTACTCTCTCATTACCGGCGCTGCTTGGAAGGTGAAATTATATGTGTATGCAGTTGTTTTAGGGCAAAAAAATTTCATTTTTGCGCTCAGATTACATATCTTTAAGTACATAGGGAATTGTAGAATGCTATTTTGCATTGCTAAATTCTCGCGTGTAGGTCCTTAAAGCCATTTTGTCACCATATGTGGTCTTCCACTCTTACTAGCAATTTTCTACACTTGCGTGTGGTCCCACCAAAGCCCCAATGGTGCCAATAAAACTTGGGAGAAATCCATGTACAAATATTAAACCGAAAACAAACTATTCTTACAAAGGTATTTGGCTATATTCAGAGTGGGACCTCTGTTAGGAATGGTCACTAAGTGAGCGACCAGGTGAGAGACCATTGTATTTTGTTATACAGTGGACCCTGCAATTTAAGACCTCTCTATTTAACAATTCCCTGCATTTTAAGACCGGATATCAGTCACACCACTTGCATATTTTCAGTATAAATATCCCGCTATTTTAAGACCACCTTCAATTTAAGACCATACTTTGCTGGCTGAATAGGCGGTCTTAAATCGCAGGAACCACTGTATTGCCAGTATGTCATCCTACCATTGCTGTGAAGATCGTCCTCACTGGGCCGTTTGACCAGGATAAGGTGATATCCCTCCCCGTACAGTGTCTTCAGGAAGAGCGACGACCCGCAGCATCGGATCTGTCCCTGCGAGATGATCGCGATCCTGTCCCCGAGGATGTCGGCTTCGTCCATATGATGCGTGGAGAGCAGTATGGTGCGACCTGTGACAGGTGAAACGAATGACATTTTGTCAGGAACTTATATATCGTACAGTATACACTCCATCCTACTCAACAGTGATACAATGGACGAGTGTTCCAATAATTTTAACATAGGTCAGATTGCTACAGAATGGGCAAATTTGAAACATTTGATGAAAAACATTGTATTATTATTACGATAAGTAACTACTAGTTAGTAGCAGAAACAGCAGCAGAATCAGTAGTAGTAGTAGTAGTAGTAGTAGTAGTAGTAGTAGTAGTAGTAGTAATATTATTGCATGTACAAGTAGCTTATATAAATTCAGAAATAAATTTACCCCATACCTCTTTTCAGGTAAATGTATCAAAGTGAGCCAGAGAGCTTCCCTGTTAATAAATAAATTATGTGTTTAAATATAGCACACAGGGAGCCACAGATAAAGGATGGCTGCCCAGCCACACACCTTGCTTGTATTTGACAAGAAGATCCCAGATAGCACGGCGAGCGTACGGATCGACTCCTGCCGTAGGTTCGTCCAGGATCACCGTGCGTGACCCGGCAACAAACGCTATGGCAACAGACAGCTTCCTCTGCATGCCTCCCGACAAACAGTCCACGGTGCTGTGGCGTTTGTTAGGGAGGCCAATATCTTCAATCATTCTGGAAAGGTTCAAGCAGAAGTACCGGTAGTAAGTAAGTAATTAAGTAAGTACTTTCAGAATGTACGACAGCAAATAATAACAGTCAAACTGGATATACATAAAACTGACATCATCACTATAACGAATCTTATTAGTACAGTAGACCCTCTCTCAATTAGCACAGTAGGCCCTCTCTTAATGGCCACTCTCTCCAGATGCCAACCTCTCTAAAAATGGCCATAAAACTTTGCCACTACTACTATCGATTTATTTACTTCTCCCTCTCAACAAAGGCTACGTCTCTAATGTGGCCACAATTTCTTCCCAAATAGGGTGGTCTTATTAGAGAAGGACTACTGTATTTCTATATTACATTGGTAAATTCTGTATCAGGATTTTTTTACAAGAACTGCATCATGGACAGGAACTGTATTATTGTACATGTACACATTTAGAAAGAGCGACTTTTTTTAAATAATAGAAACTAGCATTTCTGTTTGACTCACTCACATATAAAATCAACTGTCTGCTACCACAATCAAAATTATCATTTTTATTCAGTTTTTCAGTTCTGGACACTGGTATAGTGTAAGAACAGCATATTATTCATTTCACTAAAAATCCATATGTTTATCTCTGTCGTTTCGAATTTGTACATGTATGCAACTGTCATATGCATTTCGCATACACATTAACCCTTTATGCCACACTGCCGAAATACCCCCCCCCCTACCCACACAAAAAATTCCCAACTAACCTTTCCATCTCCAGTGTCAGGTCCACATCATCCATCCCCTTCAGCCTGGCATAGAACCATAGGTGCTCCTCTACGGTTAATCTGGGGCAGTGGGGATCAAAGGGTTAACCTTGAAAACGGGCAAACTCACAACACAGCAAATAATCTAGCATCCTATACCTGCTGCTGTGGGTTTAAAACTACAGAAGCTAAAAAGATGCTTAAAAGAATCTACTACTAACATTATAATTACTTCTTAAACCTCTCTATGCAAATTTGATTTATTTCAGGCAGATGGTATAAAGCTTACAAGCACTTACATATACATGTACATATATACCTAAAAGTTAAAGACGCCTAAACCAGAAATTTACAGTGATAGATGTATGTGAAATCAACAGAAACAACAATTATATCTAGCTTATTATCTTTTTGCGTATTCTTTTCTGTCGACTCACTTGTCAAAGAGGACATTATGCTGTGGACACATTCCCAGAGATTTACGGATTTCTTCCATGTCAGTTTTGATGTCGCAGCCGTAGATGGTGGCGTGGCCGCTAGTCGGCGGGAACATTCCTGTTAGAATGGACCTGGACATGGAAATTTAACATAGCATTAATATATTGGCAAAACACATGTAATTGCATGTTAATATCACCAATGGGTAATGTCGGGCCCTTTCACAAATTCTCTCATGCCCAGGACTCTGCAGACTCGGGGCTCAATTTCCATCTTTTCTTCTACACTATACATCATTGTAATGTCGACCAGTATCATTATTAACATCATTTGTTTTATAAAGGATTTTTCTCTAATGATCATGTCTACCATGAAAAAAAAAACTATCATTAACATGCAATAACTCACTTTGATATTAATATTACTATCTCATTAATCAATACTTACACTGTTGTTAATATTGACATGCAATGAACCAGTACATGTGCACTCACATTGTTGTTGTTTTCCCGGCTCCGTTATGCCCCAGGAATGATGTAATCTGTCCCTCGTACATATTGAGACTGAGACGATTCACTGCCAGTTTACGGCCTCGGCGGTACACCTGGAAATCGCACTTTGTAATCTTATGCAACAACACTTACTTACGGTGATTGGCCTTAAGACTCAACTCAGTGCAGTAAAACCTGTCTTGAAAGACCACCCACTCATAAAAGTGTGGTCTCTCAATACAGGTGGTCTCTGGCAACACGTTTTATATTACAGTGGTCCCTGTGATTTAAGACCTCCATTTTATAACTATTCTCTAGTTTAAGACTGATAATCAGAGACACCATCCTTATATAATCTAAAGAGAGTGACCTAATGTTTTTAAAATACCAGTACTCTTATGATAGAAGTATTTCCTCGTACCTTTGTCAGATTGTTAATGCATACACCCATAGGCAAGTGTGACGGTTCTGACTCAAACTGGCGAGCATACTCTGAAACGTGATAAATGTATTATGATACACTACATCCATATCATGCATTGTTCATTAAGTCAGCCGCAGCCGCAACCTCACACAGTTCCTTCAGATAGCCCTGCCTGCCATTAGCAATGACGGTTCCCTCGCGTTGTTTGCGAAAGTGTCCATTTTCAATGTGCCTACAAAGCTCGTTCTTGGCCAATCTCTCCCCTGATGTCCATGTTTATCCATCCATGTAACGTAGTATAAACCACATTATTAACGCACCAGTTTAATACGTCAAATACACATACATTTATTACAGGCCAGATTATGTTCATATTTGTATCATCACTCAGATATAATACATTGCATGTGTGTCACACCATTCTTTTAACACATGACATTAATTACATTCTCATCTCTTACTGTAACTGATCAATGTTTGACAAACGCTAGGTAACAACAAATTTATTTTGATGATAACAGAAAAGAGAGCTGTAAAATAAGTACAATGGAACTTTGAAATTAAGGCTACCCATGGTCCAAGGCCAAAGAGGTCTTAACAAGCAATTCTGATCAATACCGCACTAGTTTACAGGTTTTGGTTGACACATTAGTGACCCTAGTTTGGGGGTGGTCTCAATTCTATATTCCGAAGATAGGGTTGCACTGTATGGAGAAGTACAAAGCAACCCACAAGAGAACCGTCAACAACAAGCAGCACCCCACAGCTCTCTTATGCTATTACAGTGGTCCATCTCTTAATATGCTTAAAGGACACTCTCTAGAAAGGCCACCCCTCTATAAAAGGCACACATTTTTGGCAGCAAGTACTATGAATACATGTGATGCTCCCTCTCACCAAAGGAAACCTCTCTAATAAGGGCAGATTTTTTTTGGCAGAAGGGGTGTCCTTATTAGAGGGGAACTACTATTCCCAGGAAGTTTAGATAATGCAAACAAAGATTTGTATGTTTATAACTATTCCAGCTATTGCCGTACCATCGCTATTTTCCAACGCGCAAGCCTGGTCCTCCTCCATAACTGACAGCGCCACCTGGTCACGGTCACAGCACATGCGCCAACTGCACTGTTGCGCCTCGGTGCGCGGGTGTCCGAACCAGTAAGACTTTGTCACTGGGAAGTACCAGGGCTTAGGAAGCCCATAGGAACCTACATGTAAGATCATGTTAAGAACATGTGTCAGGTGTCAATAAACCAAGTGGAGTCAATTTGCTCTAAAGTGTTCACCCTTTTTGATATCATGAAACAGCGACATTACTGGTAAGTACTTTGGGTAGGAAAACATAATAACATGAATTAAAACAATCCTCAATACAATAGTCCAGCCAACAATAATTTGATTTACATTAATCTAGAATACTGTTCACAATAAGTTCACAGAACCATAATTATCTGGATCAATCTAATCCGGATCAGAATAAACTAGACGAGAACTTTGATCAAACACAACAATCTGGATCACAATCTTAAAACATTGATATGGATAAAAAAAAGCTGGAACAGAATGATTTGGTCATTATTTTATTGGTTATAAACCCGTAATATCAATCTGGATCCCACTTATCCAGATTATCTTACTAATCCGGATAACCTTACCTGGATGTATATTCTCTATGTACCAGGTCAGTACAGCATACAGCAGGGCATCCAGCAACATCATCAGGATCACCAGGAACAGACTGAAATGATCCCCCTCTATCGGAGAGGAATGCAGATTGTCCATCTGGATCCCAACACCCTGGATCTCATAGAACGCAAAATATTTGGCACCCAGACCGAAGGCAGTCGTGGAGAAGATGGACTGAAGAGACAAAGAATTATACAGGACATGGGATTAGCGATCCAGAAAACCATAAATGATACGTGTATCTATAATTAAATTTTTACGCTTGAGATACATAATAGCTATAATGTCCTTACGCATTGTTATGACACTCTTATTGAAGTATAACTGACACTGAAGACCCGCATTTCTCAAACTTCGTCTATCTATTCTGGTGACGTCTGCAAGGGACAAACATGGCTACTAACGGGAAAACTAGGGTTGGTGTTCTCGAAGCTGCTTAAGTCTAATAAAGTTCGGACTTATGTCCTCAATCCAAACAATGTGATTGGCTAAGAATCCGACCTAAGTCAGTACTTAGACAAGTACATACAGTGTATATTCAAGAATAAAAGCCCACGCTCCAGTAAATATTTCTTTGGCAAAGGGTAATTTTTCAGATGTACAGTGAAACTTGTATTTAAAGACCGCCATAGGGGCCAACAAAATGTGGTCCTTTTATATACAGATGGTCTTTATATGCAGGTTCAATAGCATGGAAACTACACCCCTTGAAATCTGTAAAATGTGGTCTTTACAAGCAGGTGGTCTTTAGAGCAGACTTGACTGTAATTTTTATTATTCCTCTACACACTGATTATTTGTCCTCATTCCTTCTCCCCCACGTCTTCATACGCAGTTTCATTATATTCTAACTTTAATCAACATTTATCTACTATTTGACCCCGTTTAAACATTACAATTTGCCACCTTTTACACCATAAAACTTACAGCAATAGATTTTATCCAAGCAGAGATTTTGTCTCCTGCGGCTTCTTCACGTATGGCCACATAGATATAGGGGACATAGGTGAGAAAATAGAGGATCCCTGCACAGGCAGCGGCCACCTTGGCTTTGGAGCAACACACAGTCACCAAAAACCTGACAACAAATAAAATATAAAGAGTTAAAATTTATAAGAATTGCCTCCCAAAGACAGAGAAGCAAATACTTATTTTGTCCATTTTATTTCTGTAGGATGTACTTGATTTTAATCAAGTCACAAAATTTTTGTGAAATCAATTTTATGCTATGAAGGCTTTATGTGTACATCATATAGGGAAGATTAACTTGCCAGTGGAATGGTCAAAATGGGTCACTTTTGCATGTATTAATCATTTCAATTTTTTATATCAATAAAATTGCAATACATACTCAAAAGCATTATGCATCTCTAAGCTGATTTGCTAATTATTAAACATATCATTTTAATGGTAATATTAAGAATTTTGCTGCTGAAATATTTTGAGCAAAGCCAAAGGCTCTATAAAATGACAAATCTGGCCCAGGAATGCACATTATGAACCCTTTGAGGGCAGTTATACTGTACTGGGCTAACGCTAGTAAATATTCCTGTTAGCTGCTGAGGCTATTAAAAAGGATATTTTTCCTTTTAACCACAAATAAGTTTGAGACACAAAAGTATGTTTGTAAAAGACGCAAACAGTATTTCATTGGGGTAAAAAGATTCTAAACAACATGCATTTTTCTATTTGGCTAATTTCCTGATGGCCATCCAGAAAACCTATATCACTGCTATGATCTATACTGGTATTAGTATTAATTCATGTAAACTACATACAACACACGTACATGAGGTAAAGTTAAGGCTTATAGCCATTGTGGCTAAAAGCAAACCATTTTATTTTAGCCACATGGGAATTCTTTTAGCATTTGGCTAAGTATGTGGCTAATGGGTAGCGCTAGCCCAACTGTAGCTGGGGTGAGCCAACACAAAAGTGAACCTACGAGAATGCAATGGTTGCTATGGTGAATATTTCTAAGGAGAGGAAGATGAGTCCAATGTTGCTGTATTTGAGGACTCCTCCGAACTTCAGCATGACAGTAAGGATCAGCATGGTTATTGACATCTGCGTGAAGGTCGTCAGGAACCACGCCAGCCAATGAACTGAGTTGCTTAGGCCCATCATACGCATAACCTGGTAACGGGGGTAACAAGAGGTCCACGGACCTTGAGGTATGCTTGATAGCAGTAGTAGGTATGGATTAGTTAGGTAGGTCCTGTTAGGTATGGATATCGAAACAGTGCATAAAGGTTCCATCATGCTCATTTTGAAACAAGTGCATTGAATAGTCCACCCAAAATGACCTTGAACAGCATATAGTCAAAGTCCCCCAGTACCTGATAACAGGGTTGGGTCTAAAAATCAAAATAATGAACCAAATCAAATTTCTATATATCAGAATTCAATTTTTTTTAACATCAGTCTGGCAGATACACTGAACTTTGGGAAAACAATTCTAAGGCTTTACTAACAATCATCTACATGCTACAATAATTGTTGAAGCATGCACCGGAAGTACCAGTATACCAGGACCTGACAAC
>JAAUYG010117274.1_pt1 | contig 13831 bp, 11 predicted proteins | sample 7278091 | NCBI WGS metagenome assembly JAAUYG01 (sample SAMN14350201, study PRJNA611818) | marine sediment metagenome | isolation source: surface marine sediment (0.6m) | place: French Polynesia: Moorea | collected 2018-08
AATTCGTTTTCCTTGGCTGATGTTCAGCAGTCTGCCTAGACTGCATAACGTAAGGAAGTGATCTACGCTACGTTATAACAATATAAGGACTCGTGCGAGTCCTAAAAATTTTCAATGCCTAGTATTATTGGCAAGTTAAAGGGTTTGGTTAAGAAGATTGGCTAATGTTACGTGCATTGGCTAAAGAAAAGCAGCTTCTTAGCCATTTTGCTAAAAGTATTTTCTTGTCTAATGCTAACCCAGACTAATTGTTACTGCACCTAGGGATTTGAAGGTTTAAACATGCTTAGAGTTAAGGAATGAAATAAGGGCTGTGCAAAACATGTAAAGCTGCTTTGGGATTTGTATTAAAGTTACCAATTCATGGTATAAATTATAGTGGGATTTATATTGCCATTTGCAGGGATACAGCAATATTTGTTTGAGAACAATCGGATTGACAACATCTTTACTGACGTCTACTTTGAAAAGTTCACGGAATGCCTTAATGAAGTCCTCATGAGATACGAAGTGAGACTGAACTCCCAGGGTAAGTGTTCTGGCCATTGGGAAGGTACTATACGATTCCTTTGTGTTTTAGAGTGTTTTAGCCTTTTATCATGTTGCATACGAGTGATATCAGTTGTCACTATATTTCTTACAATAATAGCATATAATTAAGGCTGCTCTGTTATAAATTTGATACGATTCAGGCATTGTGATGATTTAGTAGCTTAGTGCAGTATTAGGTGACAAACTTTGGTCTGCCAGTAGAAAATTTGTAGATCTATACAATTCAGGTATTAATACAGTAATGGTATGTTTTGAAACTTTCAAAGTGCAATGACAATTGTAATGAAATTTCACCATAAAGTAATACAAAATAGGTGTGACATAATTTTCCTTTATTAACGTGAAATTCGATTTTCCATTTAAATTGTTGCTACTATTGTTGCCATGGTTGTGGTGAGAATCTTGCTCTCTGAATATTCTTTAGATTGCGTGTACTGGTCAATTGTGTAGTATAGGATTGACCCATTATCTTTTTCACTGACATAAACATCCTACATTTCAGGACTGATTGTGTGCCGAATTGAAGAAGAGCATTTATGGGAGTCGAAGCAGCTTGGGGCTCATTCTCCACATATCCTGCTGAACACATTAGTGTACTTCAACACCAAGTTCTTCATGTTAAAGACGCCCGAGGAACATCTAAAGCTTAGTTTCTCCCACATTATGAAGCACTGGAAACGCACAAATGTCCCATCAGGAAGCAAAGCACAGCCTGCGAGACAGGTGTACCTACGATACTACGTGCCCACAACACAGAGTGAGTAATAGTTATTGATGTTCACATCTCCACAAGTCTCCCAACTTGATCGAATAAAATTCCAAATGGCATTAATTCCCATATGGTAACTACTGGCTTTACAGGCATCGAAATTTCTTTTTCGATGGTCGCAAAGGTGGTCACAACGATTGTAAACACAGCAACATTTTGGTAATAATAAATGATAAATTTGCTAAATAAATAAATGTTTAGGAAAAAATTTTTTGGTAGGACTCCCAATCATTTACCTAATGGTGACTCATGGGTAATGGTTTGTGGTTACCACGGCTATAATCCTTTTTGTTTTAGGAGGTTCAAAACAAAAGAAATATTATTATTATTATAAGTAATAGGATAATCTGGAAATATTAACCCGTTTAGTGCTGGTGAAGATATTGACGAAATACTAAGTTGAAAACTTTGAATTGCTGAATGTAAGTGGCTTACTTTAAAAGGTTTGGCTTGCTGTCAGGCAGAAATTCAAATTACTTGACATTGTTCCTTTAGTTACTAAGCTTATCGTATAGAGGAAAAAACACTTCAACGAAGGAACATTTATGACTTGTTCGATGATTTGAAATTGCATATGAATTTCACCACAATAGATGAACTTTAATACCATGACGAGTCTTTAATGAAAATGGACACACATGTACAACACATACAATGTATTTGGGATAGAATAGTCACATGTGACCTGTTTAATGTTGCAGCCCCAGACATTGGCCAGAAACGTAAGAGGGAGGAAGCGCCAGTGTATGAGCAAGCTGAGAATCCAGAAAACCCCCTTCGCTGTCCAGTCAAACTGTATGAGTTCTACCTCTCCAAGTGGTATGTTTATGTACATGTATTAGGGGAACTAGCATCTGAAAAGTAGAAAGATACTTAGATTTGTATCGCTAGTTCAATTACATGGGATACTTGAGTTTCAATACTGTGGTTTGTGCCTTTGTACATCAGCATATGCTGATGGTACCATTGTACAATTGATAGGTATGTAATAACATGAAAAGAGACATCCCAGGAAAGGGTAATTCGACTGTTAGCACTTGTAGTTGCATATTATTGCATAGATTCAACTACATGTACATGTAGCAATGCTCTGAGCACTATCTTTTCTTCATTTCCAGCCCGGAGAGTATCAAGAACCGCAACGACGTGTTTTACCTGACGCCGGAACGTTCGTGTGTACCAGACAGTCCAGTGTGGTACTCCACTACCAACCTGGCCATGGAACCCATGGCGAAAATGCTGAACCGTCTGCGCGTGGTTCGCGAGATCCAGGAAGCTCACCTTCACTACCAGTCGCAGAGCTATATATAGATAGCGTTGGGAAGGGGGGGGGGGGGGTAAATCGAGAGATGAATGGACAGACCTTCATACCACATAGACATACAATGTACTGGAATTTGGCAGACCTGAAATTTAGTACAAAATTATTGTGTTGTACCCTAGGCTGCTGCAAGGGAAGAACTGGTGTTTAGTGCGTGATATAGGAAGTCTGAAGGCGATCATGCATTTATGATTGTGTGGATTTTGCTTAATACCCCGAATAAGTACATCTGTACATGTATCTTATGTATTTAATACAACTTTGTCATTGTAGTATGGTGTGTTCAAGTCAGCTTGAAATACTAATTACCAGTATATAAAAATCATGAATCAATATTATGCTGTAAAACACTCAAGTTTGCATATTTCGCAATGTTCTTGAAAATGTTTGCTTCACAATGACAGGTATTTCATATTCAATCCTCTGTAATTCTTCGATTTTATGGCTTAATTTTTCTTGAATTGCTCATAATACAAAGAACGCTATGTGACTGTTTGCAGAAGGCATGCTTGATTTAAGTTACTTTTGTTTGCACATTCTTGTGTTTCAATCAACAGTTTTGTATTCTGCTTCAAACTGTACTTTCAGTAGTTAAAAGCCATAAAAATCTAGAGGCACAATTCATGCAATTTGCAATATGAACAATACTTACACATGTATGTATATATAGCATGTTTTAAATCAAAAACTTAGTTAAAAGACAGGATTAAAAGTTTTTGTACATACTATGCAATTTTGCCCCATCTTGAATAAAAACTCATCCATTCCCCTTCTCATAACCTCTGATCGACCTATATGTCATACTGACCTATTTAGGTCATCAGAGCTAATAAGGCTTAATCTGATGATTGATGTGAGTGCTTTTCCCACACTGGTTAATTACGATTACAGTCCCAGCCATATTGCATTTATATTGGTGTTGGTCAAGATGATAACATTGATAGTGTACATATATTTGCATTTTGTGTAGTCTACATTAAACAGTGTATAGTCGCATCAATAAAATAGTGCTAAAGTATCCATCCTCTTGTGTTTATATGGGAAGCCTTACCATGTCTTGGGCCACAAGTACCTTGTGTATAATATTGTCTTGTCTGATTTCACACAATAGTGAGCTGTCCTGGGGGCATCATCAAAGTGAGGGACTCATACAGCTAATTCTGACTCTTTTCTTCAGTCCATTATTAAGTCGTGCATATGGCATGTTATGAACTGTGGCTTGTCGAAGATTTTCATTAGTAGGTGGCATCTGTATATGTGGTCCCTGCATTACATAAGATCACTGTTAAGTAGATTACTGCATTCTGACACTACCCAATATATTCCTACTGGTTCAAAATACACACTCAAAAGCACCGGACCAAGATGGTACTATTTAATTTATTGACACAAAAGTATCGAGAGAAGATGGATGCAGTCTACCAAACTCCCAACAAAAAAACATGAAAAACATTTCTCGTGTAATTGTTCATTTAAAAGAAAATCTTGAGACATTTGAGTGGCTAGACCAAGTACATTTGTCCGACTAAACTGCTGCAAGTATGTAGTGCATTCATGAATTAGGTTACGCTAAAACAACTTGATTTGCATTGTGTGCATCTTTTAAACAAGGCCTCGACAAAAGAGAAACCGCTCATACTGTGGTGGTATGACCAGGGGTTTTACGAAACCAAATGCAAATTATATGTCAAAACTAGACGTTTTATAGACATCTGCTGCTATTTCAGTTAAATCTAACCACTGGTGATGTAAAAGGCAATTTATACATGTATAGCCCCAGGTAAATTGTCGGACCAACATTAAGGCACAGCTTTAAAGCAATATTTTAAAGAAGTGGGTTGGCAGATTCACGGTGGTGATGAAAATTCTACATCAATACTACAAAATATTCTCCACTTCTGACACAGGCATCAACATGGACAGTATCCACTCATGTGGAAGACCATATTGTACATGCCCAAGTGATATTCATATAATATAATAGCTCATATGACTTATTAGCATACGGAATGAATTATTATTGGTTCCCACCATCAACTCTGTTACAACTCGAACCCACACAGGAGTGGACCTGCACATGTTCATACATTCAGTTAATCTAAAGAGAACACTCTTTCTCCTCTCTGGTAATAGCCTTTTTCAGCTCTAAAATCTTTAGTGCTGCTGAATAGCAGCTTCTTGCACTTCCTACTTTTCACACAGTGCATTTCTTAGGAAAAGTCATTTTTATGGCTAGTGATATCACCCGTCTGGATCCTTGAAAGTTTTGTGGTTATAATTTCCCACAATATTCCAATTCTGTTGGCAAAGGGCAACTATTTTTCAACAGGAAAGCAACATGATGACAGAACATCTTGAAAATTACCACTAAGCAGGTAAGAATAGAACACCATCAATGTACACACAGAATTGCATCGGCCATCAAAACCCAATAGTCAATACGATCTACGCCATTCCCAGAATCCAACATGCGCCATATTGAACACTTCTATATTAACCATTGTGGGGAAATTCGGCCTTGAAGTTACACAGAGGTTACCGAATGGTTTTGTGGAACTATATTTGGCACAAAATGTGCCAGTTTGTTTTGGTGTGAAAGTAAGTAACCACTGAACGTCATTAATGATCAGTTTCAATCAAAGCATCATTAGCAAATTTAATGGACCTTTATTTTTCAACATCATAAATTAACAGACAAAACCTGTGGCTGGCTGGATATACACAGTGGACATCTGTGAAAATAGGCTTTAGGATGAGTCCAAAATGGCATGTGTTGGGCACTGGGAGGGGTGTGCTGTCCGATCTTTTGGATCACGATGATCAACTGACTGCAAAATTATTATTACCACAATTGAGCTCCAAAAAGCTCCCATATCCCCATTTGTACATTTCCAGGAAATCGTGCAAAATCCGTGGGTGGATCTCCTTTAGTACTACATGGGCAAACATCGGGCAAAGTTACACGTTGCTCCTTCATATTACTGAAAAAGAACCACCATAACCAGAATAGATCATGATGTTTATGCGTGTGTTTAAAAACATTTTACATGTCATTGACTGGCTTGACTATTGTACAGACCATGCATCTAAGGATGCCAATTCAAAGAAAAGAAACACCAGTGCTTACAACCTCACTCCCCATAGCACCATGGTACATATGCAACATTTAAGATGTCCCACATCTAAACAAAATAATATTTTTATTACAACTCAGAAATCACCCAACATGCACCAGGCACTGTGGTCAACACAGATGAATCTTAACCAAGTCACACCACCACAGACTGACAATGACACGATATTATAACTGTCTGCATAATATAACTGGTAGTAAATGCATGCAATACCGCATGGGAAAGGCTGCCACACCTTGACACCTTAGCAACAGAAATATAGAGAATGCACACAGCATTATGCAGTAATTGAATATTCATGTTTAATACTTAAGTTCAAACCTGACCCCTAACTACATATACCACAGCTAGAGAATACAGTACTGGTAGCCACATGATAAATATCACAAAAAAAGACTGTGAAAAGCACACCAGAGCACTGATGGCAGCACCATAGCCCCCATGGTCTTTTACAAAGAAGCATAAAATATATAGTGTATATTGTGTTTTTACAAATGCAAATATTTTTTAGAAATGCGTTTTCATCTGCACAGCACGGACTGTTTCATGGAATCCTCTCTGATCTCAGAAGTTTGCTATCCTGAAGAAAAAAAAATAACAGAACAACTTTAATGTATAATATAAAATAATACACTCAGGCATTGGTATTCATACTCTGTTTTGATCATAAAGGAATAAAAAAGACAGCACTACATTACAAAAGTTTGTCCCTGTTTATTTAGTAACACAATGTTGTCTTGAACGTATTGTCAGAGCAGGGGAAATTAAACTAACAATAATATATAAAACTTATAACACTATAATCTACTAAATGGGGTCTGTGCTGGAAATGGTAGGTATGCCGAAATATTGGGAAACATAATTGTCAAACAAATAGGGTGATGCACATTTGTAGGAGGCCAGCTGCTTTACTTATGTCAAACTCAAAAAGGGGATACATAAATATTTCTAAATTAAACACAATCCGGTAAATTTTACCTTCCAAGGTACACATTGCTAGAAATGTATGAGGTGACACGAGGTTGTATACCTCAAACTCTGCCTCAGTCAGCACACCACGCACTGCCACAATTTGGTACTGCTTGGCCCGGAGAGAGTCAGGGGACCGTCTCAAGCTGCGCATCAGCTTTCCGGTGATGGGGGCATTCACAAACTGCGCCATCTGGTGAGTGCCACAGCTGGGATCAAACAGAAGCAGACGCAGTGCACCAGACTTGAGCTGCTCCACACCGATGATGGTCCGACTGTGACCTGAAAACCAAGCAGCCTGTGAGAGATCTTCCAAAAGAAGGTAAAAAGTAGTATATCTGGGGTGTATGGTTACAAAACTGGACACCTAGTGACCAGGTCATTTAGTGCAGTCAGCTTAAGTTAATTCTAGAACAGCCAACACAAATCTATACACATATTATCAGAAGCAAGTTTGAATCAATCATTTTTCAGAAGCAATAATTTTTCATACCACTTTATATTGACAAGCCAGATCTATGTGCAAAAAAGATTCAACATGTTTACAAAATTTAAGTACTCCAGGCACTACACAATTTTAAGAATATAATTTAAACTTTTCATTTTTGAGGAATCCAACAAGTTGGTGTTCACTATGGAAATTGCAAATATTGGGAAAGACCCACATACATACCAATTTCAAATTGCTGATTGATTTTCAATTATTTACATGTACGGTACAAGTAGAGTATTTATCATGTGCTTATACTACCCTGGTGCTGCAGATAGAGCGGAGGGCAGAACTGGGCCGAGCTCTGGAAGTACTGCTTCACCCACTGTAACATAGTGGGGTGGGTGTTCCCAGGACCTGTCGGGTGATGGAAGTCCAGAAGTTGGCACCTGCAAACAGGTTCACATTATTTCAAGGATTACAGTACAAATGAAAGTGTCTTAATCTTCATATTCTTCTTTCAAGTACAAGTTCAAAGTATGACTAAAGCTTATACTAACACTACCAATAGTAAACTCACACTCGTCTCCTCCATATACTAGTAAAGCCCACTTTCTACTATTTGTTTTTCCTAATAAACCACCTCTACTTCAGGCCTCACACTAGCATGTACAATCACGAGAATCACATGTTTTTTCATAAATACCACCCACCCCCCTGAAAATCTCAAAGTTGCACACCAATCCTGCATATTTGTGTTTTTAATACATGTAATTATCCAAAAATTTGCTGATGTACCTGTAACATACAACCTCCCAGTTATGATGAGATTATCCATGTTTTTCCTGATGTGTAATGATCTTTTCTTACTTAATCTTTAATGCTGAAAGTGTAGCGACAATTTCCGTTGCTCCAATCCATTTGGTGGTGTCCACCACCTTTCCGCCCAGCTGTTCACATCCTGCTGGATCAAATCCTTTCTGCCAGGCAACCTCGATAAGCCTCTGGATCTTGGGTAGGGATGGAATCACAGGAAGACCTGCTCAACGAGACACAAGGCAGGGCAGTATGTATGCAGGGAAGCAGGTCAATAAAAGCTGCATCTGATAACGAAATCTGATAAATGAAGCTAACACTGAAAAGGATCACAATTCATGTACCACAGCATATATCATGAAACAGTCACCAGTAATATAAAGTGGTACATGTACATTGTTGATATTATTGCATTAACCAACATCACAGAAGGTATATTTCATGAAAAGAAGAAGCAGAGGCATGCAATTTCCTGAGCATTTAACTGCTGTTGCATGTCTATAATCTATTGCAGTGAAGTATTAGGAACAAATGCGAGGACAAACCTGTAACATGTCACAGTTGTCCCTCTCTTAAAGGACACTCTGTTGAAAGACACACCTCTATAAAGGACACAAATTTTTGGCAGCAAGTACTGTGAATACATGTGCACCCTCTCACCAAGGACACCTCCCCAATGAGGACAGATTTTTTTGGCAGAAGGTGAGTCCTTATTAGACAGGGACTTCTGGATATATATTTACCAATAAAATTACCAACACGATAGCAGACAGGCAGTGGAATTTGTCTGCTGAATGTAACTTTCCCACTCGATTGATTTCTTGCCAAAAATCCCAAGGACCTTTCACACCTGCCATACCGTTGAATAGCACATGTAGGTAGGTATCATTGTGAGCCAAGCAGGACAGCATCATCTGCAGATTCCTGTAACCACAGCCCCAACCACGGTCCCCATGGGAAGCTGCATAATGGTCGGCTGGTGAACACAGCCAGCTGTGCTCTACACCGAATACACCCTGGGAATAGAACTGCTTGAGTTTCTGTGAAACACCTGGAAAGATAACAAACTGGCACATGTATATCAAAGTACATGTACTAATTATAGAAGACCAAGGTTCTTCTCAAAATTCTGTATACCAATTCGCTAAACTTTGTAGATTTGCAGCATTTAAAAAAAAAACAATGCTTACACAGTACACATATATGTATGAACATATCCATGATGTCTGTTCTCCCTTTTTAATCTCCAGCAAAGTATGCATCAGAATTTACTCAGAAAAGATTGCTACTACTTTTAAGCGACAAAGAAAAGCTCTCAATTGCATCATCTTGAGGATCAATCACCTTTGGTACAAGTCTGGCCATCATCCACCCCCGATGATGTGGCATGAGCAAACTGCCACTTTTTCATATAAAAATCCGCCAGGGTCATTTGTCCCCGACAAACGTCTCTCTCCATGACACGGTCAGCCTGCTTCTTGAAGTTCAGCCCATTGTCTTTCATACCAAATGTTTCCTGGAAAGCCAGCACACACAGATATGTACGTACGCTGTATCCGAACTTCCAGCCCCACAAGCCTTTTTTATTTTATGACATTTCTACAGTGAGTCTCCCAGGACCTTGGGGGAGGGGGTTGGGGGGTGGAGGGGAGGGCATACACCATGCATACAGTGACTCCTGATGTCACCATCCCTAAAGTAGGCCAGACAGGACCAAAAGGTACATAAGTTATGGTACCATAAATTATGGTAACATTGTTATGTTACTATGACAATACATGTGTCACTTTGCCAGCTCTTCCTACACGATGGTTCATCTAGGGTCAGTGAACAACCATGACAACATGGGTTATGTTTGGGGGCAATGATCATGATGGACACAACCAAAGCCTTTATCATGTGTATGGCAGCATTTAAGCAAATGAAATCTTTTGAATTGGGTAATTTATGTTTTGAAAAACTTATTATAAAGTACAGTGATCCCTCTATTTCTAACACCGCCCATGGGACCATGGAAATGTGGTCCTATGTTGCAGATGGTCTTGTATAACAAGCTAAGCTTTTATACCCCAGGAATCAAACTTACCTGATCTTAGAATCAAGGTGGTCTTAACATAAAGGGTTGTATAATAGAAGGATCACTGTAAATACAGTATGCTGATATATTTTCTATCATAAACAGTACCTGTAGCTTTTCAAACTCCTTCTGTTCTTTATACTTCGCATCCTGTTCTTCCTTTCTTTGCAATTTCTGGGCAAGCAAATTATCTTCTGAGGATGCTGACGCTGGTAAGAAAACTTTTTTAGTTATAATCATCATTTTTATCCTCATGTTCACTTCAATAACATTTGGTATGGAACTTAGCAGAGTAACATTTTTTCTTCAGTGAGAGTACATGGTTTAAAATATATATTTCCAATAAAAATATACTTAATTGCAGAGGAAGGGGATTAATTACATGTATTAGAACTATATGTGTTGAGTAAAAATGATTTATAACAAATTAAACATAATGGATTATATGGACGAAGGCTGTAATGTAGGGTTATTACCATCTGTTACCATCTGTTCTTCAGGGAAGTGGCTCTCCACATGAAGCTGTAGCGTCGTACTGTCAGGACAGTCCACCTCACATGTCATACACTGATAGGCAGACCTGGGTGTGGCATCCTGCTCAGAGGTCAACAGATCCTGGTGTTCATTGTTTACATGGTCCTCTAAATCACTGACAATTGTAGTAGTCCAGTCACAGAGTGGGCAGTCCAGAAGTTCTGGATCCAATGCAGTGAGGCTGCTACTCTCCGGATGTCTCTCACGACTAGATTCGTTTTCCGTCTGTGGCTTTTTTGTCGGGGTTACACCATCCAAGTGGGTAACATTTACATGTACGCTGATCGATTCAGCTGATGTGGTCTCCCACCCACACAGAGGGCAACTGTAGTTTGACTGACATTTCAAACCACTGGTCCCGGCAGCAGACTGACATTGCATTTCACCGTTCTGAACATTACTTGTATCCATGTCCCCTTTCTCTTCATCAAGCTCCTTATGAGCTAAATCACCATTTATCAGTTCCTGAACATGTTCAACTGATGATTCAGCATCAGGCAGTACCATTCTGGTATCCAGCATCCTGTTGTTCTGTTCACCATTACCAGTGGCACTCGAAACATTTCCATCATTATGACCATCACCTGCAGCAATGTCATCATCTTCTGTTGGTGACAAAACGTCCAAATGCTGTCTGTTAACATGTATTGACATTTCATCCACCGATATGCCTTCCAAGTCACAAAATGGGCAACTGACCTGGCCCTCGACGTGTTCAATGAGAACATGTGATCTCATCGCGTCCTCCTCCAGGCCCTCTTGGCCACATACATCACAGGTGAAAGTGGTAGGTGTAGGATTCATATCTGCTTCAAACATCCCAGACATACTGTTGTGTGCTCTCTAGTTGTGCCAACTTCTGTAAAAAGATAGAAAATACACATTTAAATAGTATATAATTATCTATATATCTAAAGATACATATGTGTGTGTTTGTGTGTTACAATTATTTTGGAAACAAACTATGGGTATATAGTGAAAAATTGCAAAATACATACTTTTTACAATTCTGAGGCAACCTGCTTATGTTTCAAAATAATTGACTATAGTCTCTCTATCTCATACTAACTGAACCCGTCCCTTGATGATTTTATCATCCAGGTGGACTGGGACTCTACCACATGCAAGGCTTGATTTTGGTATGCTCTGGGAACTGCTTTCCGTGGAATCAAAAATTTTGTAGTACAGTTAATAAATGTCAATTTATGAAATCACCAATACATACTTGCCTTGCTCATAAGTATTCATGGAGAGGACTATCATTAGTAAGTATTCATAAGCATCCTTACTTAACAAAGGCCCTCACAGGTGTCTGTGTTCACTGTTCATATCATTGAAAAATTTGTGAAAAATAGTTTTCCAGTTCCAGTTAAGGTATTAGGGGTTGCTCATCATGCGCATTGTAGTAGAAAAGGAGATTTAAAACAAGAACTACAAAGTAGTAGTCAACTTATTTTTAGAGGTATTTGGCGATGGTGTCTCTACTCAGTAGGAAGTGAGTTCTACATAGTGCAAACTACTCTGTTGGCAAAACAGTGTTACAGAAACATAATAAATTTAGACTTCAGGTCTTTCATTTCATGAAATACATATGTATCTAAGAGAATGGCCTCTAACATGACATGCCGTCTTTCATATACATGTACATAAGTTTGTACAGTCAGAACCTATATCTCCTGAATTTTGTCGTATTGGTTTCAATCATATCAAAATGTGCCTTCATCACTGTTCATGTCTACTAGGTTAGATTTGGGATAGAATCAAGTGTGACAGCTGTTTAGTGGCTTGTTTCTGCACTTTCTCTAGAGCAATACTATGCTTCATTTTATATTAAAACCAGACAGATGAGGCGTATTCAAGTTGGCTTTTGACTAGAACTTTATACAGTAAGGAGAAGGTATCTTGCTCCAAACAGTCAAAGGTTCACTGAATAAAACCAGTATTCCTAGTTGCTTTACTTATTTTGCTTTTGACGTCTTCAAATTTCAAGGTTACTATACATGCTACAACAACTGAGAGACCAGGGAGTCTGCCCCCTTGATGTACAAAATAGTAAGTTGATGTTTGAGTTTGAGGTATCTATGTCCATGTATTATATTTTCATTCATTAAAAGGTACTGTATATATAGCCATGTTGCAGTTGTACATGAACCGCACTGAATTAAGGAGTTGAGCTGTATTTAATTGGTAGGGGTTGTAATGTTTCTGAAAAGTCTGGAATCATTAACAGTCACAACCATAAACACTTTTAAACAGAGGAAGGTTTTGGTCTGCTACCATCCGTTATCTTGTGAGAAAATTTGGAATTATCACAATTTTACAAATTCAAATGAATTTGTATATTGTCACCTTGAGGAATTTCAGCTATTGTTTATCATCTTTATGTCTTTACCCCAGCATAAAGGCAGACTTAGCAGCTTCACTAACTGATTGCACAGATCCAGCCAAGGAATCTTATGACTAGATGCCCTGGCATATGTTGCTGGCTCTATGATATTGTTACGAATTTGGTATAATGAACCTATGTGCATGGAAGTCTTTCAGCACAAAATAGTGCCCATAGGTTTTGAAAAATAAGTACCGTGAACTATTATTATTACACAAAATACTTCGTCTCAGGTGTCTGCAGAGATGTATTGGTGTATGCAGATACACCATGGCCCAAACAAAATTCCGATGGAAATATCCTATTTTACTGGCCATGTTGAGAGACACGACTCCTTTAGCATGTCTAGCAAGAAATCATTGGAAACAAGTATTGAAAATAGATTCACCTGTTAATACTGCATCAAACCATGTTAAATAGTTGTCAGACTAGTCATATTAGTAACCTTTGCTAGTAATCCACAGTAGTCACCTTTGTGAACCATCTGAACACCGTGAAACATCTAAACACCGTTATTTTGGCCAACACATACACAGATCGAGGGTGGGACGAGCAGTACACAATTTTAGGGTGGGTCGTCGAGCTAACATATAACAGGACTATAGCTTGCACCCAGCATTTGTGGCCAGTGCCAGTCACAGGCACTTGGTCTCGTGTAAGGTAAGTAAATAAGTAATTTATTTCCAGAATGCACGACAGTATACAATAGGTTCAGTAGAAATGGATACATATAAAAAGTACATTCTAGAGGGTACCTTCCTTGAGCCAATTAGGCTGTAAATTGTACAATTAGCCTACTGTAAGTGCTGATATCTGGATATAGATTTTACATGACAGCCAGAA
>JAAUYG010084937.1_pt1 | contig 13830 bp, 12 predicted proteins | sample 7278091 | NCBI WGS metagenome assembly JAAUYG01 (sample SAMN14350201, study PRJNA611818) | marine sediment metagenome | isolation source: surface marine sediment (0.6m) | place: French Polynesia: Moorea | collected 2018-08
CTCTGAAGTTTATTTTTAATAATAAATTTGGTTTCATACATTGGTCTCTGTTATTTGTTCAGGAACTCTATTCAAAAGGAACCTGGGGGGTTTTATATCTCCCCGTAACAGTTGCAACACGTGGAACCTTAAATCACAAGAAATACAATCACAGAGGATGAAATGTTTGACAGTTAGTCCGCTTTGATCCAGGACATACCACTATACTTTTCTCTTAATACAAAATGATAGGGGCCAGTTTCACAAAAATCTTAATTCCAAAGCATGGCAAAGACAAAGGTTACCAAGGTAAATTTTGGTTAATTTCTACAATTAAGATTTTTCTGAAACTGGCCCCCAGTTCTGGCTGGAGAGCATACCGGGTGGAGGTTGAATGTGGCTGTGAGACTGGCTTTATAATGCTGCGATATCCGGGCATTCCGGCTGCCTATAGGGGTATGTTGTATGCCTTGTAAACCAAACAGCTTGGTCACCTCCAGGGGGGCCTGAACAGACAGCAACGACAATGTGGACGTAACAAAATCAACAACATCGCTATCTGCTTCCTGTGTCAAAACAAAAATACATGTCGGTTGAAAAGTTGCCTTAACAGTATGTGGCTTCTCAAGAAAAGTGGCGACAGGTTTCAATATGAAACTAGCAACCCTGGGAATTAACTGGGAAATAAAAGTGACTCACCTCAAAGTATCCATCAATAAATACTGTGATGACCTTGGGGTTAACGCCGTGAGCTGATAACAAAGACCTCAACATCCTGTGGGAGGAGATAGGAAGAAAGGAACCAGTGAAAAAAACAAATACAAGTTTCAATGGATTTTTACAAAATAAGAATTTTATGACAGCTGTAACTTTGTGTATATCTCTACTACACTAGGGCCTGTTGTCTGCATAAGAAAATTTTGGATTTTCTGGACATTTCATATTTTCCTATTCTCTACATCTTTCATAATTTCAAAGCAAGCTTCTTCTGCATGTAGGTTAGCCATGACTTAGTCTAATACTTTCTGGATCATAATTCCAGGGTTGAAACCAGTTATAACCAGTCAGATCCAGTCCTGACCTGTAAAGATAGTGTGGTCTGTCACTGGCAATGATAGCCACAGGGACGCCCCACACACGGTTTTCTGCTAACTGAAAGAAAAAAAACAAACTTTTTAGCATCTAGTACATATGCATAAAACAAATCCAAGCATGGCAGTATTTTCACCTCAACTTATTCCACACCTTATGATGATTTGTGTTCTAAATCTTCCAAGATCTCTCATGCAACAATACCCATTTGCTGAAGTTAAGTCTGGCATGACATGGTATGTTGGGGATGCTTAACCACCCCTAAAATACTCTCAATATATAATAAACTTCAGTAGATCACAAACTAACTTTTCTTGTAAGATTTCATGACTTATTTATTCCTGGACAACAATACTACTGGAATTAACACAAGTATGCTTAAGGGTAGGCAAGGAAGTACAACTTGATGAAGGTAACAGTGAATTTAAGGAAAGCTGAACAGACTCCATTGAAACCTGTCTTGAGAGACCACTGCCATGAGACCAGATGTCTTGACAGACCACAAATTTGTAGCAGAAAGACCTACATTTCAATACAACTGAACCTGTCACCAGAGACCACCTGTCTTGACAGACCACACTTTTGTGGCCAATGGGGTGTTCAAGACAGGTTCTACTGTAAAAACATAATCACTGTGAATTCAAGGCAAGCATAGTCAGCTTTAATTCTAACTTACCATCTCTGTGTTGAAGGTGAGCAGGGCAGGATACAAACTTACCCTCTGTGGGTTGAAGGTGAGTACAAGCTTATCTGGTGTTAGTTGACAGTGAGTGGAGCAGGATACAAACTTACTGTAAGTTAAAGATAAACAGGGTGGGTACAATCTTACTGGATTGTGAGGTGAAGGTGAGTTTAATAGGCAAGGTACGAACTTAACAGCTGTGAGTTGAAGGTGAATTGTGCTGGATACAAACTTACCAGTTGCGAGTTGAAGGTGAGTGAGGTGGGGTATGGACTTACCACCTATGGGTTGAAGGTGAGTGGGGCAAGATAAAAAAATTATCGGCTGTGAGTTGAAGGTGAACAGGGCTGGGCACAAACTTACCCGCTGTGGGTTGAAGCTGTGTGGGGCAAGATAAAAACTTACCGGTACCAGCTGTGAGTTGAAGGTGAGTGAGGCAGGGTACAAACTTATCGGCTGTGGGTTGAAGGTGAGTGTGGCAAGAAACAAACCAACTGTGTGTTGAAGGTGAACGGGGATGGGTACACACTTACCGGCTGTGAGTCGAAGGTAAGTGGGGCTGGGTCCTTACAGCTACACACACTGCCGTAACCCTCCAATTTACTACAGAACGCCTTGCGTCTCGCGTTCTCCTCACTGTCCGGCCAGCTACACTCACTGTCTGGAATGTACATATGCAGCAAGCAGCTAGTCCTTCATGCTACAACCTGCCAGTAAGGGTGGTGGGTAATCCTAACACGGTAGTAGGCTTACAGTGTTCATCCAGTCTGCATGCACCTTGACAGCTAACTGCTCTTATATGCATGATATATAGGCAGTTTTTATACTAACGGTCATCCTGACCTAGAGCAATACAAACAATAGTGGAAGAATGCAAAAATAGCTCTTTTTTGCAATACAGGCATTCTTTAAGTATCGTAGAATAATAGGGGCTTATTCTGAGTTTTTCATTGACACCAATCTCTCGTTTTCTCTCTTTATTCTTTCTAATTCTCCCTCACTCTGTTAGTTCCATATTCTAACTGGATTCATGAGCAATGACCGCGCACCTTCAGGGTTGGCGAGCGAGATGTCAGCCTGCAGTACAACTGGCGCCCCCCAGCTGGCAAGGTCGGGTGACTTGCTGAATGTCTCGGCTTGACGACTGCCTGGTAGATGGACAGCAAAACGCAAATACAGATAGGAATTAAACATTTTACAAGACTATCATAGTAAAAATCCTAGAATTAATTTCCAAACAACATGATACATAATCATGATAATGGGAACTTCTCTTTCAGTTCCAACTTACATCCCCAATATGATAGTCAATCTATGAAGTGCATATGCTCTACTAAGGTCACAGTATGAATTCTATGAATTCCTTTGTGAAGCAAATAAAATTTTCTAAAGGCGCTGCATGCGCACTTAAAGACAAAACTAGCATAACCTCTCATCAGACTTTGAGCAAAAGGGTTTGAGCAGCATATACATGCTAGTATTCCACCGTGAGGCATCCATAACGTAAGTTACCCTGCTCTCCCCACCTGTGGCACATTTGCATACTGTAGGTGGGTTGTCACCAAAAAATACTGCCTGGCCGATAGTTCAGCCCAACACTAGATCAAATATTAATTCAGCACACCTAGTAGTACCGGTAGTAGTAATAGTAGTAGTAGTAGCAGCAGTAGTAGTAGTAGTGGTAGTAGTAGTAGTAGTGGTAGTAGTAGACTGTAGTAGTAGTAGTAGTCTTCCCCTTTGACAGTAACCATGATTGACCTCCTTTGAACGTAATCATGAAAACCAAGACACTCCTTTGACTGTAACCATAACCCCACCACCAACTCACCCCTTAAACTGTTACGAAATCATGAAACCAAGACTCACCCCCTTTTACTGTAACCATGGCCCACATATCCCTCCAACCCAGGTCATGAACTTTCTCACTGCCCAGCTGGACTAAGAGATCACGTGCGTTCTTCTTCATTTGAAACGATCCCTCATCCTGTGATAAACAAGGCAAAGAAACACCCTATTTACCAGTACATGTAGAATAATTTAAGCAAAGGCATCACCGTCCAAATGACTCACCATAACAAAAAGTACCAGCAAAAATGAAATATTGTGGTACCAGTGTAAATTTTTAGTTTTCACTTTTAACTGCAGCCAAACTTCTCTGCTAAGTGCAGTGAGCTAAATATCTAATGATAAACAAAGTAGTTGTTATTATGAATATTCATTAAAAATCAGCTTCTGTAAGTTTGCACTAGCTAGGAGTGATTTATTATTGCCCAGTAACCTTCTTGTGACATATTTAGTTACAGTATATGTGAAGTAATGTTTGAAACTCCCTATGCAGTGCAAACAACCACATTTAAATGAAATTTTAGCACATGGAGCAAACCAATCAAAAACATTGCTACATGGTACCAACCATCAGTGAATTGAGTTTCAATCAAATCATATGAGTAATCTTTCTGGTATAATAATGGATCAGATCGGCCAAACTCAGTGCCTACCTTGATGGTGAAGACGAGTATCCGGCCGTCAGACACCATACTGAGGAAGAGCACCATCGCCTCGTCTTCGTGAGCCGTGTACGTATCAAACACTCGCTGTGCCATTACACTTCCCTGGAACAGCCCAACACCAGCCAATTACAGCAAGGTCACTGTGCCTATTACTCTCCGACAACTGGTCTGGTGGTCTCTTAAATCAAGTGATGGTCAAGAAAATGTAATCCACCAGAAGTTCGTCAATGACAGTAGGATTGTGGTGCTGGTAGATTATTCTTGCATGTAACACAGAAGTAGAGGAAAATTTGTTCCTGGGTTTTACGTCAAGGATTTCTCCAAGTAAATTCAAGAACATTCAACTATATTTTCTATCACACAAGTTTATGTCATGTATGTATTTTTAGATTATAAACGTGCACTGTAAATGCTGTATCCCACAATTGTATTGCAATTGAAATGTAAATATTTGGTTATCAAAAACAAGCAGAGTCAACTGCATCACTATATAAATATGACTGATGGCAGTGTCCAAACTTGTCAACTGTTGTTAAGTGCAATCCTATGTAAAAATATTAGATTGATGAAAGAATGTATTTAGTAAATGTATGTCTCTTGCCTATTATGTCTAAGAAGCATGATTACGATGATGAAACCGACAGAAATTTTATGTAAACTTCCTCCTGAGTCCCCAGCCACAGTGTACTCCTGATGGGTAAATATTAGATCACTAGCATTCATCAATCTTGATATCCTGACGTTTCATGTCTCACAAAGAAAAATTACTCACCAGTGACAGCAATTTTGCTACTAAAAGTATAGGAGTAAAGTCGGAATAATTTTTCTGGCAAACCCTCTGAATATTTCATGATAGGCATCAATTTTTCATGACAGGCATCCATTTTTCATGAGAGAATATGGATCTGATGCTACATCCGCAAGGTAGAGTTACCCAATCTCATCATCAAGCCATTCCATGTGAGATGAATTGCCTGGACACAACGTACCGGACAAACTTACACCTTCAGCAATTTCCTCGGGGTATAATTTAGCACGAATCACATGTCAGTTTTCTCAATATCTCATTCATTATATATAACATCCTGCCACCCTGATACATTACCAGGAAACTCTTCCCTGGTTTCTTCTCTCTTCAAAAAAAAAAAAAAAAAACGTTTTATGAGCAGCTGAAGACGGAAGACATAATTCTGGCGCTAAACTATTTTCCCCAGAAAAAAGAACCTCTTGTGGTCAGTGTCACTGTCTGCCATACATAACACAGTGTGTGAAGTGTCTCCGAGGAAGGATATGTGGAGTGGGGGTAGGGTATGGGTAGGGGGTGTCGCTTGGGGGGATGGCGGGAGGGGGTCATGTCCTCCCTCTGTGGGGTCCACACCTGGGAAATTCAGGGACCCAGACGGTCAGCGAGACCAACTTTAATCTAGATGCTCTTTCAGAAACAACCCAGGGCCTCCGGGAGGCTAGGGTTCTCCCAGAAGATATTAATTTCTCTGGCAGCATGTAGGATGCCAGAAAGGAGAGAGGGGGAACAGGAGGGGAGGGGAAGGACGTGGTGTGACGCTTCAGAACGCCAGACCACGGTGACACAGCTGGAATAGACAGACGAGTCCTGACCCTCTATCGCCACTCCCGGAAGCATTTTTTTTTCTGGCGGGTAACCTGGTAACACATGGCATATGGCAGGGTGATTACCTCGGCACCTCCCAGGGCGCCGGCGACATCCTGTACCTAGCAACCATCCCCGGCACGGTGTCCGCATTCTGGTGCCTCAAGTTTCTTTTCCGCAGACCATAAACGAGGCGATCAATCAGGTTGAGCAGCAGTTTGTGACTGGGTCAGACGCAGCTAAGCCAGGCAATCCCGCTATTAAAACCCAGTCAATAGGTCACACTGCCGCAGCACCGACCGCAGACATTAACTCCCACAATGGCTGCCGGAAACTGGAGACAACAAGAAGACTTCTCTGTTTCTTAGTCCCAGTCAGTGACCACCACATCACACTTTTTACAGCTCATGGTGATATAAAGCTTCCAGCTTCATCATAAACATGACCTATACACCTGCTGCCCTGGTTGGTCGCTTGCAGAACAAAAGCTGAGCTCCAATGACAAAGGCAGCTGACAAACTTTTCAACATCCACCTTCGAAACAACTCGTGTTGGAACATAACACTGCAGCAGGATTTGAGTTATCATCAAGGTTGCCTGCATTGCATGTAGTAACCCAACATAGAACACGGAAACATTTGGGACAGCAGAATTCTATTGTCATTTTGAACAATGACATGTCTGAATGTCTGATACCAACCACATCAACTTACTGTCAGAGTATTCTACCGGCACTGAATAACCTATTCCGCACTATACACATGGTGGATGAACCATGTGTACCTACCTAGTTCAGTGGTCAAGTCAGGCAGTACGGGGAAGGACACCCAAACACTAAGTGTCTATTATTGCATCAAGTTGTGAATCAACACTGTATACCATAATCACGATAATTAGTTAGTCTTTTTTGTCCTTTTTTTTTTGGCTTTTTTCTTTTTTTGTTATCTTTTTTAAAACCAACACAAGCTACCATAATTAGTAGTACAGTCCTCCTCTAATATGGACAACCCTTAAACCAAATTATTCTGTTCTCATCATGCGCATTAGAGGTGTCCTTAGGATTAAAGGCATTCATAGTTCTTGCTGCCAAATAATTCTGTCCATATTAGAGAGGCATCCTTTGGTAAGCGTCCTTTAAAGAGAAGGACCACTGTACATGTGTTGTCTTTTTTACCTTTCTCTCAGTTTAGTTACTGGTGATCATTTCGGGGAATGGGGGGGGGGGGGGGGTAATTGTTGACTATGCTGATGCTACACAAATGGTATGTACAACATGTATAATAGATGCTGTACAACATGTACAAAAAAAAAAGATATAGACTGAATGTACACATGTGGAAATAAAGGTTTAAATTTCAGTGTCAGAGGGAGAAATAAGTAATGGTAGCTTGCAGTTAGGTCCTTGCATGCGTATAGACTTCAAGTGTTCAAATCGCACCATGACTGACCACTTCTTTCTAGTGTACCAGTAACATAAGTAATCAGGTTAGCAGCATGTCACAATATACAAGAATGCCTAATCCAAGTGAACATGGTGAAAGCCAATAAAGTTATCTGTCTGCAAAATTCAAGTATCCGCCCCCACCCCCACCCCACTCCCGGTAATCTACGAACTATCCTGACCTTTCTCGTCCTACTCTTTTTTGTCCCACCCTCAGGACATCTAAAAGCCTCAACTCTCTTATCATGCTTATCTCTGCCCTGACAAATTTATCTTTGGGAAAATTTAAAATTGATGTTGCTATTTGCATATATACAGTTTGAACTTTTTTAGCTCACTGTTGGGTCCCTTTTGCCGTTACGTTTGTGAAGTTGTAATGCCTGTGGCGGATATTCAGTCGCTGCTGTCGCGGTTATTCCGGTGCCCTACCCTAGGCTACCGTACCCTTCGTGTCCTGTGCCCCGGACATGGCCCTTTTTGCAGTTCTTTGATCCCCACTTGTTAACATACATGCAGTTTCCGGGTGTCTGATGCTAATTCTAATGCATGAGTCTGCCTGGACAATTCATCCCGCTCCACGGATTGCTCTTGAATAATGAACGGAATGTCACTGCATAAGGTATCATGGTCGGTCACCAGACAGGCAGCCGGGGTAAGGTAGGGGATACATAAAGGCCACAGAATATAAGCTAGAATAAGCATGAAAACCAAACTATGATCTTGAGAGAGAGGCCACCTCTCAAGAGAGGCCACCCTCCCTAACGTGGCCAGAAATTTTTGTCACTACTACTATGAATGCATTTACTTGTCCCTCTCGCCATAGGCTACCTCTCTAATGTGGCCACAGTATCTTAGCCTTATCAGAGGGGAACTACTGTATATGCAATTGTCAAACATGTCTACACTTGGGAGAATGGTCATTGTTATAATAAGCCCTTCCTTATCTGCGAATTTAGACTGTTTCCGGATTCAGGTAATTTATTTCTTTACGCAGTGCCAGTGCCATTTTATATGGTAGTGACAGCAACTAAATCAGGATGAAAAATTACTGGTAATACATCATTCACACATGTGAATATATATGTAATAAAGTTAAGGAAATGATGACAATAATTGTTAATAGTACTGGACCTACACTATCCCACAGCAAACACCAGTGAACACCAGGCCTACTACATGTATAATACTTGCTGGTTCCCATGTGATGAAGGTATGTGCTTAGCACATGTACTATTTTCTAACTATCTACATTTAATCAATTTTTAAAGGTCGACCTGATTTTTCATATCACATGTTCTTTCTATCCATTCAAGAAAAGGCTGGTGAAGCTACATGTTCTACCAAAATAAAACATGTGAGTGGTGGGTACGAGAGCGAGTGAGTGCCGCGGGAGGAGGGGAATTAGGTGGAATGAATGAATGAACAAATGAGCCTGACGGCTGGTTTTGTGACCGAGCGTAAAATGTGGTGTGTGCTCTGACTACAGATCAATATGCATGTACTGACAGTTTATTTTGATCAAACATCCATTAGCAGCTGGAACAGTCAAGCTTGAGTATCCAATACAGAAGATGAACCAGGTTCCGTTTTCTTGCACTGTTCCATATTTCAAGGTGCATAAGCACATTATAGCGGATGATATTGGATACCAAAGTGCAGGCTCCTCTGACCATGCATATTTTAGCATTGCCCTGGGTGCTGCCACCCTCCCCGTGTGCAGTATGTGCTGCCGCTATTGTCTCTTGGTTCCATTTCGTTTCTTGCTCCCCGGAGGACCACAACCCCGTGATGCTAGCGATACTAGGGCTATACATCGCCAGCAAACATCGGGGTTGCTCTAACAGAGCCCCGATGGTCCCCTATGTGATGAGTGCAGCCCTTCGGCTATCTTGTCACACATGACTTTCCATACAGCACACATTTTCTCCACGGTGAGGACATCAGCAAGGATAACCGGAGGTGACAAAATCTGTCCGTGGGGAGCGGGTGGGATGACACTTTGTCAGACAGACACCGCCCGTCTCAGTCATGTCACCCATAAAGACATTAACCTTGAGATGTTACCTTCAAGGCAGACACAATGAGATACCAAGCACACGGACATCTATCCATTATTCATACTAAACACAAGGCATCCTGTGCTGGCATTTCAAACAACAAGGAAACAAGAAGAAGTGGACAATTCCAGGTTCCACAAAGGGATTGAGAAAGTTTAATAATTTATTATTTTATTATCAAATTGCATTCTTATCAAACTGCAGTAACCATGGTAACCGCATGCTTTTTAGCGGTGTGGGGGTGGGGCTTTACTCTGGATCATTATATGACCATATGGTTCTATTCAAACTGCATGTGCAGATATTTCGCTTTGTTAGTTACATGTATAACAAATGTGGCATGATCAAATATTACTAATATTTTTTTTTCGTATTTTGAATGTAATGAATGAATTTGACATGTATTAAATTTGTTTTTTTGGGGAAGTGATAAAAAGAAACACATAGAAAGGACAAATATATCTTCAGTCTGTGCCCAAAGCTACATATTAAGCAACCAACAGTGCCAGTCAACCGACGGTCACTGCTGGATATTCTAGCAAAAAAACAACAACAAAAAAAAAAACAAAAACCTTGGAAGCTTAATTCAAGGTAAAATTTTCACTGGCACACTACCAAGGAATCTTGTTTGAGTTGCTGAAGCATGCACAGCGAGACACCAAGGGCTCAAGACGGCATGTCGAAATGATAAAAAGAAAAGATGACAAAAAATATAAAAAGAACGTTAGATTTAGGCCTGAATTGTTCCTTTTTTTCCTCCCCGCAGTTCGTCAGCATGCAGTGGTTCTTTGTCATTTACATGAATTTTTAGTCTGCCACCATTCCGTCCCCTCCTTGTGACAGCAAAACATGGGACTGCAGGCGCAGAGCACGCTTTCCCTGCCTCCGGGTAAAGCAGCACAGAATTATGGGTAATTGTACTGAACAAACACACCCACGGCAGAAAATAATTCACTCTTTGCAATTGATCAAAGACCAGCATCGAACAAACTGCGGAATATATCAATGATGAAAAAAAATTCTGAGTCTAGTGTCTAGTGCCGTCTATCCGGCCACACAGCAGTTTTTGAATTTTTGTCTTCCGGTAAATTACAGTCTATTATCTTCATTGACGGCTGTTTATCACTTGGTTCCTGGTCTCCTTGGCCCTGTGGAGATTTGAGACAGCATGCTTGCAGAGACACAGCAGGAGACCAGAATCATATTTCCAAGCTACGAAGAGACCAATGTCGCATGAACATTTAGAGACCTTCATTTAGGTCTGTACTTGACATTAACATCAAATTTCATCAGGTATTTACCTTACCTGCGAATAGCGAGTGATTACTGTTGCATCACTAGTATGTGAAAATTTTATTGGTCATACTGGTGTAATAGACTCGTCAGTAACTGGAATACGCCATCCCAGCATATTGTAGATTAGCAACCCGGTGTACATAGTGCGTTAATTAACCCAGCTTCCCATTTGTACAAGTCTGTTATTTTATGTGCAGTTTATGAAATAAATAAATAAATGTTGGTATGACTTTTTGGAAAAATTACTATGGGAAGAGTGGTGACTCCTTTATTGCCGGAACTTCTAAGCATCAATCTTGATTGCTGCATGCATTCTGTTAAGCATGCACGGACTTTAGGAAGAAATCTTTAGCTAACTTAGGAAGGAAAAACAAATTGAATGTTTCATAGATAGCCAACCAGCTAACATGGCTCAAGACAGAGATACTGTTAAAAGACCTGCTGGAATCACAATGTCCAATTGCTTAGTGCATGCGCACTTAATATGATGAACATGGTATAAGTGTATGCATTGGTGCAACCAGGATTTCTGTAAAATATTTTTTTCTCCCTCATATATTCTCCAATATCGATATATTTTACATCAATAAATCAGTTTAACATATTTTTTTATTATTATTTTGTACTACTTTTTATCATCCAGCTCCTTAGTTCTGCTATTTGGATTGCCGACACGTTCCTTCATGAATTTATCATGTTAATATACTGGTACATGTATCATCAGTTTAATAGCAACATGGCTAATATTGTCTTTGTTCATGAAAGTGTGAATAAAATTATCTATCTACCGTGTATGTCCCTATAGAAGCGCAGTCCCTAATAGCCGCACCAGCCCCTCCCAAGCAACAAAAATACCACATCAAATTCACACCAAATGCCTGATAAAACATCAAAAGATCATCAAGAAACAGTAAAATTTGAGTGATATTCCAGTCTGCTTTCACTGCCGTACATGTACAAATCAGCACTTCCTTGTAAACAAAAGTCCACATGGTTCCTGTTTACCATATATATGCATACTGTAGGTGCTGGATGACAGGCTTTATTATTGAAATTAATAGATGCTCACCCAAGTGCTTGCACTCGCGCCCTGCGCTTCTATTAGGACATATATGGTATCTATTAAATTTAATATTTTTTTTCTCACTTTGATACCTGTTACACACACAATATCACCAATACTCACAGTTGCCTGGTTCAGAACCAAAACGTGTATCCCACGATTCTTGTCAATGTCGGAATCTTCTAGGATCTGCAAGAAAACAACTTGACTATAACATATATATGGTATTAAAGGTGCCTGTGGCATGGTGCAGAGTGTTGTTCCACACTGGGAAGGTGGTAATCTCGGGGTTCGCTGTCATTATGCAAATTGTCCCAGCCCTGCCGATCTTGTGATAACAACGCCAATCAATCTCCTGCCAGATTTTGGCTAGGAAAGGAAAGGCACAGGTATGTGTAATTTGTGTATCTACCATCTCATAAGTAACTATTACAGCTGCATATATGTTCAGTATTTTGTAATGATTTTGACTGGGAAGGTGAGAATAAAATAGCTGACCACAGTACAAATCAGTACTTTGGCAACAAATTCAAATATCCATAAACAATGATCCCAAGCATCAGAATGCATTTTACATGTTTTAAGACCTATTTTAGGCCTTCTTCCACTACCCCCAACACTACAGTGGTCCCTCTATTTCACAACCTTCTATTTTAAGACCACCCTTGATTATAAGACCACTCGATTTGGTCCCAAAAGGCAATTGTCTGTGATAAATGACCTTTATTTTAAGACCACCTGCAATATAAGACCACATTTCCTTGGTCCCATGTGTGGTCTTAAAATAGAGGTACCACTGTATATACTTCTACACCTGCACTTTAAAATGCTATTTTACAACCTGCTTTTCCTATATACCCCGGTAAGGTTTACAGAGACAAGGACATCATGGACCATGTGGCGTGAGCTAACACAGTGACACCTACCTTTGTCCCGTCCACCGACACAGACACCTTGGATTTGCTGGACAGGACCTCCACCTCCAATGTTCGGGGAGGCTCGGCCGCCTGCTTGATGTTCCGTGGCGGGTGATTTCCAACATCGTCTGGGGCAACCGGCACTGAAAAAAACCCAATACCACAAACTGGCTGCTTAAGCATCTATTAATATTTATACCTGCTAATTTTTACGTTGCAAAGCAGGGCGGTAGGTGTAAAGATGGATGATGAAACAGCAGAGCAAAACAGGACAAATGTTAATAAGGATGTAAGAGTATGCAGCATCAGTGTGCAGTTCAATGCACGGAGAGCATGCACTGGTGGCCAGCAAGCCATCTGACAATATAACATTAATGAACAGGGAGCATTTCACAATCAATGAAATACTATGATAATACTGGTTTAACCATGTTAGCGGGTAAGACCACTAAACAAATTTATCGCGATAATCCTGCTTAGGTTTATTGAGTGTGGAGATGATATTTTTTTATTTTTACACCCTATTGTTATGATCATTGTGGTTATTGGTACATTAGCATGATAAAGGAAGCTTACCAAGAGCTTAAAATTTACATTCTTGCCTCATTCTAAATGCAAAGATTTCACACACACACATATATATATAGATCTATGTACCATTTGTTGAAATCATGTTTGATTTTACGAAAGATCACAAGACTTTATTAAACAGATCGTAGCAGAAAATGATCCTTGCCCTTGGTAGTGATACTTATTCTTGCTTGAAGCAACATGAGAAACAGAGGCCAGAGGAAGCAAATATCAGGAAGATCTATAACGTAATCATGTTTCTGGAAATCTCGCATGAAGGTCATGGACCCAATGATACAATGTAGAGCTCCATTCTTCATCTCGGCAGTGGGATGGACTTACAGATATTGGACACTAGTAGAGAGAGTCGATGCGTTATTTACTGGCTAGTCCTCTACAAGTCTCAGAAGCCAATTCTGTTTGGTTTGCCGCATATGGCTACGGGTACTCTGCCAGCAGATGAGAGTACTAGGAGCAGATAAACCTGTAATCCATACAGCGATGCATCAGAAATGTGAAAATGAGATTAAGACCAAATTACTCGCCCCATGTGAGGTGACAATTGCTTCATCAGGTCCAACTGCGGCTTACAGTGCCCTTTGACTTGACTGTCA
>JAAUYG010072184.1_pt1 | contig 13827 bp, 10 predicted proteins | sample 7278091 | NCBI WGS metagenome assembly JAAUYG01 (sample SAMN14350201, study PRJNA611818) | marine sediment metagenome | isolation source: surface marine sediment (0.6m) | place: French Polynesia: Moorea | collected 2018-08
AACCAGCCGTGGACACAGCTTACTGTACTCTGTCCTCTTCGTTCTGTTTCCTGTCGCACAAATTTTGTAAGATCGTGTGAAATGACTTGAAGAGATCCAAAAGCTGGAAACATGCAGAAATAGAATGCTTTTCTGCCAGATTATCCTGGCAAGACGGACAATAGTTTAGAGGAATGCACCTGGACAACCATGAGCAACCATAAACACTGGTCACAACACTTTGATTTGGGAAGAGAATATTTGAAGAAATACCTTGTGAGCGCAGGTTGAGCTATGTGGTGTCCGTTGCGCGGACGGACTGTCCATCCCTCGGTCCGTGTCGCAGTGATGCGCCGCATTCCGCGCATAGCGACGCGTACCCTGCGCGCACTGCCAGGAATTCCCGGTCTTTGTGCTGCACGCGGGATGATCAGGGGGGATCGCCGCCCGCCCGGCGCAGGTGGACAGTCAAACAGGTGATTTGCTGGCAACTCGCCACTGCAGCGCGAGTACCCACTTCCGCTGATCGACACTTCGCGTGAAACTGCGACACAAAAACAACAAACTCGCATTTTGTTGCTCGTGTGGTCAAATTCACGAAGTGGCTTTGTTTCAGAAGGAAGCGAACTTGTGAAGGCTGTTTTGTCCAGGAGCTAAAATGAGTTTTGTTCCTTGAAATCACAAAATCTTGTCCGTGAAGGGAAGGAATGTTCTCAAAAAAAGAGTTGGAAGATGTGGATGGATCGAGAGGTGGTTGTGTATTTGATGAGAATGAGATTAGATCTTTGAACGTTTGTCGTGAATCTGCAGCGTCAATGGTTTGTGAGACGGGATCCATACGCTGAGCGTAATTGCTGGTAAGTGGTTTCATAAAGAGGGTGTGTGCGTCTTGCAAAGTGACTGTACAGCCTAATGTGTGTTGCATCGATAGATTACTACATTTGATCCAATGTGGGAACAAGGAAAGAAAGCGCGAGGTGGTAAAGTGGCTGGAGATAATAGCAGAGAGAGCTCAGCTCACAGACTGAAACACACGCAGTGAAGGATGAGACTTTCTTCAGCTTGACACTCCAAACATGACAAGAGAAAAACACCTTCCAAATTTTCACTGCAGCGCGGTGCCGAAGTGACAATCGTGGGCATTCGATTGTTTCGAGCAGAGCGAAAGAGAGGAACAGTTGCATCAGTCTGAATGACAACAAAGAACAACGCCAAATTGGTGTTTGCGTCGAAGGGATTTTAACAGTGTCCGTCTTCGTAAAGCAGCACATGAAACAGTGACACGCTGCCTTCTGGGCACAATGTTGGGTATCCCCAGATTACCCCTCAGGATTTAAAATTCAAAATTAAGGAGATGCTCAAAGAAATTTAAATCAACGTGAAATTTTCTGGCCGGATTGGAATGGTGTCTCACCTTTTGCTGGAAAGTTGATTGTTCAATATTGTTTTCAAAAACGCAACACGTAACTCGTTTGGATGTGAAACATTTCCAGTACTCCAATACAGGTTCATAACTCGATGACAACTTCTACTCGGACCTCAGCAATAACATATGTTTGTTAATCTAGATTACCCACGCCGCGTGTTGACTTATTGAGGCATTAGTCAAATACTCGCTTATCTGCCGCGTGCGGTTTTATCATACTGTTTTTCCCTGGAGATTAGTGAGTATTGTTTTACATGGCCAGCAAATAAAAACAAAAAAAACAGGTGGTTTAGCGCTTGATTCTCCCACCAACAACCGCGCACCGGTTTCCTGTGTCCAGCATTCGGCAACCACCACCGGAAACAGTTCTTGAATGGTCAAACGGACTGTGCCACAAGAAAATGAATTTACCAAAATTTGCGTTCAGGGTGATTGCTTTGTTTCGTGCCAAGGTGGGTTTCCCTGAGTTAGCAGTGTGATGGAGAGAAAAACTCAAATGGCACCAAGATTTCGTCCAGTCAAAGCCGGAGGCAAAACAAAGCATATCTTTTCATTTCCTCATCTGGTCATTAAAATTTGCAAGTTTCTTGCATAAATCCGTAACTGCCGATTTGCGTTGTAAGACTTGTTTTAACTTATTTTGTGTTTTCTTGGACCTTAGGCCCCGTTCACACAGGACGCGGAGCACCTTGCAACATGCGCATGCAAATTTGCTTGCAAATCTGCTTACGCATCCTGTGTGAACGGGGCCTTAGGATGCTGTACAACAGTGAAATTTAGGAGTTCATAGGTCTTGCACTTGTTGCAGATCCATTGGACCACCTCTCCCAGTGGATCAAACCAAGGAAGGAAATCACCAGATCTGTTGTTGTGAAAAGTGAAAGACATTCCACATTGACCAAGTCCGTCGTGACAGACGTTGCGACTCGCTGTCTGACGTGATGTGTGTCACTCACCTTGTACGGTTCGTTTCTGCGAGAGTCTGGAGATAATTAGTCGAGTGCCTCTTGTCCGGCAGATTATTATTTCACAACGAGCAACGCCTCTCAGTCAAGTTTTATCTGCTGCCCTTTGAAGATGATCTTGTGCACACAGAAACTCACCTTTGCGCAGGGGGCGTAGCTTTTTAACAAAAATCTATAGCACTTTCGCGGGATGAAGGAGATATCTCTTTCTTTCTGGCGCAGTACTGAAACGAAACTCAGGCCTGTGGGTAGTTTCTCAGAGCGCCGCAAGTTTTGAAGCTTAACTGATGATCAGGTAAGATGGATTTTTGTCTTGGTGTTTGAAGCACAGTTCTAATAACTGGCTAAGCAGGCAACAATAGCTGATTACGCAGTCTGTTTGCACGTTAAATGAGCTGGAGTCACCGCTTGTCTCTGTTCAAAGACGAATTTAAAATCTTGAAAGCTCCGCCATCAATCCAGCTAAATCATCCTCAACAAAACAGGCTCAAATTTAACCGTTAGTCTTGTTATTTTCTAATCTCGAAAACTGTTGAAAGCTCTTGAAGAGGTTGCGAGGAAATGAGAAACACAGGCAGTGTATTTCAACTGCTCTTTTCCTGGTGTGAATGTAGAACAAGGACAATCTGGCGACAGTTGCGCCATGAGAGCAGGATCTATGGATCAGGGTCTTGTTAAACCTAAGCACGTCACGGCATCTATTCCTTTTTGATTTCGTCTTGGGTTAATTGTTTTCTTGCGAATTTGAACCACGCATTGAGCTGTGAAGAATCAGGATTTCGTTTCCTGAGCATTTTGTCACCAAACACCAGCAAAATTCACAAACTAAATTGATTTGGTGTTTGAGGTATCTTGAGTGTTGAAAGAGAAGCCTTTTGGTTCGTCGTTACTGCTGTGCGGTTGATCGTGGTGAATTTTAAGGGAGTTCGTCTTCTTGACTGAGTCCGGAGTAACCAACTCGTTTCAGCGCGGTTGATAGTGTTGCGTACACGGTACGTTGTGCTTTGCAGATACTGAGAGAAGAAGGAGTGTGAGCCCGACATCTGCGGTGAAGACCTGATCCACAAAAGACCGACAAGAGGCTCAGCAGCTTCTCGGAGGAGCAGAGCAGGGAGCGCGGAGAGCAGAGCGACAAGAGGCGGAAACAGGAACGGTAGGGCCGCACCCCGCCGTCCGAGGCTGGCGACAGTCCTGGAGTCGCTGCAGGGCCAGGTCGCCACGGACTGCAGACTCTCGCTCACAGACAAGTTCTATCGCAGGTGGCAGCACGCGCCAGGGCCCGCTGCCTTCTATCATCACCTGCAGGTGTCCACTGCAGGGTCTGACGGCACGGAGAACATGGTGCACCACACGGCGTTGGGTGGCGCCCCGGGCGCAGCGCCGCTCGCCCCACCCGCCGGTTTCCTCCCGCTGCCTCTGGGCAGGATGACGCCGGGGGACGGGGGCGCGGGCGCTGACCCGGCCGCGGCCGCAGCTGTTGCGGCGATGATGCACGGCATGCGCCTTCCACTCGCCCTGACGAAGAAGCAGATGAAAGGCGGTGCGGGGGATATCCTGGGCCCGGGACCGCACCATCAGCAGCACCAAGGCAGGAGCGCCGGCCGCAATCTGAGTCCAAGTCCCGAAGAGAAGGAGGGTGAGACAACAACGCCGCGCGACTGAACCGCACTGTTCGCGTCACTTTTGTCATGGCCCCATCTGTATCCCACCATTTCTGGCGCCAAACTGGCAGAAACGAAAATGGGGGGGGGGGGGAAGTTGCAACTGGCAACATCTGTCAGAAAGAGTTTTGGAGACCTGATTCGGAATGCTGTCTGAATTGACACGGCGCAATTCTGTGTTTTGCAATCTTGTTTGGTCTTCTGTTCGTTCAGTTCGTTCATGAAGTCTCGATTTCATCAATGAACTGACAGCCCTTCATGGACAACTGGAGACTCTTTCTGTGTGAACTGCGCTTTTGCCAGTTACTCGGCGTCTCAACAGTGGCGTCATCACTCAGAACCTGATTATGTAGCCCAGTGACGAATTTACGGTTCAGTCCGGCTTCAAATTCACGTGTTCTTAATCTGATGTTGTGATCGTGTTGAACTTTTAGGATCTTGTTGTGCAATGTAATTTCTGTGACTGTGATAGTTGCCGTCTGCATTTTTTGTGAGTGTGAATGTTGTACGGTGGGCGCTTTCTTCATTCTCTCTTTGCACCTCATTCCAAATCTGAACTTCTCACACACAAAGAACATTGCAACACGACAAAACACACCTCAAACAACGAAGAACGACGACTTATCTGCGAACATGACTGTTTGCTGAGGAGTTGATGGTCTTTGATGTGTGGTGGGCACACTGATATGATCTGCTGTGTTTGGTTGGTTATCTGTTCGGGATCGCGCGCTTGAGTCCCGGATTAATTTCGCTATTAATTTCCAATAACTAGTATTGATGAACTGATCGATTAGCTGCCCCCGATAAGAGCTGATAACAGCTGATCAATGCTGCGTCCCGCGACTGATGATCTGGATATGGATTGTTCTTATCTCTGCCATCAGGGGGCGGATTCCGCAGGTACCATTGTTCTGTCTCATGTGATTGCTGATTTCGATGTCTTAAAGTCGCAGTACTACGAGCGCCAAGAGCTAGAACAGGGCCCCGGAAACACTTTACTCTCCGCATAATTCCAACAAAGCAGAAGGTGAATCCCACTCAATTAAGCACACAGTGCTGAACCCATTCTTCTGTGATATCTTTGTTTCTCGCCCTCTGGTTTGCTTGCATTGCATTTTCCTGACTCCAGTCCTCAATTCGTCCTCTATTGGGATGGTCAACTAACTGGAGTTTTTTTTTTTTTTTTTTTTCTTTTCAATCAATTCATCTTTCCATGTTGGGAGAGTTTTCTGCTGAGTACTGAGACGCAGTATGTTCTGGTCTAAGTCCTGTAGCAGTGGCCCTTGATGTGTCGAGTCATTACTTCGAGAGAGGCAGATATTTATTAAAACGGACAGCAGCGAATCCACGCAAACTGACCGGAGCCCAGGCCAATCTGATCGGTCTTATCTTGTTAACCTACTGAATGAAAAGAAAAGAAAAAGGCAATTTCAGCGAGTCGACCGAATGCCTTCCATTTGAAAAGGGAGAAAGTCTTTAGTGGTCAGGCCTTAATCCTGGCGTATCTGAGGCGAGAGCCGGGCAGCAAGCCTCTCGGAAACAAGGGATTTATTCAAGAAGCCTTGCTCAGACAGGTTTGCTTAAAAGACCAATCACTTGTGGATAAGTCGGGCGAGCAGCAGGAGAGGAAAAAACTTTGAGCAATGAGAAATGGTTGGGGGGAAAGTAAACTGTGGTGTTGCCCTTTTCATGTAGGATCTAAGGCATCTGTTATTGGAGGTTAAGCTCCTGGTGCAAATAAGGGATTTGTCTCCAAGGCAAGATTTGAAATTGAATTTTTAAAGGAGAATCTAAAGACTTAAGGGTCCGGATTAGTTGGGGTCCAAAGTTGGGATTGCTGCCAGCACCACTGCGCTTATTTTGATATCTAAAACACTGGCAAGATGCAATCTTTCGTTCTGGGAGGAAATCAACTTGAAAAGAGCTCTTGAAGAACGAAGTTTGTTGGTGCAGATACGCGCTGTAATTCTTGTGGGGTATTAGGTCTCGGTTTTGCTTCATCAGAGAGGTTAAGTTGCTATTTCCCGCCAGTAAGTAAAATGACCATCAGGCGAGTATTGGTGGATCAGGGTCTGAGTGACGCAGCCCCCCTCCCTGCCCGCCTCACCCCGGCTCCACTGAAAACCCAACTGGCAAACCAATTACACTGTAATCACGCCGCGATGCACACACAGCGCCTAATCTCCTCCAAAAAGACAGATTTGAAAAAGAAGATTAGTCTTGGGAGCCGAAAGGATCTGCAACTTGAGTCTTTCCTATTTCCTCTTTTAAGTCCCATCTAAGCGCTGAGCGAAAACAAGAGAGACTGAGACACTAAGACTGCAAACTTTGTCGGGTTGAAGAAACTTTGTGTGCGGTTGAGTTGACGCTCACACGTGTAGGCCACTGTGGAAGTGCGTCCCACAAACGCTGTCACAGCTTGATCAGCTCGGTCTGCTTCACCTTCAGCAGAACTAGGACATTGGAAATCGGAGACGAATTTCACCCACCTGCCCCTTCCCTGTCCTTCCCCAGGTTGTTGTTCGTCAGGCGTAGGGAACGCCTGGCCACTGGCGCCAAGCGCAGAACTCGTGTGCGCTGCCTCGGTTCCAAGTGCAGTCGTTTGAGGCCTCCCTCACGTGACCAGAGCGACGCTCAATGCTTCCCAGGAACAGGTTGTGCAGTGAGACTGGGAGCTCTGCCCGCATCAAGCTGTTATTTGTTCTGTGTGATCTCTGCAGGGCCGATGTTTGGTGTTGGTGTGATCACAGTGGGGCAGTTATCTCCACCAGCAGAGTCGCCGACCAATCGCGCGATGTTAATCTCGTCAGCCCCGGGTTGATTATCCGGCGACTGTGCAGAACCCTCCCCTCTCCCTGGAGAGCCTGAAATACTCCGGGTGCTGGGGGGAGCAGGCGCACCCCCTGGACTCTTCTACCTTTTTTATCTCCCCAGCTTCCCCAAACAGAAAAAACTCCGACGGACGGAATTATCTTCTCGTTTTCTGCGAGACTTGCATTGATTTCCTGCCCTGCAGCAAATTTATTTTGATCAAGAAACTGTAATCCTGCGATATTGGAAGATGAAAGCTTAATAGGATTCCATGGAAACGTAATCCCTTTTTCCTCAGTGGTGATAAGCTGCTGTCGGATCGGGCACTGGTCATGCACAGCTCCAGAGCCGCACAGTGGGGGGAGTGGGGTGAAGGCACAGAGGTGAGGGGAACAGGGAGTCAAGTTCTGCGGACTCAAGAGTTGTGGGGGGGGGGGGGGGTCTCACTTGTGACTGGGATGAAACACCCATTCCTTGTTAGAAAAGATATTTGTGAATTCTCCCTTTTCCACTTCGGTTGCGTTTTATGTGCTAGGATTCGCGGATCTGGTGAGTGTTGGAATCAGCAGACAAGGGAGATTTTCAGAAGCTGGTGAAGTTTGTTGGAGCCGCGAGGTTGTGCCTCACTGTGCGGGATGTCCTGCTGATCCGCGCTTGATTCGGTTTTGGTCCCTGTCTCTGTTTGTCTTGTAATTTAACTACTTGTCTAGACCGGCTGCACGTGATTACAGCCTCGGAGTTTCTTGTGGGAGTCGCCCTAATCCAGCTATTACCGCTCGGGCCGCGCTGCCCATTTATTTCTGCTGCCACTGCGATTTAGTCGCAGTAAGATGGACTGCGGTGGGGACGGTGTTACTGCGCTGCAGGGACCCACAGCGCCGACTGCGTGACGCCGTCTCTCTCACCCAACGCCTTTTTCACTTCATGCGTCGTTTGTGGCGTAAGCTTTTTTGGGCTGATTCACACTGGTGCGCAAAATACTGCGATGACAGTGACCAATTGAATGACGCCTGCACAAGCATAATGGGGTTGAGATCCTTTCTGAAACCTTGTTTCGTAAGTGAAAAAAAGAACTGACCATGGCAGCCAACACACCACTTGGCTCATTCTGGGGACATGGCCAAAGTGCGAAAAAGTGGTTATTTGACAAAGCATTTTGACGATTGACGCAAAACTGGTGAACAAAGTTTCTCACGTTCTTCCGGAGATATTTTTGGAAACTCCGCTCGACTTTTAAGGTTAAAAGAATCATGTTTTATGACTTGGCCACCGGAAAAAGGATAAAGATTTAGGAGCATAATTCGCCATACAAGACAGAGTTAAACTTGATTTAACCTCGGGCTATGAAAACGTAGATTTAAAGATAGCAATGCGGCCTCCTCTGGCCTGGGATAAAAGACGCTTTTGAAAGAGAAGCGAGATGGACAGTGATTGTGAAGACTAAGCCTCATTTGAATAAAGCCAGGCATTGTTTTCTGCAAAATGGCATGTTTCATGGGGAATTATCCCAGGGGCGACAGGGGTTTATTTTGGAGCTATCTGGGGTGACTGGTGGCTTTGAAACGCTGTGGACCCAATGTGGATGTGTTAAGAGGGGCCCTTCCCAGGGATGACCACCACCTTCCACTGCTCTCGGCGCAAGAGGAAACGATTAATCGTTTCTCTAGTTTCAGTGCCACGTCCCAACAAAACATTGCTTCAGGTCTTCGCAGATTTTGCCTTGTTTCTTGGAGCGGTGACAAAAAGGTGTATTTCCTCTAACGTGACAAGGCTTTATCTAAATGCAAGGCCTTTTTCGTCAACTTGATTTAAATAACGCGCAAAGTGTTGGGTGTTTTTGGGGCTTTCGCTACAAACTGTTACCGCAGTGACAGTTGGATTTGAGATGAGACTTCGCACCATAAAGAGCGGCATCTCTTCTTAATTCGCTCGCGCACACGTGAGAGATTTGTCTTAATTCGGACATGATAATTACGCCTCGGCGCGTAACAGCGCTTCGTTCATTGTGTCATTGACTGAGGCGTCATTGTGAGCAAGGGCGGTGTCGCGACACGGTCAGCCCTGGTCAACACCGCAACCACAGAAAAACCAGTTCAGGGTCAAACAAAAATCTTGCACAAAATGGGCAAATTGCTCTTTTGGAGAAATTTAGTGTTTCCTCTCCCTTCCTTGATGTCCACAGGATTCCCTCATTCAGAATGGCAACAACGGTTGTGGACATATTCCTCGATTTGTTGCAAAGAAGAAGCTTCCTCGGCAGTCATGTGGGTTGAACAATTCTGTGTCTCTCATGTCAACTGCTGGTGGACAGTCTGAAAGGTGAAAAGGTTGTCGGCCTGAAATGATCCGTGTCAGAATTATCCTCCTCCCGTCGACTCTAAATCTCAAGTTCTGAAGCCATAAAGATAGTAATCAGCGCGACGCACAATGCTCAAGATGCGTGCATGACCATCGAGGGTTAATCGCATTGTGCGGCATGCGGACTCATTTGAGAAGTGAATTTATTTAAACCAACAGCCCTTGAGAGGGATGAGAGGTGCTGCTGCGGTAATCAGGTATGTCTCATTCAGCGCTGCGCCGTCAGTACGGGGCCCCAGTGGGCGCACTGACCAGTTAATTTCCTAATTCAATCACATTGCGTCACTCGGCGTTTCATACAGCCACTTGTTCTCCACAAGAACCCTCATTCTGCAGTCTCCCATCTCGCTGGTATTTTTAGCTTGTCAGATTTTCTAATTTAAAGTTTTTGGAAGAAAGAAAGTTTTATTTCTGTGACGCAAAGAAAGTTTTCGCAGGGAAGGCTTTGTATTCGTCAAAAATAATCCCGAAGGCAGAGAGATGTAAGCTTTTAAACTATTGAAGACATTTCTTTCAACACGGCGTATACTGTTTGCCATTGACTTAACCCGTGTTCACGTCTCTGTGCCGCTTATTGCAGATTCGCTTTCAAAAGACGCTAATATCCATATTAGAATTCAATTTCATAAATTCCCGCTGTGATCCCATAGAAAACTTCTTTAATAGAGCATTTCATCTCGGTAAAATCTCACAAATAACACGGCAAAAAAGGAAAAGGAAAAACTCCACAAACGTAATGTCAAAAACAAGGATTATTTGCGCTGAAGGTTGGGTGCGCAATCCTACACAAAGTGGTGGGAATTTCGAGTTTATTAAACCAGCACTGTGAGCAATTCCACTATTATCTAGCACGGTTAATTAAACGCGAGCAGAATGTGGCCACTGAAGGTATTTCCACACAGATCAGGGCCTCGCACAATGGGAAGATGGGGTGTCTCTAGATAAGTGGGGGCCAGAGGGCACAGGGGCGCTGAGTGCTCTTCAGGCTTATCTACGTCTTAATGTGATTACAGGTCTGAAGAACCCCATTGCGCCCACCGCGCGAAGGTTTGCGTTCCCACAGTTCCACCTGTAATCACTGGAACCCCGGCTACTGCGCGTTTATTTGTTGCTGCTTTTGTCACCTGGTATTGTGCACAACATGTTCACTTTCCGGTTTTTCTCGCGCTGAAGAAAACGAGAGTGAGAGATATTTTGGTTTGTTGTTTGTAAATGTGAATCTCAACAGCAAAAACCACTGACACCACACACACACACACACACGATCACATGTTTCCTCACATCCACAAATTTCTTGCCACATTGTTCGATGACTTTCAGTCGTTTCCTGCAACTTTCCACAGAATTAATGGGGGGAAGGGCAGGAAGTTCGTTCTGAAAAAAATAGGGTGTTTACCTGTAAACGCACTTGCAACATTTAGAACTTGATTTGTGTTTTTGTGAATTTCAGCGAAAGCGAAGCCGATTCACTGCATAGTGGAGCAGGCTGGCGCTGGTTCTGGATCTGGAGCGCCAGGACGACCTGTGACACCACCTGGCAGCAAACCTGGTGCGCCGTGCGACGCCGTGAGCAACGCCTGTACCGGCGTCGACCTAGACACGTACGCCATCCTGCCCAGCAACACACTGTTTAGTGAAATCGTGCGCGTCGCTCTCGTGAAGCTCGGTTACACTGCGGCGGAAGCCATCGGCGCCAAAGGTATGAATCACCTGACAGAAAGAATAACCTGTTTTGCATGGTGCCAGAAGAGGTTGGGAATTTTGACTGAAGCGGGGAAGACACTAGAAATTTTTGTGCTTGGTTGGCTGTTTTGTGTCGGTGTCAATCCAGCCGTTCCACTGAGAGTTGTATTCCTTGTGGTTTGTTTCAGGTGCGATTCAGATCCGGAACTGGAAGCCGCTGACGTTTGATACCATCACGGAGAACCCGGACGCGACTGTGGATGAGATCCTGGGTGACTTGACGTCTGTCGCGACGCTGCGCATCAAACTGGGCAGGTAGGCACCGCACCCGTCCCCGGACGCACGGCAGAATGAACTCTGCTGTGGAAATTGAACGGATATCCGCCATGTTTTGGCGTTCAATTGCAGGAGTGTTTCCGTATGCCCAGTTGAACTTTGACCTGCATCAATCACACGAACGAAGGTTCGCATTGAGCTCAGTGATTTCCGCACAGCTTCACTGGGCCTACCTCACCCAACATATTTGTTGGAATTGCGTTCACAGATACAACATACCAAACAACCAGGCGGCTCTTCTGTAAGTGTCCTCTGGATTAGTTCACAGCGATTGACCCAAAATCAACGCAGGTCTCAGGCTGTCGCTTCATTCTTCGTGGCACGTCCCGGTGTGTGCCCAGCATCGCCGGGTTCAACAGGCATTGCATCTCACTGACCCCAACAGTCTCAACTCTAACCAGCTAAATCACAGTTCAGTTCAATGTGTCCCAATCGTGTGTCAATGCGTTGTGTTTGGGATTGTATCGCATCAGAAGGAGAGGAACACCGGCAACGCACACCTCGTTATCTCCAGTTTAAATATTAATAACCCACAATCCTTTGAGGCACGAAACTTTTGAATAACAGTAGATCCCTGAGGGTGGCTGCTCAGTTAAAAAGAGGGAAAGTTTGAAGACGTAGTCTGAGTCTGTTGCCGCAGCCCAATCCGGCTCGGTAATTACAAGATTAAAGGCCCATGTAACTTTAAAGGAACCGGGCTAATCCGAGGCACAACTCTCAGCAATATGAGATTCTCCTCTTTGTTGCAGGAAGAAAAGCCTGCTTAATAGGAGATTGGATTATAGTTTAAAGAGTAGAAAGGAGCTTCGCCTAATCCTTCAGAAGATTTTCACAAAGATTGTCATTTGAGAGATAAGAGAGGCAGAGAAAGCGGTCCATTATAGGGGACTAAGGCTTCTTGTCTGCCTCTGAGCCCCGACGGAGGTTTTACAGGATTAACACAATATGTGAAAGTAAATCAGCACAAAACTAAGTCGCCATGGAGACTTTGGCCCGGGATCCGAGGCACGTCGCCAAGCAACCAGACTGCCGGGGTCTGCTGTTGGTTTCTTGCGTTTTCTGATCTTGTGGTGGGTTCGTCGTTCATGGGAGTTTCAGGCCACGTGCAGCAACAACTAAATGTTTTCTACCTTTGTCTCTTTGGTCTGTGTGTGTCTCTCCGGATGTGAGATAAATGTTGTAGACTCTAGTTTAGATCTGAGCCAGATTGGCTTGCCAGACATTGTTCTGGGAGAGAAACATCAGTTCTGCAGCATCCCTCCCTCCTTTCCGCCCTGTGCGCGCCTCGCTCAATCCTCGAGCATCCAATCCCGTTAGACGGATTAAGTCGGCATCTTTAGGCTCAAGCAGCATATTAGATTTCCAACGATTATTCCGCGATTTCAAAAAGGGACTTGTCCGATTGTATTACGCTGCATGTCTGTGGCCCGGCAGGGAGCGACTGAGCGGAGGGGACGTAAAGCCGGGGATTAGGGGGCTGATCCAGGGTGAGGGCGGATGTCAGTCCATCGGTGGATACCAGGCTCAGCATCCCGTGTGACGCACATCGTACAAAGCCTGGGGTGCAAACAAGATTTCAGTTGTGGAGGAAGTGCCTAATGTCCTTCCAGGACCAGGCGAAAGCAAAAGATCCTGGTGCGTGAAAACAAAATGTCCACCAGCGCAATGGTACCAAACATACCACCAGCCTGACCGCCATGTTTCCTTGCCAGTGTCCAACAACAAGTGCCCATATTGGATGGTAACCCCACCCTGACTGTCAACTTGGCAACTGTTGCCACCCAAACCGCCACCCCAGAAACCGATTGCTCAAGTTCTACTTTGCCCTGGCAGCCCCTTGCTGCCTCTCACTTCACGCCAGCTCTGACAATGCGGTCTGGTCACCAAATGGTCTCTTCCCTGGAAACCAGCCTGTGTCTGGCTGACCCCAGATTTCTGACAAACTCGGTTGGCAGCAGTTGTCTGCACGAACAGCCAACCTGGTCAGACTCTAACCCCAACATCTAACCAGTCCCAGCCAGTCCCCACCCTAACCCTGGTTACCAGCCTTGCTTCACCCTGACAACCACCCTGGTTACCTATGTACCGGGCGCAGATTGTGAAGTCTTATTCGGTTAGAGCGGAGACAGAACGCGAAGTGAAGCGTCTTTTATTCGCTGATTAGATTAACCCAGATTAATCCGTCGCCATGGAAACGCAAAAGGGATTATTGGATTTGTAGCTGAGGAGAAGAAGACTGGAGGGGCAGATTATTGAGTTGGGGGACCTCTGAAATTGCGGGGATTACGTTCGTAATTAGACGGCTTTCACATGTGATTTAGACGTGATAAATCACTGGATGGAGTTCCCCTCGCTGTGCGGGGCTGGGTGGGGCGGGGGATCCTCGTGAACGGCGCTCTGGACGGGGAGGGGGATCCTGTCAGGGGCAACACACAGGTCGCGGTTTCAGGCCGCACACTGGAAAGTGGGGCAACTCGGTGGAGAAAGAGATTGAGAGCGCTCAGGTCACAGCGCCACTGCGGCTGGCGTCTTTTTAGGCCGAGCGCGACTGTAAGTCAAAACGGCCTAATGGAGTCACGTGTGCGTCGTCGTTGTCGTGGAGGGGGGG